>LZQN01000102.1_pt1 | contig 17715 bp, 22 predicted proteins | sample 768531 | NCBI WGS metagenome assembly LZQN01 (sample SAMN05207080, study PRJNA324506) | oil field metagenome | isolation source: sample BH-FW-7 from oil reservoir | place: India: Bombay High | collected 2015-12-02
CCTGGAGCGCCGGGTCCAATCCTACAAAGAGGGCGCTATAACCCGCTACCCGTACCACTAATTCCCTGTATTTATCCGGGTTCTTCTGCGCATCACGCAAGGTAAAGTAGTAAACCAAGGGCGCACCCTGTGGGTTCGTCCTTATTCAAAGGGTAAGGCTGTATTCCAAATTGATATTACTGATTACAAAAAATATAAACAACAAAATAAGTGGCTTTACAAGGAGAATTTTTTTTGGAAAACTCACTGGCTAGGAAATAAAATTTATCCTGATCCTGAAGTAAGCAATTTTATTGAAAAGGAGTTTAGATGATAGAAGAAAATCTTGTCTTTTATAAGATGCACGGAAGTGGCAATGATTTTGTTTTATTTGATTTGCGCCAGGTAAAAGTGGCAGAGCAGGAGATGGAAGCATGGGCTAAAAAACTTTGTGCTCGAGGGTTTGGAATAGGAGCGGATGGTCTTATTTTTTTAGAACCAGAAGAAGACACTGGGGCCAGTTATAAATGGCACTTTTTTAATGCTGATGGCTCCAGAGCAGAGATGTGCGGCAATGGTTCTAGGTGCGCAGCCTGGCTGGCAGTAAAGTTAGGTTTAGCTCCCAAAGAACACACATTTTTAACTGATGCAGGTTTAATTAAAGCCCAGGTAATTGGGGAAGATGAAGTTAAGGTCCAGTTGACTCCGCCTAAAGATTTACAATTAAATATTCTCTTAGATTTAGAAAATAAAGAGTGGAAAGTTCATTTTGTAAATACTGGAGTGCCACACTGTGTAGTTTTTAGAGAAGATGTGCAAACTACTGAAGTAGCTAATTTGGGGCGTACAATTCGTTTTCATTCTCATTTTCAACCTGCAGGTACTAATGTAAACTTTGCCCAGGTAGTGGATAGAAAAAAGATTTTACTTAGAACCTATGAAAGGGGCGTGGAAGTTGAAACTTATGCCTGTGGGACTGGAGCAGCAGCTACAGCGTATGTGGCTTTTAACTTGGGTTTGGTGGATTCTACAGTGGAATTAACTACCAGTGGTCAGGAAAAGTTGATCATTTCTATAGAAAGGGAAAATTTATTTTTACAGGGAAAGGCAGTTTTGGTTTATAAAGGGTATTTAAATAAGCAAATTTTGACTAGCTAAATAAGGAGGAAATAATGAATATTCAAGGAGCAATTACTGCACTGGTTACTCCCTTTAAAAATGGTCAAATAGATGAAGAAGCTTATAGGAAACATATTGAATGGCAAATAGAAGAAGGTATAGATGGAGTAGTTCCCTGCGGTACTACAGGAGAATCTGCTACCCTTAGCCATGAAGAACATAAACGAGTTATTAAAATTTGTGTAGAGCAAGTAAAAGGTAGAGTACCTGTTATTGCTGGAGCTGGATCAAACTCCACTAAAGAGGCTATTGAACTTACTCAATTTGCCAAAAGTGCAGGCGCTGATGCCGTATTACTTATCACACCTTATTACAACAAGCCAACTCCTGATGGTTTAGTTGCTCACTATAAAACCATTGCCAGGGAAGTGTCTATTCCGATAATAGTTTATAATGTACCTTCTAGAACTGGATTAAATGTGACTCCAGAGTTAGCTAAAAGATTATATACAGAAGTCGATGCAGTAATTGGGATTAAAGAAGCCAGTGGTAATTTGAGACAGGTAGCTGAGATTTACGAGCTTTGTGGAAAGGATTTTATTCTTTTGTCAGGAGATGATTTTACCATATTACCTTTACTTTCTGTTGGTGGAAGAGGAGTTATTTCTGTTATTTCCAATATTGTGCCCAAACTGACTCATGAACTTTGTACTGAGTTTTTTAAGGGTAACTTAGAAAAAGCAAAAGAGATTCAGATTAATCTTTTATCTATTGCTAGAGCCATGTTTATGGAAACCAATCCCATACCAGTAAAAACAGCCTTGAGTTTGATGGGACGAATTAATTTAGAATTACGTTTACCTCTAGTGGAAATGCAAACTCCAAATAAAGAAAAGCTTACTCAGATATTAAAAGCAAAAGGGTTGATTTAAGGCCAGAATATAAGGCCTTCTATTAAAGAAGGCCTTTATTAGCGTACAGTTACCCCTTCAGTCCAGGAGATATAAGTTAAAGAAGGAATGCTTAAGAGTTCGTCTATTAGATTTTTGGGTTTTATTTTTTTATGGGATGAGATAAATATTTTATAATTCATTATATTTTTCTCTTTTAAATAAGAATAGTTGATAAATTCTACTTCAAAAGGATAATTTTCTAATATTTCCTTGATAAGCTCAAAGCTTTCGTAACGGCAATTACATTGAATTTTTAATAAGGCAGAATATCTTTTGGGAATAGTTTTTCTAATTTGTCTTAAAAAATATAAGACAAAGAGACTTAAAAGGGTAGTTATGGTTGCTGGTAAGTAAAAACCTGCTCCTATGCTTAGGCCAATGGCAGTTACCAGCCACAACCCTGCAGCAGTGGTTAGGCCTTTAATGATATTTTTTCCTTTAATAATTGCTCCACCACCTAAGAAACCCATACTAGCTATGGTATAAGAAGCAATTCTACCTGGATCCATACGAATTACAGAATTGACATTTAAATGAGAAAAAATAGTAGGTAGTTCTAAAGACAGATTCATTAATAAACAAGAACCAATACAGACTAAAATATTAGTTCTAAAGCCTGCTTGCTCTCCTCTGTACTCTCTTTCAAATCCAATTAAACCTCCATAGATAAAGGAGAGCAATAATTCTATAACCCAATTATAGGTGTTTAACATTGTTTTCCTCTAAAATTACTAAGTCTTTACCATCTTGTTCTTTAGTTAATACAGATACAGTTTCTTTCAAAGAGGTATTAATGGTTTTTCCTACAAAATCAGCATGAATAGGCAGCTCTCGATGTCCTCGATCAATAAGTACTAGTAATTTTATTTTGTTTGGCCTGCCAAAATCCAGCAAAGCTTCTAAAGCAGATCTTACTGTTCTACCAGTAAAAAGTACATCATCGACTAAGATTACTTCCCGTTGTTCCAAACTTACTGGAATGTTACTGGCATTAACAAAGGGCGCTGCTTCTAGACGAGTCCAGTCATCTCTATAAAGATTTATGTCCAAGGATCCTAAGGGAATAGAAATTTTGTCTTTTCCTGTAAAATTTCTTTTATTCTCCTGGCAATGTCTACTCCTCTTCTCTGGATGCCAATAATGACTATATTATGAATATTTTCCACTTTTTCCAAAACTTCATAAGCCAAACGTTCTATTATTTTGGTTATTTCTTTGTCTGTTAAGATGATTTTGGGTGTGGACATAATTTTTCCCCTAGATTAAATTTTTATTTAATATATTTTATCTTTTTAAGTTAGTCAAAAAGATGCCTGTTATCACCAGAATTGCTCCTAGATAAGTACTGGAAGATAGAGTTTCATTTAAGAAAATATAGGCTAAAAGAAGGGAAAATACCGGGACCAAGTTGATAAATATGCCGGCTCTAAAAACACCTATTTTCTTTATTCCCTGATAATACCAGACAAAACCCAACCCAGTGCCCAAAACAGCCAGGTAAAGTAGGCTAAAACCTTGTTTTAAAGTAAGAAATTTTATATTTTGGAGCAACTGTTTTTGCCAGGCAAAGGGAAAAAGTAAAATTGTCCCTATCAAAGAAGCATAACTGGTTAAGATAAGTGGCTCATGTTTTTTTAGAGTGTTTTTACCAATCAAGGAGTAAGCTGTCCAACTTAAGACACAGAGCAAAATCAATATTTCTCCTGTACCTATTTTAAAATAAAGCAGGTCTTTTATCTCTCCTTTGCTTAAAACTAAAATTTCCCCTATGAAAGTGATAACTATCCCTAAGATATTTTTAAGGAAGACTTTTTCTTTAAAGAAAAAATAAGAAAAAATGGTAATTAAAGCTGGAGTTAGGCCAATAATAAGGGCAGCTCTTCCTGCTTCAATGTATTTTAAACCGTTAAAAAAGAATATATTATACAAAAATATGCCTGTTAGACCCAAAAAAAATACTTCTAGCCAGGTGGAAAGTGAGAAATGGGGTTTTCTTTTAGGTAAAATTAAAAATAAAAAGGTAGTAGCTAAAAAAAATCTAAAAAAAGCAGATAAATAGGGGTCTAGGTTTTGGCCTAAATATCTGCCCGCAATAAAGGTGCCTCCCCAAAAAAGGGTGGTTAAAATTAATTTTAAATAGGTACTAAGCATTGCCAGGAGTTAGGTTGATGATAACCACTTCTGCAGGTGAAAAAATTTTTAAGGGTGGGCCCCAGGTCCCTAAACCACTGCTTACAATCAAATTAGAGGCGTTTTGTTGGTAATGGCCATAGATATAAGGATATACCAGTTTTACCAGATGGTAAAAAGGATAAATTTGTCCTTTATGGGTATGTCCTGCCAACTGAAGATCCAGTTTATGTTTAGCGCTAAATTCTTTAAAATACCATGGTCTATGAGTAAGTAGAATATTGTATTTTTGAGGATTAACCAGAGGAAGGATTTTTTTTAGATTCCTAAAAAAAATCCATTTTTGCTCCTGCACTGTGCCCTGCAGGATCATCTACACCTAACAAATTAATATCCTCTAACTTATAATTGCTATTAAGAAGAACTTTTACCTTATATTTTTTGAGAATTTCCATGCTTTTTTCAAAACCAACATAGTGTTCATGATTTCCCATTATTGCTATAATTGGAGCTTTACAATTGGAGGTAAATGCAGCCAATTTTTTTCAGCTATTACTTAGGTGATCATTAAATATGTCTCCACCTAAAATTACTAAGTCTGGATTAATTTTATTTATGTTTTTATTTATAAATTCAAGTATATTATAAGAAGGAATAATCCCTAAATGAACATCAGAGATAAAGACAAGTTTATAATTTTTTCTTAATTTATTGGAAGTAAAGTCGTATTTAGTATATACTACCTTTTGAGCGTTTAGATATCCTAAAAAAGTAATAGAGAGACTAAAAAATATAACTGTATAGCTTAGATATTTTTTTATTTTCTTGTTTTTTAAAACATAAATTGTGAAGAGTAAGATTATCGAAGACAAAAATAAATAAAATATAAATCCCAGCCAGAGATAAGAAAGTAGCCAAAAAAGATGTTTAAGCTGGGGGGTTAATTTATTTTCTATTATCTTGGTGATAAAAGGTAAGGATATTAGCAGGGTTATAATAAATGTAGATATCTTTTTTTTCAAAAAAGTTAAGTTACGAGATAATATTAAAAATGGTGTTAAATTTAAAGCGGAGTAAATTAAAGTAAAAATAATTATAAATTTTAACATATTAAATATAGTAAAATAAAACTATTAAGGCTAAAATAATTCTATAAATAGCAAAAGGCTTTAGGGTTATTTTGCCTAAGAGGTAAATAAAGGTTTTAATAGCTACAAGGGCAGAGAAAAAAGAGATGATAAAACCCAGGCCAAGGATTGTTAGGTCTTGAGGATTGAAAAGTTGAAAATTTTTTAAAAGGTCATAGCCTGTAGCTGCAAACATAATGGGCACTGCTGCCAGAAAAGAGTATTTAGCTGCTAACTTACGTTCTAAGCCCAGGAGCATTCCGCCAATAATGGTAGCAGCTGAACGAGAAAAACCTGGCCAAAGGGCCAGACATTGAAATAGACCAATGCCCAGAGCTAATTTAGGGTTAATTTGATCTAGTTTAAAATAGGTAGTATTGTTTTGTTTTTTGTTTTCTACCACGAGAATAAAAATGGCTCCAACTAAAAGAGATAAAGAGACAGTAAAAGGTGTAAAAAGGTATTTTTTTATATAGGAGTGGGTTAATAGCCCTAAAATACTGGCTGGAAGAGTAGTTAAAAAGAGAAGATATATTCCTCTAATGCCTTTAAACTCTTTTTTGTTGGGAGTGAAGTCAAAAAAAAGATTTAAAAAAAAGTCCTTATATAAAACTACCACAGCTAAAATAGCTCCAAGCTGGATAACTATATCAAAGGTATTGGCCTTTTCTCCTGTAAATTGAAGTAAATGCCCACTTAAAATCAAGTGCCCAGTGGATGAAATGGGTAGAAACTCGGTTAAACCTTCAACTATACCTAAAATAGTAGCTTGCAAATAAGGATTCATCTTTTTAATCCAGTATTTTTTGTAAAAAACTTTTTATTCGAGGATTGTCTAAAGAAGAGGAAAAAAACTCTTTGGACTTGGCTTCCAGTAAAAAACGACCATGTTCCATAAAAATAACTCTATCTGCCATTTCTCTGGCAAAACCCATCTGGTGGGTGACTATAATCATGGTCATGCCTTCTTGGGCTAGTTTTTTTATGGCTTCAAAGACTTCTCCTACCAGTTCTGGATCCAGGGCAGAAGTAGGTTCGTCAAAAAGCATTAATTTGGGTTTCATAGCCAGGGCCCTGGCTATGGCTACTCTTTGTTTTTGACCACCTGAAAGACAGGCTGGATAGACATCTTTTTATCTAGAAGACCCACTTTTTTAAGCATATCCAAAGCAATGCTTTTTGCTTCCTGTTTGTTTTTTTCAAAACTGTTCTAGGTCCTTCCATAACATTTTCTATAACTGTCAAATGAGGGAAGAGGTGAAAATGTTGAAAAACCATGCCTATCTCAGAGCGTAGGGCACATATTTTTTTAGGTTTATCTAAAACTCTTTTATTTCTTTTAAAAACATAGCCTACTTCTTTACCTTCAAAGAAGATTTGACCTTCATCTATTTTTTCTAAAAAATTTATGGTTCTCAGTAGAGTTGATTTTCCAGAGCCAGAAGGTCCAATAATTGCTACTTTTTCTCCTTTATGGACCTTTAGATTAACCTTATCTATAGCAACAACTTCTCCAAAACGTTTGGTTATGTTTTTTAACTCTACTAATACCTGATTATCTTTGCTCATAAGCTCCAACTTTGCGCTCTATTTTTTCAAAAGTAAGGGTAAATACAGTTGTTAATAAGAGATAAATAATTCCTGCCAAGATTAATACAGTGACATCAAAGTAAGTATTAAAAAGCTGATCTGCTGAACGCATTAGTTCTACCATAGCAATGGTGGAAACCAAAGCTGTATCTTTAATAAGAGCTATAAATTCATTACCAATAGGTGGCATGATGCGTTTATAGGTTTGAGGAATAATTATTCTCCGCATAGCCTGTCCATAGGTCATCCCCAGGCTTTTGCTGCTTCCATCTGGCCTGCATCTATACTTTGAATACCTGCTCTAATAATTTCTGCTAGATAGGCAGAATAATTTAGGCCTAAGCCCCAAAAAGCTGCAGTTAGAGGTTTTAAGGTAATGCCTAGGCAGGCAGGCCGTAGTAAATAAAAAAGAGTTGTAAGAGTAGAGGTGTACCCCTGAACATCCAGATAATAAACCAGCAAAAAAGAGAAAGGGGTAAGAAACGGCTTATTCTACCTAGAGCAATAACCAGCCCTCCCAAAGGAGAGACCAACATGGTAAAAAGAACCAGAGTAAGCGTCATAACAGTGCCTTTTAACAAGGCAGGAAGATACTTTTTGCTGTTATCTAAAAAGCGTTGAAAAAAGCTTTTTTCTTCATTTTTTATGGCTTTTAGTAAATTTTGTGCTTCCAGGTTTTGAGGATAGTACCTAAGGATTTGTTCACATTGTTTTTTGGCTAATGTAAATTCGTGTTCATTAAAATAGAGTTTGGCTAAAATAAGTCTGGCCCTTAGAAAATCTAAGTCTTCATCTGTAAGGGGAGGTTTTACCTGGAGAAAGTACTGCTTGGCTTGCTCTAGATTTCCCAAGCTTAGTTCTTGCTCTCCTAATTTTAGATAATTAGTTTCTGCTCTCAGAGAGCTAACCAGGCTTAAAAACACTAAGACCAGAAGGAAAATCCTTCTGGTCTTTTTTAAAATTGAAAAACTAATGTTGTTTACCATTTTGCTGGATTAGTGATGTCTTCGCCAAACCATTTTTTGGAAATTTTAGCCATGGTACCATCAGCAACCATTTTATCAATTTCCTTTTGAATTACTTCCAAGAGTTTTTTATCTTCCTTTCTAAATGCAACCCCAAAGGGTTCTTTAGTGATAAACCCTGGTAAAATTCTATATTTACCAGGTCTTACAGAAATATAATAGCGTCCAGAAACATTATCCACTACCATAGCGTCCAGGCGTCCTGCATCTAAATCTAAAAAGGCCTTGGGGTTATTGTCATATTCACGTACTTTTTTGGGCTGAACAGGAAGTTTTTTAACTGCCTCTAAGGCAGAAGAACCCTTTTGAACTCCAATAACTTTTCCTTTGAGGTCATTGAAACTTTTTATATTTTTTTCATTTAAGCGTACAACCACTACCTGCCCGTCCATGATGTAGGGCCTGGTAAAGTTAACTTTTTGAGCCCTTTCCTTGGTGATAGTCATGCCATTCCAGATACAATCGAATTTTTTGGCATAAAGAGAGTGAATAACTCCGTCCCAGGCAGTGGGTTGCCACTTGATTTTTATTCCCAATCTTTTTCCTACTTCTTCTGCTGCTTCAATATCAAAACCAGTGAGTGTACCATCGGCCTGACGAAAACCCATGGGAGGAAAAGCATCATCTAATCCTATTACCAGTTCTCCTTTACTTTTTACTCGCTCCCAAGAGTTATCTTCGGCAAAACAAGTGGAGATAATTGAAAAAAAAGCCATCAGAAATAAAATACTTGCCATTAAACGTTTCACTTACTAACCTCCTTTTTTGGTTGAATTTTAACGGTATTAACCTTAGTAAAGGCCTATCTTTATTCTAAGCAATCAAAAATCATTGCAAGAACAAATAGGAGTAAAAAATGAGTACTATCATGGATCAAAAGAGGGTAGAGCAAGCCATAAGATGGATTGATGGTGAACTACAGGAGAAAAAAGATTTAACTAAACTTTTAGAAGAGGTGGGGATGCGTTTTAATTTGAGTCCCCAAGAAATGGAATTTGTCTTGAGATTTTTTAAGGAAGAAAAGAATAATAAATAATGCGTATTTTAAATCGTTATCTGGCCAGAGAAATTTTTGTTGTTTTTTTTATTTGTCTTTTTTCTTTTCTCATTTTTATTTTAATAGGAAGGTTACTTCATTTTAAAGAGCTATTTTTAGGACAAAATGTACAGATAAAAGATATTGCCCTGGCATTTTTTTATTTATCTCCTTCCTTTTTAATTATTCTTATCCCCATATCCTGCATGCTAAGTATATTTTTAGTTTTTTTAAGGATGACTTCAGATAGAGAGATGATTGCTTTACGTTCTTGCTCTTTGAACTATACAAATTTTACTTACTTTCCTTTTTTATTTTCTGTAATCTGCTTTTTTATATCTTTATACATGGCAATAGTTTTATTGCCTAAAGGTATAGACAATTTTAGAGAAAAGTGTATAGAAATTATACAGTCAAAGACAGAATTCTCACTGAGGCCAGGCATATTTTCTTCATCTTTCCCTGGTATAGTTATTTATCCAAAAAGTGTAGATTTAAAAACAAAAATTATGCAAGGAATCTTTATTGAAGAAAATAGAAAAGAGCAAAATAGAGTGATTGTGGCTGATAAAGGATATATTTATTATGATAAAGATAATAATCGTATGGTTTTTGAATTGTTAGATGGAAATATTTATATCTTTTCCAATAAGAATAGTAATATCCTCAACTATAAAAGATACGATGTAATTCTGGATCTAAAAAATATTTTGGGTGGGTTTAAATTAGAAGATAAGAAGCCTAAAGAGATGTATTTAAGTGAGTTAAAAGAAGTTATTAATTCTGATTCAGAATTAAGTAGAATTGCCAAAATGGAGCTTAGTAGGAGATTGGCTTTACCGTTTTCCTGTTTGATTTTGTCCTTTTTTGTGCTTCCTCTTTCTTTAAGTCTTTCTGGTATGAAACAACAATATGGAATAATTATTTGTTTACTTTCCTTTTTAATTTATTATTCTCTTTATTCTCTATTTTATTCCCTTGGAGAAACAGGAAAAATGTCTCCTTATATTTCTATGTGGATGCCTAACTTGATTTTTTTAGTTCTCGGCGGAATTAACTTTTATTTACTTAGTAAAGAAGTAACTCTTTATGGAGTTATTAAAAATAAGTTGTTAAAAAGATGAGAACACTATCTAAATATTTACTAAGAGAACTTGGTTTATTTTTTTAAATATATCTTTATCTGGATATTGTATATTTGTTGTTGACTTTTTAGATAGAGTAGACGAGTTTATATCTTCTAAAGTTTCTTTAACAACTATTTTACTCTATTTTATTTTTAAAATACCTATGATTTTATCTCAAATAATGCCAGGTATATTTTTTATTTCTATAATTATATTATTTTCTATTTTATATAGTAGAAATGAGATTATAGCGATATTGTCTGGTGGTATTTATTTTAGAAGATTAATTTTTTTTATGTTGTCTATTTCTGTATTTATTTCTTTTTTACACTTTGCAGTTATTCAAGAAGCTGGTAGTTATGGTATGTTTAAATCAGCTGAAATGTGGAAAAAATATGTGAGAAATAAGGAACTTATTAAAAATGATATTTATAATAAATGGCTTATAGATAAAGATAAGGTTATCCATTTTGAAAGGTTTAACTTATCTACTAATAAAGGAACCTCTATAAAAGTGTATGAGGTTGATTTTTCCAGTAATAAGATATTAAGATACATTACTGGAGATAGCTTTGTCTATAATAAAGAAAGGATAATAATTGATAAGGCCTGGATATTTGCTCCCCATTCCTTTTCTAAAGAACAGGTGAAGCAAGTAAATTTAAAGGCTCAAATAGACTTTAAATCCTTAGCTACACTTAGTTCGGACTTACCTCAAGAGGCCCTTTCTTTTACTCAGCTTACAAAGATTATAGAGGTATTTAGGAAAAATGGTATTAGTGTGGAAGAATTACTTGCTACCTGGTATGGTAAGTATGCTTATTCTTTTTCTATTATTATTTTAAGTATATTGGGAGTAATAATCGTCTACTATTTAAAAATGTATATAAATCTCTCTTGTTGGGACTGGGACTTATATTTTCTTATTATGCTCTGTTTGTTATTGGAAGTACTTTAGCTAAAAAGGGTATTCTTTTTCCTTTTTTGGGTGGATGGTTAGCCAATATAATTTTTATGTTTTTAATTTTACCCTATTTATTTAAAATACTCAAAGAATAGCTACTTGGCTTTGTTAACTATAGCCTGCCAGAGTTTGTTTTTACCTTTTCCCGTCTTACTGGAAAACAGGATTATATCTTGGGCAGACTTATTTAACAGGACTTGCCAATTCTTCAGGCTTGCACTAATTTCTTTTTGTTTGCATTTATCTACCTTGGTAAGTACCGGTATTAGAGGTATCTGGTTGTTTTCCAGGAAAGAAATAAGCTCTAGGTCTAAACTTTGAGGTTTAAGCCGGGAATCAAGAAGCACGGCCATTGCCTTTAAATAGCGTTATTGCTCAAATAAGAATTGATTAGTTGCGCCCATTTTTCTCTTTCTTGCTTGGAGCACTTGGCATAACCGTATCCAGGAAGGTCAACTAAATAAAAGTTGTCTGGTTCAACCAGATAAAAATTGAGACTTCTAGTTTACCAGGAGAAGAGCTGATTTTAGCTAATTTTTTTTGTCCTGCCAGGCAATTTAATAAAGATGACTTGCCTACATTGGATCTTCCTGCTATGGCTACCTGCGAAATAGGTGGTATTGTAAGCTGTTCTAAGGTGTAAATAGTTTTTTCTAATTTTAATGTTCTTTTCATCATAAAATCTCTAGAAATTTTTTTTTAAAATGTGTATAAAAACATTTAACAGTTTTAAGGTTTAGATTTAAATCCCAAAAGGAGTTTTTTATGAAGCAAAAATGGTTAATAATTATGGCTGCTTTGTTTTTGGTTGCTTGTGCTCAAAAAAACAAGTAGTTAAGCCAGTTTTGATTTTTAATCCTCAAACCAGCTAACTACTGAGGTTAAAACAATTAAGGTGAAAGTCAAGCTTTCTTCTGATGAGTATAAGGAGAAGGGCAAAAGTGCCTTTTGGAATGCTGCTTTAAAGGAAGCCATGCAGCAAATTAATAGGGAAATATTAAAAATGAGTATGATTGTTAGACCTAGTGCTCGAGGGATAAAAAGCGCTCAGTTCTTGGTCAATAAAGGAGAAATCAATCCCAAACAAAATCCTTATACCAAGGATTTGGAACAAGAATTTGAAGTTACTCTAACTTTAACTCCGAGCTATGCTGTGGCTGGTAAGGTAATTAGTTTAAAACAAAACACTTATGCCATTGGCACACATGATTTTTGTTATATTGCTGTTTTTGAAGATTATAATCCTGGTGAAGTGGAAAATAGGTATTTTGCCATTGGTAAATTTTCTAAAGAAGAGGGGATTATTCGTCTTACTGGCATGGGAAAAATTACTCAGGCCTTGACCGAAGATAAGTTTACCAAGGGGTATGGTTTGTTAGCGCAAGGGGAAATTTATGAGGTTAAAGAAGAGGTAGAGGTGGATGATATCATCTTCTTGCCAAAGGTAGAAGTTAAGGCTATAAGCCAGCCTCTTGCAGCTTCGGAAAATAGTTTAAAGCCAGAAGTGGTGGTGGAGCCTCGTTATCTGGAAGAATTAAAAGTACCTGCTGAAGCCAAGTAGTTTTTATGGATATTCTTATTTTAAATGGACCTAACTTAAAGTATATAGGTCAAAGAGAGCCCCATATTTATGGAGAAAAGGGACTGGATGCTCTTCCCTCTTTGGTTGCTCAGGAGGTTAGTCCTCGGTTGAATTTAACCCTTAAGCAGTCCAATTCAGAGGGTGAATTGATTAATTATTTAGAAGAAGCATGGGAGAAAAAGGTCTCTGGCATTGTTATTAATGCAGGAGCGTATACGCATACGAGTATAGCCATAGCTGATTGTCTATCCTGGATAAAAATACCTTATGTGGAAGTACATTTGAGTAATGTCTATGCCAGAGAAGAGTTTAGACATAAAAGTTATTTATCGGCCAAAGCTCTTGGAGTTATTTCTGGATTTGGAATCTATAGTTATGTTTTAGGCGTAAAAGCTCTTTATCACTATCTTTCTCAAGTTGAGAGTTAAAAAATAATTGCTGAAGGAGGTAAAATGCTTTCTACAACTGATTTTAGACGGGGATTAAAAATAGAAATTGAGGGAGTTCCCTATGAAGTATTGGATTTCTTGCATGTGAAACCAGGTAAAGGTGGTGCTTTTGTCCGGACCAAATTAAAAAATTTACTTACAGGTAGTATTGTAGATGAGACCTTTCGCGCTGGAGAAAAATTTGATCGTCCAGATTTGGAAACCAGGTCCTATCAGTATCTTTACAAAGAAGGCGATAGTTATGTGTTTATGGATATGACCACTTACGAACAGATAAATGTGGCTGCAGAGTCCTTTGCTGATAAGGGGCAGTTTTTAAAAGAAGGTGAAGAAGTAAAGGTTTTGGTATATAGAAATCAGCCTATTGACTTGGATTTACCTGCTTCTGTAGTTTTGGAAGTGGTGGAAACAGAGCCAGGAGTAAAAGGAGATACTGTTTCTGGCGCTACCAAGCCAGCTACTTTGGAAACTGGCCTGGTAGTTCAGGTGCCTCTGTTTATTAACGAAGGAGATAAAATCAAAATTGACACCAGAACTAAAGAATATATCGGCCGAGAATAAAGGAGTATTTTTTTGACTGGGGAGGGCAAGTTAAAAAAAGAAATATTGCTATTGTTTTTGTGGGGTTTTCTTTTTTTTTATTTGCTTAGCTTGCTAACTTATTCGCCCTTGGATCCATCTTTTAATTCTTCTGGTATCGCTAGTGGAAAAGTAATTAATAAGCTGGCCTGGTAGGAGCTTACCTGGCTGGCCTTTTTTTTGATCTTTTTGGTTTGGGCGCTTTTTTGTGGGCTTTAAGTGGGTTTTTTGTTTCTTTTTTAATTATTAAAAGTATTACTTTTCCCTGGTATAGATGGACTTTTTTCTTTCTACTTTTAATCCTTTTGCATATCTGGATTTCTTTTCCTTATTTTTCTTTTGTTTCTTTTCATAGTATAAGTGGTGGTGGTTTTTTAGGAAATAATTTATATCTTTTATGTATAAAATATTTTAAATTCTGGGGTAGTATAGTAATTTTGTCTATACTAACAATTTGTAGTATGCAAATAGTATTTAATATATCATGGTATAGTTTGATTTATAAACTAAAATATGACTTTATAAAGAGAAAAGAAAGGATATCTAAAAATATAAAGAGAAATAACAAAAAAAGAATGTAGATAAAGATATTAATCCTGTAAAAGAAAGAAAAAAAGAAGTTAAAGAGTCAGGTGTTAAAAAAGATAGTAAAAATAACATTAATTATGTTCATTCTGGTGATGCTAAGTTTCCTCCTTTAGATATACTAAATGAAGTTGTGAAGAATAAGGTTAAAGTAAGTAAAGAAATATTAGAAGAAATAGGCTTAAAAGTAACAGATTGTTTAGCTAATTTTTCTATAGAAGGAAAGGTAGAAAGGGTAGTGCCAGGCCCAGTGGTGAGCATGGTGGAATTTAAACCAGCTCCTGGCATCAAGATTAGTAAGATCGCCAACTTGAGTGATGATTTGGCTTTAAGTTTAAAATCTTCTCGCGTACGCATTATTGCTCCTCTTCCAGGTAAGGATACTGTGGGCATAGAAATTCCTAATCCAGAAAGGGAAATGGTTTTTTTAAAGGAAGTTTTGGATACTCCTGGTTTTCAAAATAAAAAGCATATTCTCCCCCTGGCCCTGGGTAAAGATATTCAGGGAAATGCTGTAGTGGTAGATCTGGCCAAAATGCCTCATTTATTAGTGGCAGGAGCTACTGGTGCGGGTAAAAGTGTATGTTTAAATAGTTTTCTTTTAAGTTTACTTTTTGCTCATACTCCTGATTCTTTACGGTTATTGCTTATCGATCCCAAGAGAATAGAACTTTCAGTCTACAATGACCTTCCCCATCTGGTCCATCCTGTGGTCACAGAGCCTGGTATGGCCAAGGTAGCCTTAGAGTGGGCAGTAGCAGAAATGGAAAGACGGTATGAGCTTATGGCCCAGTTGGGAGTGCGCAATATTGAGGCCTATAATCAAAAAATAAGTAATTTAAAGAAAAGTGAAGATAATCAAGAAGAGTGGGAATCCCTTTTTTACTTGGTTATAATTATTGATGAAATGGCTGATTTGATGCTTACTGGGGCTAAAGAAGTGGAAACCAGTATTGTTAGATTGGCCCAACTGGCAAGGGCTGCTGGGATACATTTGATTTTAGCTACCCAGAGACCTTCAGTGGATGTGGTTACAGGTATTATTAAAGCCAATTTTCCAGCTAGAATAGCCTTTCAGGTGAGTTCCAAACATGACTCCAGAACTATTTTGGATGCCAATGGAGCAGAATATCTTTTGGGTAAAGGAGATATGTTGTTTAAGGCCAGTGGAGGAAGCTTGAAAAGGGTCCATGGTGCTTTTGTCAGTGAAGAAGAAATTGCTCAAGTCGTGGAGTTTTGGAAAGAGTCTTATCCTGGCTCCTTTGAGCTTGATTTTAAACAATGGAAAGAAGAAAAAGAAGAAAAAACTCAAAGTGAAGTAAATGAAGATATTGTAAATGATCCCAAATATCAAGAAGCTGTAGAATTTGCCATAGAAACAGGTAAGGTTTCCATCTCCTTAATTCAAAGGCGTTTTCGCATTGGTTTTAATAAAGCTGCTTTATTTATAGAGCAAATGGAAAGAGATGGCATTATTGGTCCTCCAGAAGGAAGTAAACCTCGAGAAGTTTTAATTAAAAAGCATTGACCCAGCTAAAGCTTTTTACCTGGCAAAAAACATTTCTCTTTTTTCTAAGTGGTTTTATTTTTCCCAGATTTCCTGTCTATAGTCTTTTTATCTTTTATTTCTTTTCTTTTTCTTTGAACCTAAAAATACTTTTATACCTTTTTTTATTGTTTGGGGATAGCTTATTTTTATCTTACTATTCCAGTTAGTTATTATCCCTTTGCTTTAGATTTTTTTAAAAAAAAGATTGAAGTTAAAGGAATAGTTAGTAGTATAGAGTTTTTACCAGAAAATAAAAAGAGAATACTTTTAGATGAGGTTTATTTTAATAATATAAAAATAAAAAATAAATTGATGATTACTTTAGAAGATAATAAAGGAAAAGATAAAGATATTTTGCCTGGAGATAAAATAGAAGAAAAATTAAAGGTAAAACCTGTTGCAGGCTTAAAAGATAAAGGGGGTTTTGGTTATTCCTTTTTTTGGACTAGTAAAAATATTTTTTATCGTTTCTTACGCTAAGAGCTTAAGAATTTTAGATTATAAAGAATGTAATTTGATTTATAAGTTTAAAAGGTATTTATATCAGAAAATATATTTTTTAAAAGCCAATGTTCTTAGTTATTTGAATGAAATAAGCGCTAGAGAAGAAACAAAAGCTGTAATCTTGGCCTTACTTTTAAATGATAAATCTCTTTTTACCTATAAATTTTTAAACTTTTTTAGAGAAACAGGCCTTGGCCATACTTTGGCGCTTTCAGGTTTACATTTAAGCATTGTCTTTGCTTTAGGTTTTTTTCTGGTTTATGGCTTATATTTTATATTCCCCTATGGTGCTCTGATTGTACCCCGTAAAAAGATGTCTATCTTTATTTCTTTTTTTCTATCTCTTTTTTATCTGTTGTTAACTAGAGCTCCTTTATCCCTATTACGTTCAGAAATTATGTTTTTAAGCTGGGGAATACTTTACTTGTTGAATAAAGAGAGATTGTTTATAGATGGTTTTTTTATAGCTCTTTTTTTGTTGGTTCTTTTTTTACCTGCAAGTGTTTTTGATATATCTTTTCAATTTTCTTTTTTAGCAGTTTTAGGAGTCTATTTCTCCGTATATCTTTTAAAGAGCTTGAAAGTGAAGAACAAACTTTTTAGTTCTATCTTATTTATTTTTTTCTCAACTCTAATAATAAACCTTATTTTACTACCTTTACAAGTATATTATTTTAATCAAGTTTGTACTTTATCTTTTCTAAACATTATTTGGATCCCCATTTTATCTTTTATAACCTTGCCTTCTGGATTACTATTTCTTTTGTTTTTGAAATATCAAAATATAGCTTTATTTTTTCTAAAAATTATGTCTATATCTTTAGATTTTTTATTTTCTATTTTGTCTTCTTTAGAAAGAATACTTACAACTATAACTGTACTTGTTCCTAGGCCAGACGGATGGATTATATTAAGCTTTTATCTGTTATTTCTTTTTGTTATTCTTAAAAATAAAAAGGTGATTTATTTTTTAATTTTTTCTTTGGTTTTATTTTTTGTTCAAATTATTTATGAAGATAAAGGAAATATGGTTTCTGTTCTAGATATAGGGCAAGGACAATCTCTTTTTTTGAACATAGATAAAAATAGAATTCTTATTGATGGAGGTGGAAGTTTTAATTTTGATTATGATTTGGGTAAACTGGTTTTAAGTAAAATTTTAACCTATAAAAAATATCCTGGTTTAGATATGATTTTTTTAACTCATCCAGACATAGATCATTTAAGAGGTCTTTATTATATTTTAGATAGATTTAAATTTAAAAAATTTTATTTTAATGGAGACTTGCCTCTGGGTTTAAGAGATAGGTTGATTTTAGAGAAGATATTAAGTAAAAATAGGGATAAAGTAGGAATAGTAAAGAGAGGAGATAGGATTATTTAAGTAAGGATAGTTATCTGGAAGTGTTACATCCTA
>LZQN01000103.1_pt1 | contig 17553 bp, 24 predicted proteins | sample 768531 | NCBI WGS metagenome assembly LZQN01 (sample SAMN05207080, study PRJNA324506) | oil field metagenome | isolation source: sample BH-FW-7 from oil reservoir | place: India: Bombay High | collected 2015-12-02
ACAGAAGGTTCATAACAGAAGGTTCATACAAATTTTTTATTATTTATTCAATTTAAATGTAAGCAATAAAATATAATAAAGCCTTTAATTTTCAAACTTTAACCTCCTTCACTATTTCCCTGAGCCTTTCTGTGAGCTTATTTTCGATTATTTTCTCGAGTTCGCTATCCAGCAGTGTTTCCAGTAGCTCGACCCCATCCAAGGCAAACTCCTTGGCAAGCTTTGTGGGGTCTAAAGCCGCCTGGCACTTCCAGCATCTCTGTCTATTAGGTTCGTTGAACTCCCCACAAATGCCACACTGAACAGGCTGAAGTTTCTTGATTTCAGGCTCCATTTTGTCACCATTGGCAATTCCGAGCTCCTTCAGAGCTTTTATGTCCGCATCAGCGTCCACCATCTTAACGTACCTCCTAAGATGTCTGGATCCAGGGATTTGCCCCACTCGTTTCGAGAGCTGCTGTTCGTTGAGCAGAGTAGCCCACATCGTTATGCCCGTGTGACGGAAATTGTAGGGCTGATCCCTTTTCTCTTCTTTATCCCTGCCCTTTTTAGCAACCTGCCTATAAGCCGAGTGTAGGCGTAGTGATCAATAGGGGCAACAACACCCTTTTTGAACTTGTTAAGGTTGAGCCACATCGGGGCAGTGGGGTCGTTGGCTAGAGGGTGGTTGTTCAGCCACCTAGAGACATAGGGCAAGGAGAAGGTCAGGTGTGGACTCCTCCTGAAGGTCTTGCTCCTGTGGATCTCCACCCTGATCCCCCATGCATCCCTCACGAAGTCTCCAACCCGGAGCGTCAGGATTTCCTCTGGCCTGCAAGCTAAATCGAGGTGGCACATGATAAGTGCAGCATCCCTGTTGTGCATCGCAACCTTCACCATGCTTAGAACTTCGTCCACCGTCAGCAGGTCGTCCCTCGTCAGATCGTTGTCTTGAGGTTCCTTGCACTTGATCTCTAACGCCAGCTCCTTTTTACCAACCATCTCCAGAAAATGCTTGAGCGTAAGCTTGTACTCCTTAATCGTCGAGAGCTTGTATCCCTGCATCTCTATTTCTGCAAGCACCTCGATAACACTGTCCTCGTCCAGTTTGTCGAGCTCCAGGCCAAATCTCTCGCATAGGATCCTTAGAGAAACCAGTTCTCTGTGGACTCTCGCAACACTCACGCTTTTGCCAATCCTCCAGTTCTTGTACTTGAGGATCAGCTTTTTGTTCGTCTCGGAGATGGGACTCTTCTGGATCTTCTCCAGCTCCCTCCTCAGCCTTTTGTTGTAGTCAATACTCCTCCATTTTTCCATGTCCACTTGCTTCACGATAGAATTGTCTGCTTTTTTGGTATTTAACCCCTCAATATTTGTTGCAGCGCTTTGAACACAATTAGGCATGCGCGGGCCGGGATTTGAACCCGGGCTAACGCCTCGGAAGGGCGTTGTCCTACCGCTAGACTACCCGCGCTTGTCATTGCTGGAGCTTCAGGGTTAAAAACATTTTCGGACTTGTGTGCTGTGGCATTTAAATCCTCAATATCTCCCAAAATTCAGGTTCAGCGATATTTTTAAATAACTCCTCCTGCAACGAACCTTAGATAATTCTGGAGGGAAAGAATATGCCACCAAGACCACTGGATGTGCTAAACAGGTCCCTAAAATCCCCTGTCATCGTAAGGCTGAAAGGGGGTAGGGAATTTAGAGGAACGCTGGATGGGTATGATATCCACATGAATCTCGTCTTGCTGGATGCGGAGGAAATTCAGAATGGAGAGGTAGTTAGGAAAGTTGGAAGCGTGGTTATAAGAGGAGATACGGTAGTTTTCGTTTCTCCGGCACCGGGTGGTGAGTGATGTCGGACGGAACGGCGGCAATGGGAAAGAAGGGCAGAAAGAGGGTGCACATTAGGTGCAGAAGGTGTGGGAGACATTCCTTCCACAGAAGAAAGGGTTACTGCGCTGCCTGCGGATTCGGAAGGAGCAAGAGGCTTAGGAGCTACAACTGGGTTAGGAAGAAAAAGAACAGAACATAAATGTGTGGTATTGTAGGTATATACCATCCTGATGGGGAGCTTGCTCCCCGACTCGCTTACTATTCTCTCTTCTCCCTTCAGCATCGCGGGCAGGAGTCAGCAGGCATTGCCTCCTTTGACAACCACATCAGGCAGAAGAGAGGCATGGGGCTGGTTACTGAGGTCTTTGGTGACGAGGACTTTGAACTGCTCGCAGGAAGTCAGTTATAGGGCACGTGAGATATTCCACAACGGGAAGGTCGAGGCTTGAGAACGCGCAGCCCTTCGTGGTTAAATCCAAAGCGGGCTACATAGCTGTGGCACACAATGGAAACCTCGTGAACTACTCGGAGCTCAGAAGCGAATTGGAAAATGAAGGAAGAGTTTTTACAACCGATTCAGACACTGAGGTTATTTCCCAGTTGCTCTCAAAGTTTCTGATTCAGGAAAGGGACATCATTACCGCCCTTGAAAAGCTGAATGAGTCTCTTGTGGGCAGCTATACCATGACAATGCTCGTTGACGGTGCAGTGATAGGCTACCGTGACCCGCTTGGCTTCAAGCCGCTGTGCGTTGGAAGAGTTGGTGATGGTTACGTGATATGCAGTGAAAGCTGTGCCATCGACGCTCTCGGTGGAGAATTCATAAGAGATGTCAGGCCAGGAGAAGCGGCGATTGTAAAAGATGGTGAGCTCGAATTCGTAAAAATTGCCGAGTCAGAAAGAAGTGCTGTTTGCATTTTTGAGTACATTTACTTCGCCCGCCCAGACTCGATAATTGACGGGGTAAGCGTTTACAAAGCGAGAAGTGAGATGGGGAGAGTTCTGGCAAGGGAATCTCCTGTGGAAGCGGACTTTGTTTCTGCTGTGCCTGACAGTGGAATTACTGCGGCGATAGGCTACGCACGTGAGTCCGGACTTCCGTACTTTGAGAGTTTGATAAAGAACAGGTATGTGGGAAGAACCTTCATAATGCCAGTTCAGAGCTTGAGAGAGACGTCAGTGAGGCTGAAGGTGAACGTAGTCAGAGAGAATGTTAGGGGGAAGAGAGTGGTTCTGGTTGACGACAGCATTGTGAGAGGAACCACATCGAGGAGGATTGTGCAGATGATAAAGGATGCAGGAGCGAAGGAAGTGCACATGAGAATCGGCAGCCCACCAATTATTGCCCCATGCTACTTCGGAATAGACATGAAAACGAGGGAGGAGTTGATAGCAGCCAACCACACAGTTGAGGAGATAGGAAGAATATTCGGAACGGATAGTCTGGCCTACCTGAGCCTGGAAGGCCTTCTTGAGGCAGTTAGAAAAGCTGGAGGAGGGAGAGGTTACTGCCTTGCCTGTTTGACCTCCAAATACCCTGTTTCTGTGCCTGGAGAAGAATGTGAGTGTTAAATCTTAAAATAAGGCATCCACATCATCAAGAGCAGGAGAATCAGGATGACGAACATCAGAATCATGAAATTTCGCTGTTTCTTCCTCTCCTTGTTGAGAATTTCCTGGCACTCATCGCTGCAAACCTGCTGATCTGGTTCAATTGCCTTTCCACAAACAATGCAGTGCCTGTGGGGAACGATGCCTGGCATGACTGGAATTTGAGGAAGACAATATAAACGTTTTCAAAAAGCTTTTGTAATTTTAAAGGAACAACCAACATGATTGTTTCGATACTCGGAGCAGGTGCGATGGGTTCTGCTCTATCTGTCCCACTTGTTGATAACAGCAATGAAGTTAGAATCTGGGGGACTGAGTTTGATAGGGAAATACTGAAGACAATTTCAGATGGTAAAGAGCACCCTAGGCTTGGAGTAAAGCTTGAGGGTGTGGAAATTTTCTGGCCTGAGCAGCTTGAGAAGTGCCTCGACAATTCTGAAGTTGTTTTGCTGGGAGTCAGCACGGATGGTGTGCTGCCAGTAATGAACAGAATTCTCCCGCATCTTGAAGACCAGTTCATTATCCTTATCTCCAAAGGACTAGTCGAGTTTGACGGCAGCGTTTTGACAGTTCCCGAAGCAATCTGGAGGTTAAAGCACGATTTGAGAGAGAAGACTGTTGCAATCACAGGGCCTGCAATAGCCAGAGAGGTAGCAAAGCGCATGCCCACAACTGTAGTTTTCAGCAGTCCTTCCGAGAGTTCTGCCCTGAGAATTAAAGAAATCTTTGAAACCGAATACTTCGGAGTGGAGGTTACAACCGATGTTATAGGAACAGAGATAACCTCGGCCCTGAAAAACGTTTACTCCATAGCAATTGCCTGGATAAGGGGTTATGAAAGCAGAAAAAACGTCGAAATGAGCAATGCTAAGGGCGTAATAGCTACGAGAGCCATAAACGAGATGGCAGAGCTCATAGAGATTCTTGGTGGAGACAGAGAGACTGCCTTTGGTCTTTCTGGATTTGGCGACCTAATTGCAACCTTCAGAGGGGGTAGAAACGGGATGCTGGGTGAGTTGCTCGGAAAGGGACTGAGTGTGGAGGAGGCGATGAAAGAGCTTGAGAGAAGGGGGGTTGGTGTGATCGAAGGTTACAAGACGGCAGAGAAAGCATACAGGCTGTCCAGGAGGATAGGGGCGCAAACAAAGCTGCTCGACGGCATCTACAGAGTTCTTTACGAGGGGTTGAAGGTTGAAGCCGTGCTGTTCGAACTCGCTACATTTAAATAAATCATTACTAAATACTTCCATGGAGAGCCATCAAAAGTGGGGCATCGCTTTTATTGCAGCAGGACTGGCACTTGAGTTCTTCTTTCCGGTTTTTCTGATTTTCGACACACTTCTAATTGTCATCGGAATCGCGCTAATAATGTTCGGGGGAAGAGAAAAGAAGATTGAGGAGGTGAGTTGATGGAAGGGGAGATAATCGTTACCACGACAGATTTCGTTCCACAGCGTGAGGTAGCTGAGATTCTTGGCGTGGTCTTCGGAAATACCGTCAGAGCGAAGCATCTCGGCAAAGACATTCTTGCTGGCCTGAAGAACATAGTGGGAGGGGAGATAGAAGAGTACACAGAAATGCTGAGAGACGCAAGGATGGAAGCGTTGAACAGGATGGTTAAGGAGGCCAAGAATCTCGGTGCGGATGCGGTAATTAACGTCCGTTTTACAACCTCACAGACGATGGCAGGGGCTGCCGAGCTTCTTGCATACGGAACCGCAGTCAGGCTGAGGTGATGAGTATCAGGGAAGCGCTGGAGGAAATCAGGGCCGAAGGAATAGCAGTTTCAACGAGCATCGAAGATAGAATCGCATACTGCAAGGATTACAATCCCCTCCATCTCCCAAAACTGCTGAACAGGGAGTTTTCAGCACTTCCAGATGCAGTCGTTTTTCCAAAGAGCACGGAAGAGGTGTCGACAGTTCTTAAGATTGCAAACACCTATGGCATACCGGTGTATGTCTTCGGCGGTGGAAGCGGGGTTATAGATGCGGCAACGCCTTACGATGGCGGACTGGTGCTCTCCACACTCTCCATCGACCACATTGAGGTTGATGAGGAGAACATGGTTGTCAGGGCTGGAGCAGGAGTTGTTGGTGGGAGGCTGGAGAAAATTCTGAACCACAGGGGCTTTACACTCCGCCACTCCCCCCAGAGCCTTTACTGCTCCACCGTTGGTGGATGGGTCGCTACAGCAGCAAGCGGTCAGTTCTCAACGGGCTACGGCAACATCGAGAACCTTCTTGTCTCCCTTACTGCCGTGCTTCCAGATGGTGAAGTTGTTACTGAGAGGCCAACTCCAAGAAGAGCGGGGCCAGATTTGAAGAAAATCTTCGTTGGGAGCGAGGGGCTTCTCGGTGTTGTGACAGAAGCGGTAATGAAGATATTCCCACTCCCAGAGGTGTCTCTCACGCTCTCAGTCGAATACGCAAGCATTGGTGATGCGGTGAGGGATGCCAAGTCCTTAATGCAGCTGAAGCCTGCCCTTATGAGAATTTTTGATGATGAGGAGAGCCTGAGGTATTTTGATTCTGAGAGCTTCACGCTCATTGCAGTTTTTGAAGGAAAGGCTGCTTCCGCAAAAATGAAGGAAGCCAGAGATCTCGTGAGGGGAGAGGTGGTAGAGGGAAGGGCTGAGAAGTGGCTTGAAAAGAGGTTTGATGTTTCAGACATAAGCAGAATCGTCCCTCTCGGCTTCATTTTTGACACCATAGAGGTTGCATGCTTCTGGAAGGATGCAGAGAGAGTTTATTCAGAGGTTTTGAAGGCTATAAGGAGTGTTGAAGGTACTGTCACAGCCTCAGCCCATGCATCACACTTCTACGAGAGCGGGCTTTGCTTCTACTTCACCTTTGCTGGTTTGCCGGCAAGCATAGAAAGTTACTACTTCGAAGTCTGGAAGAGAGCCATTGAAGCTTCGCTGAAGAACGGGGGGAATTTGACGCACCACCACGGTGTGGGAAGGCTGAGGAAGAGGTGGCTTTCCGCGAGATTGGGGGATATTATCCTCTGCTGAAGGACCTGAAGAGCGTTCTTGACAGAAGAAATATTCTCAACAGAGGGGTGATGTTGTGATAAATCCGAAGGTTATCACGAGAATTCTGGCCAACACCGACCTGAAGACGAAGATGAGGTTGGCTAAAGTTGTTCCAAAGCTTGGCAAAGCTGATGATGTGACGAAATGCATGCTCTGCCGAACATGTGCCTCCACGTATGCCCAGTTTTCGACGCTGAAAGGAGGCTCACAGTATCTCCTTCCGTGAAGTCGAGGCTGGCCTACTTTGGTGAGACAGATGAGGCTATTTACCACTGCCTTCCCTGTGATGCGTGCAGGAATTCCTGCCCGATGAGCATAAGCGTGAACGAAAGCTTGAGAGGTTACAGGGGTGGAGAGAAAGCTTTGAAGGTCATAGAGAAATTTGAGAGGTCTCTAGCAAAGAGGGAAATTGAACCAAGAGATGGGAGGATTCTGTACTTCCCCGGATGCAGCACCTTTGAAAGCGGCCTTTTTGATGTAACAGTTGAGGTTCTGGAAAAGCTAGGTGTTGATTTTGCCACAGCAGATCTTGACTGCTGCGGTATGCCCTACTACGAACTCGGTCTCACTGAGAAGTTCAGGGAGAAGCTCTCAAAGCTCAAAAATGTTGCAGCGAAATATGAGGGCGTGATAAGCAGCTGCCCGCACTGCGTTCACATAATGAGAGAGGGCGGAATAAAGGCTGCTCACATTCTTGCAGTTCTCAGGCCGGTTAAGATTGGTGGTGATGTGTCCTACCACGATCCTTGCATTCTTGCGAGGAAGCTCGACATAGTTGAGGAACCGAGAAAACTGCTTGCAGAGATGAGATTTGTTGTCCATGAACCGGTGTTCAGCGGCAGGGACACACACTGCTGCGGATACGGTGGGGTTTACAGGTACGTTGCTCCTGAGATGGCAGAGAGAGTTGCGGAGAGGAGGAGAAAACACTTTGACCATCCAGTTGTGACCCTCTGCCCCTCATGCAGGACGGCACTTAAGGGGAAGGACATTGTCGAGCTTATGGTTGAGAGCCTATGATTGGGGTAATCGATGCTGGCACAACCACGATAAAGCTTGCCGTTTACGATGAAGACAGGCTCGTGGCTCTGAAAAAGGAGCCAGTTGTCAAGCATAATCCAAAGCCTGGGTGGGTTGAGATTGATGCCGAGGACCTGGCAAGAAAAAGCCTGAGCTTTGCTGACGCTGCCATTGATGAGTATGGAGTTGAGGCTATTGCCGTGACCAACCAGCGAACCACTGCAGTTCTCTGGGACGGAAAGACTGGCAAACCTGTGTTCAATGCCCTGGGATGGCAGGACATGAGGGCCAACGCACTGGCTGATGAAATGAACAGCGATTCCACCATCAGAATGGCCAGAACCGCAGGGATGATTGCAAGGGGTGTTGTGAAGCTGATCCCAACTCTGAAGAATAAGAAAAGGGTCAAGTGGCTCATAACTCTCTCTCGTCTCTCTATTAGACCAAACCACACCAGCGTAAAGCTCTGCTGGATGCTCAGAGAGCTTGGGGATAAGAGGGAAAAGTACGATTTGAAGGCTGGAACAGTTGACAGCTGGATCGTTTACAGGCTTACGGGAGAGCACTTGACGGACTACTCCAATGCCGCTGCTACAGGCCTTTACGACTCCTTCTATTTGCGATGGAGCGAACCAATTCTCAAAATTGTTGGGGCTGATGAGGAAATGCTACCTGAAACTCTGGAGAGTGACAAAATCTTCGGGGAGTACAGGAATGTGCCAGTCACAGGGGTTATTGCTGACCAGTCTGCCTCCCTCTACGCGCTCGGATGCTGGGAGGAGGGGGATATAAAAGCTACCAACGGAACGGGAACCTTCGTTGACCTCAATGTTGGTGAAGAGCCTCAAGCCTCTCCTGGTGGGTTGCTACCGCTCATAGCATGGAAGCTGAAATCAGAAATTAGGTACATGATGGAGGGTATGCTTTTCTACAGCGGTTCTGCTGTGGAGAAGCTTAAGGAAATCGGAATCTACGATGACGTTTCGAAGACTTCTGAGATGGCTTTCAGGTCGAAGAACGATGAAATGCTGCTGATCCCCTCTTTCACAGGACTTGCAACACCGCACTACGTCTCAATTCCGGGTTTGCTCTACGGAATATCGAATGCCATGACAAGAGAGGATATAGTGAAAGCTCTGCTCGAATCCATAGCCTTCAGAATTGCCGAAATAATCGAGATCATGCAGAGAGAATTCCCCTACGGGACTGACAGAATTAGGTGTGATGGAGAAATGTCCTCTAACGACTTTTTCCTGCAGAGAATTGCTGATGTTACAGGGATGAAGGTTGAAAGGGGTGCGGTTCTTTCCGGTACATCTTTTGGGGCCCACCTTGTTGCGGGAAGGGCACTCGGCAAGTGGAAGAAGGACTTCTGCATGCCGTTCGAAAGGGTGTTTGAGCGATCTAATGATGTATCTCAAAAGTACAGAAGGTGGAAAAGATTGCTCGAAGCGTCAAAGAAGTTGAGGGTGTAGGGAAAGATTTTTAAAATAATTATCAACTCAATTCATGCCGTATGCTGACAACGGTGTTAGGATTTATTATGAGGTTGAGGAGGGAGGGGAGCCACCGCTCGTTTTTGTTCACGGCTGGACGGCAAACATGAATTTCTGGAGGGAGCAGAGGGAACATTTTAAAGGTAGACACAGAATGCTGTTTATTGACAACAGAGGACACGGGAAGTCGGACAAACCTTTCAACAAGATTTTTTACAACTTCGAGAACTTTGTCTCGGATTTGCACACCGCAGTTAAGGAAGCGGGCTTTGATAGATTCGTGCTCATCGGCCACTCCTTCGGAACGATGATTTCGATGAGGTATTGCGTTGAGCATCCAAACAAGGTTGAAGCGCTCATCCTTATAGGAGGTGGGGCAAGAATTCAATCTATACACCGCGTCGGTTACCCAATCGGGAGGCTTTTTGGAACCCTGGCCTACGGGATTTCCTCAAGAATCATAGCCAACATGGCTTTCGGGAAAAATGCTGGTGAGCTGAAAGAGTGGGGGCTGAAGGAAGCTATGAAAAACACTCCAAAGTATGCGGCCCTGAATACGCTCTGGACCCTCACGACAGTTGACTTAAGGGATGCTGCGAGAGAAATAGACAAACCCACGTTAATAATCGTGGGGAAGGAGGATGCATTGCTGCCTGTAAGTAAATCGGAGGAGCTTTCGAAGCTTATAAGGAATTCAAGGATGGTTATTGTTCCTGATGCCGGACACTGTGTGATGCTTGAGCAGCCAGAGATTGTCAACAGGGTAATAGAAGAATTTATATATTCTTTACCAGCTATGCGTATTTAACTCATAACCAGGATTTTATAATTTATTTCGCTGTTCTGTTTTTCTCTGGGTCGTTGGATTGGCTTTGGCTGCCATGCTGCTTGCCTTCCTTTTCACCTACGTTCCCTATGCCATAGTCATTGAAAACTGCGGGGCGGTGGAGGGCTTGAGAAAAGGGCTCAGGGTTTTGAGAAGAAGTTTTGCTGATACTGTCATAGTATGGGCAATAGTTGGCCTGCTGGCTTTTGCAAGTTCACTGGTGTTCTTTCCACTGCAGTACTTTGGCTTTACGGGGGAGATTGTGAGGAGCGTTCTCACCGCACTCTTAAACTGGCTTGTTGTCGCACCCTTCACAACTTTCGTCTGGATTCAGCTTTACAGAAGTAAAATGATATAAACCGATTTGGTTAAATTGGGACATGGAGAACGTTTTGAAGAAGATTACGGATTATAAATGGGAGTTGCCGAAGGGTTACAAGCCTGGAATGAGGGTTCCCGCTTACTTTTACATAAGCAGGAAGCTGATGCAGATTCTTGAGAAGGATGCTGTTGAGCAGGCAGCAAATGTTGCCACAATGCCTGGAGTGCAGATAGCATCGCTCGTCATGCCAGATGTTCACGTTGGCTACGGCTTCCCTATCGGCGGAGTTGCTGGCTTTGACGTCAATGAGGGGGTGGTATCGCCAGGAGGAGTGGGATTTGACATCAACTGCGGTGTGAGGCTTTTGAGGAGCAATTTGAAGGTTGATGAGGTTAAGCCGCTTATCAAAAAGCTGATAGATGAGCTTTTTGTTGCTGTACCATCTGGTGTGGGCAGCGAGGGGAGGTTAAGAGTTAGCGACAGAGAGCTCGACGAGATTTTCGTTGCGGGAGCGAAGTGGGCTGTCGAGAACGGTTATGGTTATGAGAGAGACCTGAAGCACTGTGAGGAAGAGGGGGCATTGGAAGGGGCGAGACCTGAGGTTGTAAGCAAGAAAGCGAGGGATAGAGGAAGGCCACAGCTTGGAACTCTTGGCAGCGGAAACCACTTCCTTGAGGTGCAGTATGTCGATAAGATTTTCGACGAGAAGGTTGCAAAGGCCTCGGTTTGGAGGAGGGGATGGTAACGGTGATGATTCATTGCGGAAGCAGAGGGCTGGGACATCAGGTTTGTACGGACTTTCTTGAGGTGCTGGACAGGGCTGTGAGGAAGTATGGAATCAATCTTCCTGACAGGCAGCTTGCCTGTGCACCGATAAACAGCAAGGAGGGGCAGGACTATTTTGCGGGAATGGCAGCATCAGCCAACTACGCGTGGTGCAACAGGCAGATTATAGCTCACTGGGTGAGGGAGACATTCCAGAAGGTAATGGGGATGAGTGAAGAGGACCTGGGCATGGAGCTTGTTTACGACGTTGCTCACAACATAGCCAAGTTCGAGGAGCACAGAGTTGATGGCAAGAAAATGAAGCTCTGCGTTCACAGAAAAGGAGCTACGAGAGCCTTTGGTCCTGGGCTTGCTGAAATTCCAGAGGATTACAGGGACCTCGGCCAGCCTGTGCTCATTCCGGGCAGCATGGGAACACCGAGCTATGTGCTTGTCGGAACGCAGAAGGCAATGGAGGAGACCTTCGGTTCCACCTGCCACGGGAGCGGGAGAGTGATGAGCAGGGCTGCTGCAAAAAGAAAGCTGAGGGGCAATGTTGTAAAGCAGAACCTTGAGAAAAAGGGGATTTATGTTAGAGCAACTCACGGAGCATTGCTGGCAGAAGAGGCACCCGAAGCTACAAGCTCAGCGACGATGTGGTGGACGTTGTCCACAGAGCAGGTATTTCGAGGCTGGTTGCAAGGCTCAGACCGCTGGGTGTTGCGAAAGGTTAATTTTTAATTTCTTTGAGCATAAACTTGATAAGCTGAAGTCCATTACGCTTGCTTGAGCGGGGGTTGCCGAGTGGCCAAAGGCGGTGGACTCAAGACCTGATGGGGAGAAATCCACTCCCGTAGGGGTTCGAGGGTTCGAATCCCTCCCCCCGCATTAATTTACTGGTAAATTATAAATAGTTTCAGGACGAACTATTTTCATGGCAAGACCAAACAAGGGCAAGACTGAAACCGTCAAGAAACGGGCTATCTACGTCTACCTCCCTTCAGAAGAGATGGCTGAGGAGTGGAAAAGAATTGCAAAAGAAAGAAAAGTGTCCATATCTAAATTCGTTATTGAGTGCGTGAACGAGTCGCTTTCAAAAAGCGAGTCAGATTTCATTTCGAGAAAAAGAACTTCTTGAAAAGGTGAAAAAGCTTGAGGAGGAAAATAAGGAACTTTTGAAAGAAAACAGAATGCTGAGAAATCTCGTCGATAAACTCGATGAGGAACTGAAGATTTACAGGGCCAAGCCATTCCTCGAAGACGAATTTTACGGAAGGAGGGAGTTCTCTGAGGAGTTGATAGACTTGTTCAAGAGGAAGAGACATGTCGAGTACGACGAGCTCTACTCACTGCTTAACGTTGATCCTGTGAAGGATCAGGAACTGGTCAGAAGTTATCTGAAGCAAATAGAGCGCCTGGAACAGTATGGTCTGATTGAGGCTACAGGGAGGGGATGGAGATGGAAACTCTAAGACAGACATCTCTCATAGATGCATTCAGGGAGGACTGCATTAACAGGGGAATGACCCCAGAGACCATAAGAAGGTACCTCTCCTCTATCAGAACATTCCTGGCATGGCTTGAGGAAAGAAATATTGATGTAAAAAAGGTTGACAGGTTCGTGCTAAGAGAGTTTCTGGCTTACCTGAGGAATAAACAGCTAAAGCACAAAACGCTTGAAAACTACTTCTCAGCAATTTCCAGTTTTTACGACTTCCTGCAGTATGAAAATATCGTTAGCGGTAATCCCGTTATTCCCGTCAGGAAGAGGTACCTAGACCCCTACAAGAAAAACAAGAGTTCTGAAAGGAGAGTTCTGACAGTCGAGGAAGCGAGCCTCCTCGTTAACTCAATACCGTATATAAGGGATAAAGCCATCGTCCTCCTGCTGTTGAAGACGGGAATCAGGAGAGGAGAGCTGATATCAATCGATGTTCAGGACATTAACTGGAAAGAACAGTCGATAACACTCAAACCTAAGGCTAAAAGGTCTAACAGAACAGTGTTCTTCGACGACGAGACTGCCAGAATCCTTAAAAAGTGGTTGAGGGTGAGGGAGAGGCTAAATCCGAAAACGAATGCCCTGTTCGTTAACGAAAGAGGAGGTAGGCTTAACAGAAATGGAGTTTATACGGCTGTCACTAAATGGGCTTCAATGCTCGGCTTCCACAACCCAGATTCTCCAAATCCTGCTGACAGATTCACCCCGCACACCTGCAGGCACTGTTTCACAACCTGGTTGAGGAAGAGCGGGATGAGGAGGGAGTTTATACAGGAACTCAGGGGAGATTCGAGAAGGGAGGCTATAGACATTTACGACCACATAGACAAGGAAGAGCTAAGGAAGGCGTATCTCGCACACATTCCTAGGTTAGGAGTGGAGTAGCTGTTAAGAATTAGACCATATTTATGAGGAATTCTTTTACGACTTTACCTCTGTTTAGTGAGATGTACAAAACCCAATGGCGTGGAGGGTGTTCAACAGTTCAGGTCTTTGAAGAATTAAGCTAAACAATGTTGAGGGATCTATGCAAAAGTCGTATCCCATACCTGCTAAAAGTGTTTCAAACTTCTTTAGATTTCCGAAGTTATTTTTGTCAGAGTTATTATCAGACTTATCATCTTTTTTGTCGTTTTTTGGATTGTTCTCTGGATTATCGTTCTCTGAATTAGTATTATCATCGAACAAAGGCTTAAGTAACTCCTTGTATGTCAACAATATTTTGTCTCTAATATTCCCCCACATTTTCGCGTAAATACTGGTGGAATCGACAAAACGGATAACGCTAATTTTGCTAGCCTATCAACCTCTTCTTGTGAAAACTCGCCATTGTAACACCCAACTAAGAATTTTAAGAAATAATAGCTATTTTTGACTCCCAAGGCTACTATCTCATTGTCTATCTTGTACCTAGCTTGTCTCTTGATAGCCTCCCTTTTAAGATTGTTAAACAGTGCTACAAGAGGGTCTCTGTATCCTTTTTTTGAAAAACCCAATCTTAGCAACAGATTTATTGAAAGTTTGTAAATATCCTTTTTCATTCTCGGGTCAAAAAACTCGTTAATGAATTCTTCCAAGTTTCTTTCAAGGTACGCGGGGTCCTCATCGTCTGAAGCTTTAAGAATTATCTGTTCAAAATTTATATCATCCTTTAATTTATTATTAATTTCGTTTAAAAGAAATTCTACAACCTTATCACCAAATTCAGTTCCCATTAGTTTGCGATAACTATCAATATCTCCCTCAAAAATTTCAATTATGCCTTTGAGTGCGGCCCAATCAACTTTTGAAACGACTACATAATTTTCATGTTTTCCGGTGGTAGAGGTGAAAATTCGGTGCTTTTTGGCATGTTTTCGAAGTTGGAAAAATCCGGTGCCTGTCGGAGCAGGTGTGAAAGGTTCGGGACATGAGGAGTAAATTAAGAGAGAGATTGCAAACAACTTTGAATAATTATCATCAGTATGTTGGTTCAAAGCGAAATTACAGTGAAGAACGTAGAAGAGCCATTTTGCGAGCAGTGAACCAATTGTTAAAGGGTGAATCATTCATTTATTGGACTTTTAGGTGCCCAAAATGCGGGAGTGACAACCTCAAAAAGCATCAGAACCAACAGCGAAAAATAAAAGGACAAACCAAAAGATATCGATGCAGAGATTGTAAGCATGTATTCTTGGATTATACAACTAACTTGAAATGGACGCATTTATCCGTTGAGGCTGTGGGTGTAATAATCACTCAACTAACGGTGGGCACAACGTATTCAAATACCAATAGAATTTTATCTCAGCTACCCACTGCTCACTTCACAAATATGCAAAAAGGAATTAGCAAGAAAACTGTGATCAATTTAGCCAACAAGACAGCTGATTTGCTCCGCAGGTTCGAATCGAATGTGCTAAAGCTGGAAAAAAGCAGGGAATGGCAAATCGATGAGATGTTTCAGAAGGAGACGAAAGGTAAACACTTCAAAATCATAAATGTTATTGATGTCGACACGAGATATTTACTCGCATCGCATGTTTCGGAGAGTAGGGGGCTTAACGACGCATTGGAGGCATTAAAGAAAGCCCTTAATAACACTCTCGAGCCTCCAGAGATTTTGAAATGTGATGGGCATGAGCCGTATAAAAAAGCCGCGGAGAAACTGATGAGTGGGGTTAAGGTCTTATCTGTACCGAAGAGCGAGGATTTTGGGCACATTAACGTAATAGAGGGGATACAAAACAGGATGAGGGGGATGATTTCGAGGAGAAAGAGCTACAGGAGTATTGAAAACCTGCAGAACATCGCTGACATTTTTAGATTAGACCACAACATCTTTTTCAATAGGGAAGATTCAGATAAGAAGCCTCCAGTCACCTATGCTGGAATTGAGTTGCCGAAAAAGATTACTTGGGGTAAAATTATACAAGTTGCAAATTTAGTGGAGGAGGTAAAAATAATCGACTGGTTTATTTAGCTCTTGATGCTCTCTGAATGAGTTTCAACCAATTGCGGTCATCTACGATTCCTGCAAACTGCGCAGGTGTTTTGTTGTTTAAGGATTGGTGCTCCTTGATGAAGTTGTAGAAGATGCTGTAACCTTCGGCAAAAGTTTTGGCCCCTTCATCTGTTTTGAACGACTCCATTGGTTTAACTCTTCTTTTCAGTTCTTTGAAGAACCTCTCCATTCTGTTATTCATACCTTCTCTGAGAGATGACTGAACGTGTATAACGTCAGAAAACTCCTGTTCTACTGCAGCTTCGTAAGACTTGAGGCCATCAGTGATAACTTCGTCCGGTTTACCCGATTTCTCCAACCCATTTTCAAAGAGCTTCTTTGCCTCTTCCACGCCTCTCGATTTACTTATATGAACTGCGATGACGAATCTGGTTTCACTGTCGAGCAAACTCCAGATCCGTATGTGTTCTCCCCTAACCTTTACCACTGTCTCGTCAGCGTGCCACCTGCTTGATTCGACTTTGACAGACTTCACGAACTCGTTGACCAGCTTAACGTATCTCTTTATCCAGTTGTGGACTGTTTTGTGGCTTACCTGAACGTTATAGCTCGCTTTGAGATGCTGGGCTACTTGCCTCAAGCTCAACCCCCTGAAATAGAGATCAAGTGCAGAAACTATAGTATCAGCCCTTTTCTTCATTCCATTAAATCCCGTTCTCTCAGAGAACTTTCTTTTGCACCTTTTGCAATAGTATAGCTGCACAGGGCCAGATTTGTTGTACCTGACTCCCTTCTTTATGACCGCATCGTCTCTTCCACAATGTAAGCACTTTTACCATCTAACGCTGTAACAGCATTTCTGATATCCTGAATCGCAAGATAGTACATTACTGCATAGATGTGCTTGCATTTAATGCCCCTCTTTTCAAAGTCCGGACATTCGCATGTCCACTTTTCTCTATTCCACACAACTTGATAATCTCTGCTTTTTGATCTTACAATAAACTTCCCCTCTTCAATTTGCATCACTTTACCTTCAGCCAGCAGTTTAATACCGGCATTTCTCCTTTTGGACATACTACACCCCCCATAGGTGCCTGAAAAATTGTAAAAAAACAGCTAAGCTCCAGCAGCCACAGCAACCCTCTTCCCCCTCTTCTCGACCTCTCTTGCAATTTCTGCCGCTATTTTATTGACCACAGCATCAATGTTCCTCATTACCTCCTCCAGTGACTTCAGCGGATTTCCATTCCAATTCACGGTTTTCCTAAACTCGCAGTCAGCTACGCATCGTCTGCATTCGGAGCCCGGTATCTTCTTTCCCGCCTTCCTCAAAGCTTCTTTGGCTTTCATGTGCTCCAAGAGCTTTTCCGCAATCACCCCACCTTCCATCATGTCTCACTCCACCCCATACCTTCGGGTTCCGTAGCGTACAGCCTGCGGCAATCGCCATCATCCCCAGGCACAACAGCTGGCCCATGGTCAGGGTTGCCAGCACAAAGCCCAGCTGCGGGTCCGGCTCCCGGAAGTACTCCAGGAAGAACCGGAAGAGCCCGTAAAAGAAAAGAAAGGCGGCAACCAGAAAGCCGTCCCACCGGTCCTTTCGGGACAAGACCCAAAGTATCACGAAAAGGACCAGTCCCTCAAAAAGAGCTTCATAGAGCTGAGAGGGGTGTCGGGGAACAGCCCCCCTTCGGGAAACACCATGGCCAGGGAACCTGCGTGGGCCGGCCGAAGAGCTCCCCGTTGATGAAGTTTCCGATCCGGCCCAAGCCCAGCCCGACGGGAGCCGTCACGACGACGCAATCCGCCACGGCCCAAAACGGCAGGCCCCATCGCCGGCAAAAGATCCAGCCGGCCAAAACCGCCCCCACAAGACCGCCGTGGAAGGACATCCCCCGTCGCCAGGTGGCGAGGATCTCCAGCGGATGCTCCAGGTAAAAGGCCCAGTTGTGCGCCTGATAGAAGAGAAGGTAGCCGAGGCGTGCTCCCGCCACCAGTCCCACGGCAAGGAAGAAGATCAGGTCCGGGACGACCTCCCGGGACAAGCCGATCCGACGGGCCTTGGCTGCCGGGGTATGAGCCCGTACGCCGCCAGGAATCCCAGCACGTACATGAGCCCGTACCAGCGGATGCGAAGGGGGCCGACGGCCACAATCTCCGGTCGATCTGGGGATAGGGTATCACCGCTCTTTTCTCCTCCCGCCCGAGCA
>LZQN01000104.1_pt1 | contig 17220 bp, 15 predicted proteins | sample 768531 | NCBI WGS metagenome assembly LZQN01 (sample SAMN05207080, study PRJNA324506) | oil field metagenome | isolation source: sample BH-FW-7 from oil reservoir | place: India: Bombay High | collected 2015-12-02
CCCCAGCCCCCAGTTTTTTAATTAAATAAAAAAACCAACCAATCCATTGTTTTTGGTTTTTGATGGGAGGCAATTTTGGAGAACTTGACTTTTTAGATTGGGTGATGTATAATGGTATTAGAAAATCAGAAAGGGTGATTCTGCGGAATCGCCCTTTTTTGTTCTCTATCTTGTTTGATCTTGCTTGTTTCAAATCTTGGTTTTACAAGATGCTTTTCAGGAAAGACCAATAAGCCATAAAAATCTTTAGAATATTAAATAAAAATAAAAATAAAATGAATAGCAGTTTCTTCAAGAAAGTTTTTGTCATTGGATTGGCGGCGGGGGTGTTCTCTCTGAGCGGCTTTGGTTTTGCAAAAGGAGCAGAAGAATCAGCCAACGATCCTGAGCTTGAAAAATAAGAACAGAGATCATAGAACTAGTAAACGAAGAACGAAGCAAAGAAGGATTAAGAGAGCTTGAAGAAAACCAAAAACTTAACCAAGCGGCCTTTTGAAAGCGCAAGATATGATTGGCAACAACTACTTCGCCCATAACTCTCCAACTGGGGTTAGTCCTTGGGATTGGTTTGACCAAGTTGATTATCAATATAAATATGCGGGTGAAAATTTGGCAATGAACTTCTCATCAGCCACTTCTGTTTTTCGAGCTTGGATGAGAAGCCGCACTCACCGAGAAAACATTCTTTCACCTCGCTACAGTCAGATTGGAGTGGCTGTTTTGCGGGGGATAGTCAAAGGAGAAGAAACCCTGGTTGCGGTTCAAGAGTTTGGCCATCCTTTGGCTGGAAATGAGGCGGAAACTGAAAGGGAAATAAAGCAAGAATTTAAAAATACAATTTCCATTAGCGAGGCCTCAATTGAAAAATGGCATTCAACCGAAGGGAATGAATATCTGGTTTTTGCTCGAGTGATGGGTAATCCCCAAAAAGTGGAAGTTTTAATTGATGAAAAGCCTTATCTGTTGGAAAGGCTGAGAGAAAATGTTTACATGAATTTAATTTACACCCAAGAAGAGTTAAAGAGCAATAAAGTCGTCATTAAGGCCGAAATTGACTCAGAGCATGCTCAATTTTTTGAAACCTATTTGGCTACCAAAGAAGAAGATTCAGAAAAGAATCAGTTGGTCCAAGAAGAGACAGCTGCTAGCAGCAAGAAGCTAGCTGGAGGGCAAATAAGCAGTGAATTAGCCAAGACTGAGGAAGAGCTGATAAGAAGAGAGGCAGAAAAGCTCCCTTGGTGGGGCAAGTTGGCTGGTCAATTAAATGAGCAATTTATTCTTTCTCTTTTCTTGGCAGTATTTTTGTTCTTAGTGATGAATGTTTGGATACTAGAGAAAGAAGAAGAGCGCTTGCTGGTTGCTATTGAAAAAAAACGGCTTTCAGTGGGAGCTTAAAGATTGTTCAAAAAAAGGTTTTTAAAAGATATTTTTAATAATTAAAAAACAAAAACAAAAATGTAAAAAAAGCCTGATTTTTACCGCCAGCACCTTTTAAAAAAGAATAAAAACCAAAAACAAAAACAAAAGGCCCAAACCTTTTTAAAAAGAGCAGAAATCTCTGTTCTTCCCTTTAATTAGGGAAAAATATTCTCAAGGCCCGTCTTTCTTTAAAGGCGGGTTTTTGTTTGGTAATGGGCCTTTTGATTGTTTGAAGGGAAGCGAATGTTCAATTCAGGGCTGGCTGATAGGTATTGACTTTTTCTGGAATATATGCTATAATCACAAGTTAGCTTAAATAGGCTAACATTTGCCAATAAAATATTCCTAGTTCATTGAAAAATTGGCAAATCTAGTGGAAGTTGGCTCTTGGTCAGGGCCGACAGAAGCTAGGCCCTAAAAAAGAAGGGCATAATTTTTTTAAAAGTTTTTGATGCGAAAAGCTACTAGCTTTTTACTAGTGCTGAGAATTGTTCTCTTTTTAGTTCTTCCTGCCCTAGTTTTGGCAAAAGAATCAAAAGAGATCTCTATTGAGCATCAAAACAAAAATCAAACCTTAATAAAGATTGAAAAAGGAAACTTTAACAAAATAATACCCAATTCATCACTGGAAGTTTCGGCTCAGGTTTTTTCAATCAGGAGAAAGCCACAGAGCCCAAAAAACTTTCTTGGGAAGAAGAGCATAACCAAAAAAGACTTAATCTTTACAGGAAAAGGCTGGAAAGCTTCAATCCTCCAGCAGGGAAAATAGAAATTTTGGTAACTGGCTATTCTTCAACGGTTGATCAATGCGATGCCGATCCTTTTACCACTGCTAGCGGCACCAAAGTTCATCTGGGAACAATGGCTTGTCCGCCGCAGTATCCGTTTGGAACTAAAATCAAGATTGAAGGTGTGGGTAACTTTGTTTGCGAGGATCGCGGAGGAGCGATAAAAGGAAACCATTTTGATATGTGGTTTCCGTCTCGAAGCGAAGCTCTCCAATGGGGAAAGAAAACAGTTGTAGCGGAAATAACAAAATAGAATTAAGAATAGGATTGAGGAAGGATTTGAAATAAAAAAAGCGAGCCTGGGGCTCGCTTTTTTTGTTTTTCTAGTAAAGACCACTAGAGAAAATTTTTTTGTGTTGTACTGGGAAACAGCAATTGGGATTAGAGCACACAGTCAAAAAATGATCTTTATAGTCCAAAAGTTCTCCCAAGTCCTTGTGAATAGTGATTAATTTTGCTCCACAAAAGGGACACCATTTTTTCTGACTGCTCTCTATTATTTCTCCTTCCGTTCGAATTTTTTCTAGAAGATTTTTTTCCATTTTTTCCTCCTTTTTGTTTAAAAGAGCAGTAAGTTTTTTTATCCTGCTATCTGATACTCTATATTGAAACTGAAAATAATTCAAATGAATTTTGTTGTCGAAAGTGGTATGGAAATTATTGACTTTTACTGAAATGTGCCCGGGGCGAGACTCGAACTCGCACGGGATTGCTCCCAAGGGATTTTAAGTCCCTCGTGTCTGCCATTCCACCACCCGGGCAAAGCCAATAAAAACCAAAAAATCAAAAATGATTTTTGAAATTGGCAAACTTATTTTTTTAATGAGGTCACGGCCGGAATTGAACCGGCGTAAACGGTTTTGCAGACCGTTGCGTAAACCACTCCGCCACGTGACCAAATGCCACACAATCTAGATTATCAATCAAAGCCAACTCGGTCAATACTTATCATTTTTTTAAAAAAGAGTAGGTTGAGAGGGTCGTTGATGGATGGAATTGTTCTTTGGAGAAGCCGAATCATTAGTTTCAGGAGCTTTTTCATTTTTTAACTCTTTTTCAAGGAGCTCAAGAATTTTGGGGATTTTTTTAAAATCTTTTTCTAGTGTGGCGCGGAGACTGCCATTATAAAGAGCAGCGGCAGGATGATAGCAAGGGAAAAAAATAACTTTTCCCAGGTTTTCAAAATTTTTCCGCAAAACTCTTCCATGGTCAGCGGAAATGCGAGCAGAGGGAATAAAACGAGCCAAACTGTGCCGACCCAAAAGAACAATTATTTGGGGAGTAATAACTTCAATTTGCTTTCTAAGCCAAGGCCAGCAAGCTTCCACCTCGTCAGGAAAAGGATCGCGGTTTTGAGGCGGGCGGCATTTGACCACATTGGCAATAAAAACGTCTTCTCTTTTGAGCCCAATTGACTCAATCAATTGGCCAAGAAACTTTCCAGCGGCTCCTACGAAAGGACGGCCTTGTTGATCTTCATTTTTGCCGGGACCTTCGCCAATAAACATGATTTTTGAGAAAGGATCTCCTTCGCCGGGCACAGCTTGAGTTCTTTTTTGGCAAAGACGGCATTTTTGGCAAGTTTTGATTTTTTGGGCAAGGCTTTCCAAAAGAGACTTTTTATCAACTTTTTTATTCATTGTTGTTGTCGCGAATTTTTTTGGCTAGGGCCAGGTCATTTTTGATTTTATCATGTTTTGTTTCCAGAATCATTCCAATTTTCATTTCTTGAGCTTTTTTGATGACGGCAGAAATCCCAATGATCCCTATTTCTCCTTCTCCGAGATGTTCGTGGCGATCAACTTTTTCGCCTAGTTTTGTTTTGGAATCATTTAAGTGGATTAATTTGAGCTGGTTGAGGCCAATTTTCTGGTCCAGTTGCTTGAAAAAATCTTTCACATCGCTTTTTTGGCGAAGATCGTATCCAGCGGCAAAAGCATGGCAAGTGTCAAAGCAAAAGCCGCTTTCAAGGCCTATTTTTTGAGCTGATTGCAGAATCAGGGCAATTTCTTCCAAGGAGTCGCCAATGATATTTCCGCTTCCAGCCGCAATTTCAAAAATTAGCGGCACGGGAAAACCTTTGCCAACTTCAGCCAAAATTTTCTCAAGCCCTTTCTGAATTCTTTCAAAGGCGGGCCCGTTTTTTCCTTGATTTTTAAAGTCCGGGTCGCTTCCAATATGAGTTACCACTCCAGCGCTTTGGGTTAGTTTGGCTATTTGAAGCTCCCGAACAAGAGCGCTAATGGAGCCATAGTAGATTTTTCGGTTTGAACTGGCCAAGTTGATAAAATAAGGGGAGTGAATGAACCAGTCCTTGCTTTCAAAGCCTTCTTTTTTAGCTTCCTCAAGAAAGAGGTTGGCTTCTTTTTCTTTGATAGGAGCAGCTTTTCCTCCTTGGGGAGAACGGGAGAATATTTGGAAAATTTCACAACCTAATTTTTTCGCTCTGTGGGGAGCGTTTTGAATTCCATTGGCGATGGAAACATGAGCGCCGACTTTCATTTGTTTTTTGGTTAAAAGAATAATCTTCTTACTCAATTATCCAATTTTCTCCAACCTTGCGAAGTTTTCCTTTTATTTCAAAGCCGCTAGCAAGGCGATGGCCGCCTCCTAAAAAACGGCGCGCAATCTTGGAAACATCAATTCCTTTATTTTCATCCGATCTTAGACTAGCTTTGATTTTGTTTTTTTCTCTTTCGGAGAGGACGAGGGAAAATTTTGACTCAGAAATGGTGTTGAGGATGTCAGAGATTCCAGCAATGTCTTCAGGGGTGGCATTATATTTCTCCAAGTCTTCTTTGGTAATAAAAGAGGCCACCATTCCTGTGCGGGGATTTATTTGGGCTCTTTCAAGGGCAATGGCCCAAAGTTTCAAAGTATTGAGTGATTTTCCAGAGAACAAAGAGCGATTAATTTTGGAAATGGAAGCTCCTTTTCGAACCAGTTCGCTGGAAATTTCCAAGACGGCGGCAGTGGTATTGCTGTGCTTGAATCCTCCGGTGTCAGTGTAGATGCCATTAAGAATGAATTGGGCTATTTCTTGGTTGATGGGAATTTCCCAAAAATTTAAAAAACGATAAACAATTTCACAAGTGGCGGCGGCCTGAGTGTCTATTACATTTATGGCTTTGGGAATGAAAGTATGAGGATGGTGGTCAATATTTACTATAAGAGGTTTTTTTTCCAAAGAGGCCACTTTTTCTTTTATTTTTAGCTTTTCATAAACATCCCCTCTGTCTATTAAGAAGATTGCATCATAGTCAGCTACTGAATAGGAAGTTTTAATTTCTTTTAAGGGAAAAAGCTTTTCCAAATTGCCGTTGGGAATGTTAACAGAAAAAATATCTACAGCTTGAGCCTGTTTCCAAAGAGAGGCCCTCTTGAGAGCAAAAGCGGCTCCCAAGGCATCGCCATCTGGGTTGGGATGAACAACCAAGAGAGGGTGGCTGGCTTCTTCAATTGCTTTCTTGAGCTCTTCAAAAGAGCCCGCTAATTTCTCTTTCATTTGCAATAATCTTCAGCAGTTAGAGTCATCTTTTCTTTCTTGAGCTATTTTCTGGAAAAGCTCTTCCATTTGAGAGACTTTTCTTTGAGTGTCATCAAGAATAAGAAAGATTTTAGGAGTGAATTTCATTCGGAGGGTTTGGGCAAGTTTTTTTTGAAAAGCAGGGAGGAGCCTTTTCAGCTTGGAAAAGGTTGAGAGACGAACTCCATCAGGAAAAATACTGATAAAGATTTTGGCGCTTTTAAGATCGGCGGCGGTTTCCACTTTGGCAACGGAGACAAAAACTCCTGGTTTTTTATCCAGTTCTTTTTGGATTATTTTTGAAAGATTGTCCCTGATAAGGTCATTAACTTTATCAATCCGGCTGTTGCTTGCCATTTTTCTTATTTTTATTCGATCTTTTTCTTAATTTCTTCTTCTTGATAACAATGGATAATGTCATTTACTTGGATTTTTTCTCCAGTAAAGGAAATGGAAAGGCCGCATTCTAGGCCGCTTTTTACCTCAGCCACATCTTCTTTATTGTGCTGGAGTTGATTGATGATTCCTTGATTAATAATGGCGCCGTTTCTTTCTGTCTCAATATGTTCTCCTTTGACAATTTTTCCGCTAATTACTTTGCCACCCACGATCATTTGCTTTTTGGCGCTTTTAAAAACAGCTAAAACCTTGAGTTTTCCCAGATCCACTCGCCTAATTTCTGGCTCCAGGCGATCAGACATTTCTTTTTTAATATCCTGGATTAGCTCATAAATAACGGAAAAAGTCTTAACTTCAACTTTTTTTCCTTCGGCCATTCGGGCGGCCACGCTAGTGGGGAAAACATTGAAGCCATAAATGATGGCTTGGGCGGCTTGGGCGCTAATCACATCAGACTCGGTGATGGGGCCGACACCTTCTTCTATTATTTCCAGGCTAATTTCAGTTGATTTAATGGTTGCCAAAATTTGTTTTATGGCTTCTAAGGTGCCTTGAACATCAGTCTTAATGATAATGGGAAATTTTTTTGTCAGAGCTTGATTGATGTTTTGAAGAATGTCTTGGGAGCTGATAATTTTTGTCTTGGCTGGAGCGGCTTTTTTTGATTTTTGGATAAGGCGGAGCTTTTTCTTTTTTATGTTCTGGTGGGCAGGGACAAAAAGAATGTCATTGCTTTGGGGAACTGCAGGCAAGCCAATGATTTTGACTGGATCGGAAGGCTGAGCCAGAGAAATTTTTTTTCCAGTAAAATCCTCCATTCTTCTTATTCTTCCAAAAATCTCGCCCACAAAGACATCCTGACCCTCCTTGAGGGTGCCGGTTTTGATTAGGACGGTGGCTGTGGGGCCAGTTTTGGGATCCTTTTTGGCTTCTAAAACAATTCCAAGGGCTGGTCGCTGAGGGTTGGCTGAAAAATTATTCATTTCGGCCACCAAAAGAATAGTTTCCAATAGATCCTCCAGACCGAGCCTTTTCTTGGCGGAAACCTCCACCACTGGAATGTCGCCGCCATAGCCTTCAACCAGAATTCCAATTTCTGCTAATTCTTGTTTTACTCGCCGGGGATTGCTCTCGGGTTTGTCAATTTTGTTGATGGCAACAATGGTGGGAACTTTGTTTTCCAACAAAAAAGAGGCCACTTCTTTGGTTTGGGGCTTCACCCCATCATCTGCCGCCACCACCAGGATAGCAATGTCAGCAATGGATGCTCCGCGCTCTCTCATTGCTTGAAAAGCTTCATGGCCGGGAGTGTCAATAAAAGTTATTTTGGAGCCCTCTTTTTTCAGTTGGTAGGCGCTGATATGTTGAGTTATTCCGCCTGATTCTTTTTCTGCTACTCGGGTTTTTCTTAGGGCATCTAAAAGAGTGGTTTTGCCGTGGTCAACATGGCCCAAGATGGTTACCACAGGAGGGCGGGAAACTAGGTTTTTTTGATCTTCTTGTTCAAGCCGTAGGATTTCTTGGAGCTTTTTTTGGTCAATTACTTCTCCCTCTGTTATTTCTTGATCTAGTTTGACTGAAAAACCAAAATCTTCAGCAATCAAGGAAGCAGTTTCAAAATCAATATTTTCATTGATGTTGGCAATTATTCCCAAATCAAGAAGCTTCTTGATTATTTCTGCGGCGGCCAGGTCCAGCTTTTGGGCAAGAGTTCTGACTGATATTTGAAAAGGAATCCAAACCACTTTTTCTTTTTTGGTGGAAGTTTTGTTCATCGGGTTGGTTTTGGGATTATTTTTTAATTAGCCCTGAAATTTTAGAGCGCAGTTTGGGCATAAACCATTCTGTTTTTATATCAATAAAAAAAGAAAAAGTCAATTTTTGCTTTATCAAGCCTTTTGATCGGCAGTTGCTTTTGAAAGTTGTCCTTGAAATTAGTCGTTGGGTAATTTTGGTCTTTTGGCGGCAAGCTTCACTAATCGTTTGTTTTTAGGACAACTGGGGTGATTTGCTAAAAAAGACCAGAATATTTGCCAAAAAATCGGCTAGCAACAAAGAAATGATGTTAGGCGTTCTTTTTCTTTTTTTCTCCAAAAATAGCTATTTCAATGGCCCTTTTTTCTTCATTGGAAAGAGGATATTTCTCAGAAGCGCCGTTTTTTATTGCTTTGGCATAGGTGCGAGAGCCTTCCTTTAAATACAAAGAAGAAACCACCACTCCGTCATTTTTGCCATTCAGAAGAGCCAGAGCAAAACTTTGGTCTCCGCCAATGCTTTTGAAAGGATTGAAGCGGACCAGGCCAACTTTGTACAAAGAGGAGTCAGCCAAGGAGTGAATTTTGGAAGTAATTTCATAGAGATCCTTTATTTCTTCATCCATTTTTGAATTCTGATTTCTAATTTCCAAAACAATTTTTTCCAAATCCTTAGCTGTTTTTCCTTGAAAAAGGATGGCCTGGTTTTTTTTTGAGTTTGGAAACGGCCAGTTGCAAAAAAACTGCCCAAGCCAAAGAAATAGCCAAAAGAATCAGGAGAATAATTTCAATATTTTCTATGGGAGAGTTCATTTTTTTGAAGTTATTATTTTAAATAATAGCATTTTTGGAAATTAAAACAAAGAGGATTGATTTTTTTTGCTTTTGAGATTATATTGTTAAACAGCGCTGGTTTTTTGGCGCCAAACAGCAAATAAGGACGGTTAGCTCAGTTGGTTAGAGCGTCTGCTTGACGTGCAGAAGGTCAGTGGTTCGAGTCCACTACCGTCCACCAAACAGGATTTTGCTTTAATTCTACCAATGTTTTGATCTCAGAAACTCGTTGGCCGTGCTTTAGGAAATACTTGTTCCGAAAAGAAACAACTAATAACAAACAGAATTATCTTTTAAAAACTATTCATTGGCTCTTTTGGGTTTGGAATATTTTTTAAAAATTTCCTTGAGGCTTTCATTGGTAACATGGGTATAAATTTGAGTAGTTCCAATGGAGCTATGCCCCAAGAGAGCTTGGACAGAACGAATGTCAGCCCCATTTCTCAAGAGATTGGTGGCGAAGCTATGGCGCAAAACATGAGGAGTTACTTTTTTAACAATACCAGCTTTTTGGGCATATTTTTTGATGATTCTTTGAATAGAGCGATTGGAAAGCCTTAAATCACCATCAAACTTGGAAGGATCTTTGACCATTCTGACAAAAAGGGCTGGGTCAGTGTCGGTTCTTTTTTGAAGCCATTTTTCCAAAATTGCCGCAGTTTCATCTGAAAGAAAGGCAATTCTGAGCTTGGAGCCTTTTCCCCTGATGGTAAATTCTTTGGTTTTTAGGTTTACTTGTTCAATGTTTAGCCTGGAAAGCTCTGAGATTCTTAGCCCTGATGAGAAAAGCAGGGACAAGATGGCGCGGTCTCGCAGGCTTTGAAAACTTTCTCCTTTGGCGGCTTCTAGAAGCCTTTCTATTTCTTCAAGAGTTAAAAAGTCAATTTTTCTTTGTTCTTCTTTGGCCAATTCAATTTTTTCGGGCGCCAATGAAGAAATCCCTCTTTTTGCCAAAAAAGCCAAAAAGTTTCTCAAGGCAATGAGATAGTAATTTTGAGTTCTGATTTTAAGAGTGTCATTTTCAAGATGGCTTTCTTGGCGGTTAAGAAAAAGCCTGAATTTGTGGACAAGGTTTTCGGTTATTTGAGAAGGCTGGCTGATTTTTGACCAATCCAAAAAACGACTGATATAGCGATCATAATTTTCTATTGTTTTGGGGGAGCGATTTTTTTCAATCTCCAGATATTCCAAATAATCAAGCAGGAGTTGGTGAATTTTTTTCATTTTTTTGTTTTTGGTTAGCTTTCAGTTGCAAAAATGGCTCTTTTGGGTCCCAGGAAGGCTCAAGAGGAACTTTTCAATCTCAAGTTTATCTTATTTTAAAACTATTGACAAAAATTGACCAAAATATTAAGATAGACAACGGCTTAACTTGAAGGCTGTTTTTTGATGGAGGCGACAGCCAGGATGAATGGCAAAGTCTCCTATATATCAACAGCCAAAAAGGAACTTAAAGCTATTAAACGCTTAAACCAACGGCAGAGAAGAAAGTTTTTTTTCTGGTTTGGCAAAGAGAAAAAATCAAAAAATATTCCAGGGGAAGCTGATCAAGCTTTTCTTTTAGTTAGAGGAAAGGAAGGCGAAAAAAGAGCTTCTGGGAAAATTCTCATTTTGGAGAGGCTTCGGGAAAAAGAGAAGAAGTGTTTGGATTTCATCAAGAGAAGCAAGATGGACTATTTCCTGAGGTTTTTTAGAAAAAATTCGGCTTTGATTGTGGTGGTTTTTGCTAGCGCCATTGTGACAACTGGAAATGCCAGCTCTACTAGAGGAGAAGCTGGTTTTTTGTATGGCTATTTCAAAAAGCCAACCAGCAATGAAGAGAAGCTGATACAGCGAGTCAAAAGCAAGACCTATAAAAACGAAAATCTTTCAATGGCGGCTCTGATAAACAGCGAAATTGTGATTGAGGACGAGGGTGATATCACAGAAATGCTTTCTAACAGCGAGGAATTGGCCCAGAATCAAATGGAATTTCAAGTGATGACCGCCACCACTCCGCCAGACGCCAAGAAGCTTTTGGAAGAAGGGTCTGATGTTGCTGTCTATGAAGTTAAAGAGGGTGATACGGTTAGCACAATTGCCAAGGAGTTTAAGGTTACTGTCAATACTATTTTATGGGCGAATGATATTGACGATCCTGACTTAATAAGGCCAGGGGACAAGATCTTTGTTCTTCCAATAACTGGTGTTAAGCATGTGGTCAAAGAAGGAGACGATATTGAGAAAATTGCCAAAAAGTACAAAGCTGACAAGGAAAAAATCATTGCTTTCAATGAGTTGCCAGCTGATGGGCGAGTGAAGGCAGGAGAAGAATTAATTATTCCAGATGGACAAATAGAACAGCCAGCGGTTAGTCCCAATAATCTTCTTCAACGGCGCAATTATTACAGCTCAGGAGTGGTGGACGGCGGCAAAAGAGAGCCATCTATTATTGATCGTAATCCCAAAGGAGGCCATATTTTCCCTTATGGCTATTGTACTTGGTATGTTGCTCAGCATAAGTATATCCCTTGGGGAGGAAACGCGGGGACCTGGCTTTATCATGCGCGGGCCTATGGAGCCAAAACGGGCAAAACTCCCAAAGAGGGCGCCATCATTGTTACTAGTGAAAGCTGGTATGGCCATGTCGGCATTGTTACCAAAGTTAAAGGGGATATGGTGACCATCAAAGAAATGAACTATAAGGGTTTCGGAATAGTTTCTACGCGAACAATTTCAGCCAAAAGCAGAGTGATAAAAGGATATATCTATTAGATCGCCAAAGCTCCAAAGCTATTCAAGCACAAAATTTTTAAGACAATAAAGTCGTCCTAGAAAAACAAAAACAGGGCTTAAATTTTTTTCAACCTTTTTTTGGATGGAAAACAGAAGACAAATTTTGCTTTAAATACTGTATTTATTCATAATTCATTGCTAAAACGGTATTGAATAGCTTCGGCCAAATGGGTTGATTGAATATTTTCTTCATTGGCCAAGTCAGCAATGGTGCGGGCTACCTTGATTATCCTGAAGTAGCTTCTTGGAGAAAGATTGAGTTTCTCAATAGCTGTTTTAAGGAGACTTTTTTCCTTTTCGCCTAGTGAGCAGAAAGATTTGATATGCTGGGGGTTCATTTCTGAATTGGTCTTAATTTTCATTCCCTTAAAGCGCTGAAGTTGTTTTTGGCGAGCCGCAGAAACTCTCTCTTGGATTTTTTTGCTTGATTCTTCCAGTTTTTCACGAGAAAGTTTTTCAAATTTTATCCGCGGCACTTCAATTTTAAGATCAATTCGGTCCAAAATTGGACCTGAAATTTTTTGCTGATAGCGACGAATTTGGCTTAAAGTGCAAGTGCATTGTTTTTGGGGATCAGAATAGTTGCCGCAAGGGCAGGGATTCATAGCGGCTACCATAATAAAGCGAGCCGGAAATGTAAGGGAGCCTTGGGCGCGTGAAATGGTTATCTTGCCTTCTTCCAGGGGTTGCCGCAAACTCTCAATTACTTCTTTGGAAAATTCAGGAAATTCATCCAAAAACAAAACTCCTCGATTGGCGAGAGAAATTTCTCCCGGACGGGGAAAACTGCCTCCTCCCACCAAAGAAATAGCCGAGGCGCTGTGGTGAGGGGAGCGAAAGGGTCGTGTCAGGATAAAAGGCTGATCAGAACCGGTTTTTCCAATGATTGAATAAATTTTAGTTACTTCAAAGATCTCCTCTTTTGTCATTGGCGGCATAATAGAGGGAATGGCGCGAGCGAGAAGGGTTTTGCCTGATCCAGGCGGACCAGAAAGCAAAATGTTGTGGCCGCCAGAAACAGCAATTTCCAAAGCTCTTTTGGCAGATTCTTGTCCTTTAATATAGGCAAAGTCAAATTCTTGTTCTTCTTGAGGATCAGCGAAAAAGTTTTCCCAAAAATTTGGTTTTTCAAGAGGGGTAAGTTTTTTTGTTTTGGTGAGATGATCGGTTAGCTCCCTGAGAGTTTGAGGAGTATAGACTTTTAATTTATCGCACAAGTTTGCTTCTTTTCCATTCTCAATAGGAAGAAAAATATTTTCAAAACCTTTTTGGGCAATAGAAATGCTAATAGGCAAAGCGCCTTTTATTTTTCTTATTCTTCCATCTAGAGCCAATTCTCCTAGAAAAATGGTTGAGGAAGGGACAGTTTTGATTTGCCCAGAAACCAAAAGAAACCCAACAGCAATGGGCAGATCAAAAGAAGGCCCTTCTTTTTTAATATCAGCGGGAGCCAAATTGACCGTTATTCTTCCGAAAAAGTGAGGCGGCTTGAAGCCCGAATTTTTTATGGCGCTGGAAACTCGGTCTTTAGCTTCTTTGACTGCGGCATCAGGCAGGCCCACAATATTAAAAAGGGGTTGGCCAGCAAAGCGGTCCACTTCAATTTCAATTATTCTTCCTTCCATTCCGAAAGTAGTAGCAGAGAAAATTTTTGAAGCCATAAGAAGAAGTTAGCTTTTAGTTGGCTCTATTTTGGCTGGGATGGATCTGTTTTGACGAAATGAAAAAACAGGAACAAGAAACAGCCAGTGCTGATGAACAGATCGGCGAAGTTGAAAACAGGAAAAGAGCCAATTTTGATAAAATCAACAACACAGCCTCTAAAAAAGCGGTCTAGAAGATTGGAAATGGCACCAGATAAAACCAAAAGCAAATAGAAACTTTTCGTTTTTTGATATTGCCAAAAAACCAAAACGAGAGCGGCTGACCAAAAAAAGGCAAACAGCCATTTTTCAATCTCTATTCCCCAGGCAATTCCCGCATTGCAAACTGGTTTTTGCAAAGAAGAAATCCAAGGAAATTTTTTGAAAGAAATTTGATCAAGCGCTGAATTGAGCAAAAAATGTTTTGAAAATTGATCAATTCCAATAAAGAAAAAAGTCCAACCGAAAAAATTAAATAATTTTTTCCAAGGGGTTATTTTTGGTCATTTAAGACAGGTTTTAGCAGCGGGATAGGCCTTTAATCTTTCAAGAGGGATTTCTGCCTGGCAATTTTCACATTGGCCATAGGTTCCATTTTTTATTTTTTCTAAAGCTTCAAGAACATCTTTTAGGCTTTTCTCCAAAGTTTCAGTGATGGCGACTTTGGCGGCATAGCTTTCTACTTCTTCGGCTCGATCATCATCTTCTCTTCCTAGATCTTCAAACTTAGCTTGATAATCCCCCTCTTCTTTTTTGGCTATTTTTTCCAACTCTTTTTCTAGGCGTTTTTTTTTCTGCCAGCAGTTTTTTCTTCTAGTTCTTTTTTGATCTTTGGGGTTTAGCATTTTTTTTGGGTTTATTTATTACTAATAAGGCGCTAGAGCGGGTTTTTATGAGATATAAAAATAATAGCATTTTTGCGGCTTGAAAGCAATTGGTAAGACTGGAATTGGCTCATTAGAGGACTTGATTTTTTAGCCTTTTTGGGTCATCATTAATTTAGTTTAGGCCAGTTTTTCAAAAACAGAAAGCGAAAAGCAACATAAGAAACTAATGTCGCCAAAAATGTTCAAAAAGATTGATTCTCGCAAAAAATATGCCGAGATGGAAAAAGAGGTTTTGAAATTTTGGAAAAAAAACCAAATTTTTGAAAAATCAGTGAATCAACGAAGCAAGGAAAAATATTACAGCTTCTATGATGGCCCTCCTTTTATCACGGGCGTTCCTCATTATGGAACCTTGCTTTCTTCTATTGTCAAGGACTGTGTACCTCGTTTTTGGACAATGAAAGGTTATCGGGTGGAGCGCCGATGGGGCTGGGATTGCCATGGGTTGCCAGCTGAAACCATGGTGGAGAAAAAATTAGGAATAAAAAGCAAAAAGGAAATTGAAGAAAAAATTGGAATAGCTGAGTTTAACCGAATTTGTTTTGAAGAAACTTCAAAAATTGCTTCAGAGTGGGAAGAAATCATTGACCGGATTGGGCGTTGGGTGGAATTCAAAAACGCCTATAAAACCATGGACGCTGATTATATGGAATCAGTTTGGTGGGCCTTTAAAGAGCTTTTTAAAAAGGGCCTTGTTTATGAAGATGTGAGAGTTTCTCTTTTTTGTCCCCGTTGTTCAACGCCGCTTTCTAATTTTGAAGTTGCAATGGACAATAGCTATCAAGAAGATAAAGATCCAGCAGTCTTTGTGAAATTTAAGCTTAGGGGCCAGATTGGAAAAACGCCTCAGTCTCAATTTGAAATGAAAAATGGAACAGCTTTTTTGGTTTGGACCACCACTCCCTGGACACTTCTGGCCAATGTGGCGCTAGCAGTCAAGGAAGATGCTGTTTATCAAATGGTAAAACTAAAAGAGAGCGGCGAAACCTTGGTTTTGGCAAAAGAAAGGGCGGGCCTTTTGGAAGGGGTTGAGGTTGAAATCCTTCAAGAAATGAAGGGGATTGATCTGGTGGGGCTTTCCTATGAACCAATTATCAAAAACCTAGAAACGAAAAAAAGAAAGAGTGTTATAAAAGATGGAAAACATCACCTTATAGTAAGTGGTGATTTTGTTTCTATGGAAGAGGGAACCGGTATTGTTCACTTGGCGCCGGCTTTCGGGGAAGATGATTTTGAGGTGGGACGCAAAGAAGGATTGGCGGTTATTTTGAATGTTGATAATGAAGGGAAGTTTACAGATGGGCTATGGGAGAAAAAACCAGTTTGGGAAGCCAATTCTGAAATTGTTGATTATTTGGAAAAGGAAGGGGTGCTTTTTAAGAAGGAAGAAATTGTTCATAAATATCCTCATTGCCACCGCTGTGCAACTAAATTAATTTATAAAGCTCAGACAGCTTGGTTTGTGGCAGTAAATAAAATCAAAAAAGATTTACTAGAGAAAAATGAAAATATAAATTGGTATCCAGCCTTTCTGAAGCACGGGCGCTTTAAAAAGGGAATTGAAAGCGCCCCGGATTGGAACATTTCCAGGGATCGTTATTGGGGCACGGCAATTCCGGTCTGGAAGTGTTGCGGCAAGGAAAATGACAGCCAAGCAGGAAAAGAGGGTGGTTGTGGAGAAATAAAAGTGATTGGCTCCTATGATGAGCTGGAAAAATATTGGGGCAAGAAATTAGAAGACTATCATCGTCCTGGAGTGGATGAGATTGTTTTGAATGTCCCAATTGTAAGGGAAAGATGCGAAGGGTGCCCCAGGTATTTGATTCTTGGATTGAGTCTGGTTCAATGCCTTTTGCTCAAATTCATTATCCCTTTGAAAATCAAAAGCGCTTTGAAAAAAGTTTTCCAGCTGATTTTATTTCAGAATATATTGCTCAAACCAGAGCCTGGTTTTATGTTTTACATGTTTTATCAGTGGCGCTTTTTGGCAAAGAATCTTTTCGGAATGTCTTAACCACAGGAACAATTGCTGGAGAAGATGGCCGTAAAATGTCAAAATCGTTGGGCAATTATACTGATCCATGGGTGGTTTTGGAAAAGTATTCAGCTGATGCCCTTCGTTTTTATTTGCTTTCTTCTCCGTTAATGAAAGCTCAGAATATTAATTTTTCAGAAAAGGAGGTAGCTGTTATTCAGCAAAGGCTCTTAGGGACCCTTTGGAATAGTTATACCTTCTTTACTCTTTATGCTCATTTGGACAAATGGTCGCCTCAAGGAATTGATACTCATGAGGTTGTTTATTATAAAAATATTTTAGATCGGTGGATCATTTCTGAATTTAATATTCTGGTTCAAGAAGTGAATGAAGCAATGGAAAAGTACAATCCAGTTAAGGCCGCGGAAAAAATTGATAAATTTGTGGATAATCTTTCCAATTGGTATATTCGCCGCTCCAGAAAACGCTTTTGGAAAGCTGAAAATGATAGCGATAAACAGGAAGCCTATTTAACTCTTTGGACAATTTTGAAAGATTTTTCAAAAGTGATTGCGCCCTTTTGTCCTTTTATTGGAGAGGAAATTTACCAAAACCTAGGAGTTGAAATTGAGGGAAAAGAGTCAGTTCATCTTTGCGATTTTCCAACCAGCAATGGCCAATATATTGACCTTGAACTGAGGAAAGAAATGGAAAAAACTCGAAAAATTGTGGAGCTTGGTCTTTCTTTGAGGGCTGAAAATTCCGTAAAGGTTCGGCAACCAGTTCAAAAGATCATTATTGGAGGGGTGAAGCTCAGTCAAGAGCTAATTCCCCTAATAAAAGAAGAGTTAAATGTAAAAGAGGTTATTTTTGGAGATGGAATAAAGGAAACCAAGTTTATTAAAAAGAAAGAAGAAGGCGGCTTGGCGGTGGCGATGGATTTTGAATTGAGTAAGGAGCTAGTTTTGGAAGGGCAAATGAGGGAAATTATTAGATTCATTCAAAATGCTCGCAAAAAAGCTGGCTTTGAAGTGGATGACAGAATTGAAATTTATTATCAAGGAAAAGAAGAGGTTTTTGGAAAGTTTGGAGAAATAATTGCTAAAGAAGTGTTAGCTAACAAAATCAAAACCAAAGAAATTGGCAAAGAAAAATCTGCAAAAAAGATTTTATCAAAACGAGTTCAAAGTAGCGAGGAAAAGTAGTGATTTGGATAAAAA
>LZQN01000105.1_pt1 | contig 17203 bp, 16 predicted proteins | sample 768531 | NCBI WGS metagenome assembly LZQN01 (sample SAMN05207080, study PRJNA324506) | oil field metagenome | isolation source: sample BH-FW-7 from oil reservoir | place: India: Bombay High | collected 2015-12-02
ACAAGCTCCGTTCTCCTTATGAGATTCAGTGCAGAGACTGTAGAGGATATAATGAGGTATAAGAAGTTTCCGTTCTCCTTATGAGATTCGGCGAATATTGCACATGTGTTGGTTGGAGTGTTAGGAGTTTCCGTTCTCCTTATGAGATTCAGGACGGATACACACTCGAGTACGAACCTCAGGCTTTCGCAGTGTTTCCGTTCTCCTTATGAGATTCCGACCTTCAAATCCCTTCTTCCATACCCTTTCTTTGTTCTACTACTTCCTACAATAAAAGGTTGTTGGTTTCTATGGTTTTGGTTGTTGAGTATTTAAAGTGCAACCAAAAACCGATTCGTAATCTAATCAAATATTTTCACATGAAAAAGCTTCCAATTCTAGAAAACCAATTTTTGAATTTTGGGGATGCTAAAGCAACCTAAAAAACACAAATAGAAATTTATCTATTGCACAAATCAAATGAACTTTCCAAGATGTAAAATGTTCTTGCTTCCAACAACAAAAAATTAGGCGTTGAAATAATTATAAACCTAAGCAAAATCTCAAAAATCCGCAATTTTCGCACTTCTTTTTTTCAGTTTTACATGAGACCAATTCTCCCTGTGCAATTCTCCTAACCTTGTTAATTATGGAGATGCAGTATTTTTTTATACCTAAGGTAAACGGAAATTTTATTTCTCTGTCGTCGTATTCCAGAATAATCTCTTTGACTCTCCCGAAGTTCTCTTCAACCATGAGTGCGTAGCATGCAGTCTGATATAGATGCGGTTTGACAACTTTCTTTCTGTAGGATGTGTTTTTTATTTCAAGCACGATGTATAGCCCATCTTCTTCCTTAAAAGCGTCAATATACCCATAAATCCCGAACTTTTTGGACTTTAAAAACACGTTTACGTTCCAGCCCTCTTCTCCCAACTTCCGTAGTCTCCTCTTATGTTTTTCCTCCCCTGAGATCATCAATTCAGTTGTCCTCTCTTTAATACCGAGATTGAAGATAAAATAAGGTATTTTCGGGCAATAAAGGTAATGCTTAACGATACTAACCGGAAACTCAAACAATGATGATTCCCTCATCCTCAAATTCTAATTCTTTTCCTATTACTTCTCTGAGTGAGAAGTCTGGCTTGCATATTACAAACACTTGAATATTTCCCTCTCCCCGCAAAATTCTCTTTAATTTCTTTACAAGTTCTTTTCTCTTTGAGGAGGTCATATCTCCAAGAAAAGCACTTTTCTGAATCCTGCTCAGTCCAAACCTCTTGCATAGATTAGCCACCTTTGATCTGACATTATCGTCTGAGATGTCGTAAATGACCAATGTTATCATATTACCTCAAAACAAAGGGATTGTATCTTTCCCTGCCAAGCAAAAATCGCTCAATTCTTCTTGCCTGCATGTAAATGTGGTATTCAATTGGCAGCTTTCTGTTATTGAAGGTGACTTTTGTCTCAAGCCTACTGTTTATTTCAGCGATTATTTTGTCTCTTGTCTTTTTTGTTAAAAATCCATCTTTTTCCTCTGGGTCCAGCTTAAGCACAGCTCTGTCAACAATGGGCTGCCTGAATTCTTCCATCAGGTCAACAACCAACGCTGGTCTCCTTGGATTTTCTACATGCAAAAATCCTGCAAAAGGATCGAGATTGGTTGAATCTACGGCAAGCATTACCTGTGAGAGGAGAATACTGTAGCCGTAATTAAGAGCCATATTAATCGCATCAGGGTTATCGTATCTCTTCTTCCTCTTCTCAAAGTTATAAAACCTCGATATTCCTCTCCAGTAAGAATCCGCCGCCTTGGCTTCTACCTGAATTAGTTCCTGCTGGCTACTGCACTTTTCCACTTCCTCCGCCCTCCTTCTCAATTCCGTGCATTCCTCCACCCTCACTTTTCTGTTTTTGGCAATTGACTTTAGCAAATAGTACTGATTCAATATCTTCCCTTTTACAAAGCACTTTGCTAGGAAAATTCCCCTTCCATCACTTTGAGCTTTATATTGCTCCTTCCTAACCGTTACATTCGCCTTTTTTAGCATGGGTCGAAAAACTCCTGCTGGTGTTCCACTTGAATTCAGCACAACCACATCAATCCCATTTTCAGAGGCAAGTCTGAGGAAAGACGAGGATACAGAGGCGCCACCACTGACAAATACAACCTGCCTCAAATTTCCAGCTGGAATCTGCTTCTCACCCTCACTGGTTCTCAAGCAAATCATTCTGTTCTTTACTCCAACAAAAACACCGTAGCCACTAACAACAACCTTCATTGCACACAGAGTAATAGGAGCAAAATCTTGGACATTCTGGTGGTTTGCCTGGATCTGTTCCGCTTTCAATAATCTCGGCTATCTCATCCCTCACCTCAATGAACTCCCTCCTAAGCTCATCACTCACTACGAATCCTCTCTGCCTCAAATTAATGCGTTCGTCAACTGCTATGTATATCAGAAATCCAAAATTTACGTCAGTTTCGTCATCTGCTTCCAGAGCAATGGCATAACCCGTTAAAGAAGTTAGATGACTATCTCTTTCGCTTCCGCTCTTAAAGTCAACAACAACCTGTGGTGCAAAAACGTCAACTGACAAATGCTTCGACAAACCAACCAGGGATCCGTCAATTTTTCTCTCTATAAAAGGTGGCAAAGCCAGTCCTACAATTTCCTCACCATCCACATTTGGATGCTTAGAAACAATTTCGTCAACTCTTGCAGCTGCTTGGATTACAAGATATCTGTGTAGCTTTACGAGTTTGGAGCACTCTCCTTGCTCAATGCCAAGTTCCTTGCATATCTTCTGAGGTAGGTCTCTACTAAAGAACGTCTCAATTATTTCTTCTCCAGAAGTGACGCCCTGATAAATTGCTTTCTTTATAGAAACTAACGTATCTCTTATTACTCTGTGAAATGCCAACCCTCTGAGCATGTGGTGGTTGACCTCGGGTCTCTCTTTTAACACGTACTTAACAAAAACGTCTCTTCTCGTTGGGCAAAAGCCGTTTATGTCAGAAACAGATATTCTGACGTCGTTTATGGGTTCAACCGGTGGCCTGTCCCATGCGTAACCCCTCAAATCCTCAGAAATTCCAGTATTTTCAACCAATTTTCTCATCACTCTAAGCTTTTTTCAATTTCCAGAGGGAAGAACATACATTAAAGCCAGATTAAAAGGTAGATAACAGTTTTTGGAGAATTTCTGAAAAATTTTCAGATTTCTAATGCTCTATGAGAGCAAATGTAGAAAGGCATATATATTTCCAATGAAAAAAGAAATCAAATGAAAGTTGTAATTGCAACCGTTGGTGGCAGTGAAATTCCTATCATTGCTGCTGCAAGAAAGCTCGGTCTCGATAAAGCTGTTTTGATTTCTGGAAAGCCCGCTTCCCAAATCTTCGATGAACCTGTAAAAAACGATGTTGACCCAATTGAAATTTCGGAGAACATCAGAAAGAAACTTGAAAGTTTGGGGGTTGAAGTTAAAATCGTCACTGTAAACCCTTTTAGCTTCGAGGAATGCTGTATAAAAGCTATGGAGACTATCGAAAAAGAAAAGGGGAATGAGATTAGCGTGGTCGTTTCAGGTGGGACAAAAATTCAGACATTGGCTGCTTCTTATGCAGCTTTCATAAGCGGTTGCAGGATGTACTATGTTCAGGAGACCAGCAATGGTTCGGAGTTGGTGGAGATACCACTAACCTTCACCGAGTTGGATGGACTTTCGAGGGCAAAGAAAGAAGTGCTTAGAGCTATAGAAGACGGAGACGATGCGGCAAGGATAGCCGAAAAACTCAAGATAAGCAGAAAAACGGCTTCCCAGTACTTGAAAGAACTCAGGGAATACGGATTGATTGAATCCACTGATGGAAAGGTTAAGAGATACAGGCTCACTCTTGCGGGTAAGATTTGTAGAGCGAGGTGGTTGGTTAATGGATGAAGAGGCTAGACTTGTTGCTTTAGGTGGGTTGCTTCACGACATAGGGAAGTTCGAACAGAGAAAGAGCAGGGAAGTTAAAAAGCATCAGGAATACGGATACGAGTTTATCAGGAAATACGTCGAACGCTACCTCGAAAGAGGGTTAGAGAATTTACCTCTTTTTGCCAGATACCACCACATATCAGAGCTTAAGGATTTCAAGGGAGATTTAAGGTTGAAAAATTTACTGTGGATTGTTTACGAAGCCGACAACCTCTCCTCGGGCGAGAGGCTTAAAGATGAAGATGAATTACGTTTTAACCCTACAAATCCCCTTCTTTCAGTGTTCTCCCTCGTAAATCTCGGAAAAGGGGAAGCTGAGAAATTGTACTATCCTTTGTCAGAATTTGGTCCTACCACATACAACCTACCAAGAAAAGGTGTTCAAAATTCAGTAAAAGACTACGAAAGTCTATTTGAAGCCTTTGAGCGGGAGTTTGAGAAAGTTGCGCAGAAAGGTTTGGAGTTCAACGTATTAATGAATCTTCTCGAAAGGTATACAACATACATCCCTGCAATGGTTGTCGAAGACTCCGATATTTCTCTCTTTGACCACCTCAAAACGACTTCTGCAATAGCACTCGCAATGTACAATTACCACATTAAGGATTTGGAGGGAGACATTTCCAGTAAAATCACCGACAGAGAAGAGAAGAAATACCTCGTCATTTCCGGAGACATTTCGGGAATACAGGATTTCATCTATACCATTACGAGTAAGGGCGCATTGAAATATCTCAGGGCAAGGTCGCTTTTCCTCGAACTTCTGACTGAAGACGTGGTTGAAGAGCTCATCGAGCGTCTGAAGCTTACGAGAGCAAACGTGATATTTTCCGGAGGTGGTAGGTTCTACATTCTTGCACAGAATACTGAAGAAGCCAAAGAAGAGATTGAAAAACTTAGCACAGTGCTGAACAGGTGGCTTTATGACAGATTCAAGGGGAAGCTCTACTACGCAATAACCTACATCGAAGTTAATGGTGAGGAGCTTAGCAAATTCAGGGTGGATGGGGAGAGCATATGGGAACTGGTAAACAGAGAATTGAAAGTGAAGAAACTAAGAAAGTTCTTGGACATCTTGAGAGAGGGAGAACTTGTTGAGAACTACATTTTTGTTGACGACGAGACCTTTGGAGAATGCGAGGTCTGCAAGATTCCCGAAGTGACAGAGGAAGTTGAGGGAATTAAAACCTGCCGCTCTTGCAAAGAATTTCAGGAGATGGGCAAGATTATACCTCGAATCATCGGCTTTGTCAGGTTTAAAGGGGGTGAAGAGCACGAAAATAAGTTTAGCATGCCTTTTTCGAATTTCTACGCCTTGGAACGGATGGAAGAGCTAAGAGAGTATCCAGAAGGGGTAAAGGTATTTTTGAAAAACGGCTACTGGCTTAATTCTGGTGTAGATAGGTCAAAGGAAGTTGGAAGGTTGACAATTATGCCAGAACTCCTTGGCAGATATGCATTCATTCCCTTCTACGTCTGCGACTATGCGAAGCAAGAAGAAGGGAAGATTAAGGAATTCGATGAGCTTGCAAAATCCGCTAGTGGTGGTAAAAAGCTTGCAGTTCTTAGAATGGATGTCGATGACCTTGGCAAAGTGTTCAGCATTGGTTTGTTAGAATTGAAGCAGATAAGCGAGGAGGGTGAGACGAAGATTTTCGAGGTTAAAGGTGGGAAGGATACAATATCCAGAGTTGCGACGCTTTCAAGGTTCATGAGCCACTTTTTCAAGAACTGTCTTAGATTGCTTGCTGAAGGTGAATTGACGGCAGAAGCACCAAGAATCAAAAACGAGATGGTGAGAAAAGAGAGATAGTTGTTGTGTATCTGGAGGAGATGACCTGTTTATTGTGGGTGCTTGGGATCATGTTTTCGAGATTGCCTTCGAGATAGAGGACGCTTTCAGAAAATACGTTGGTGAAAATCCGAATATAACAATTTCTGGAGGTTTTGGAATCTTTGACCCCAAATTCCCACTGTACAGGATGGCTGAAATAACTGGTAGAAGAGAAGAGAGAGCGAAAGAGGAGAGAGAGGAACATGTACTGGCAAAGATTCTAACACCAAGTGGTGAGGTTAAAATCAGGGAAAAGGATAGAATATTTTTGGCCGACAGATTTCCAAAAACCAGAGGAGGATATGAGCTTCCACAATCTTACAAATGGGGTGATTTCAGAAGAATTTGGTCGTCTTATATCCCCATCATCTACGACGAGGAGGGAAGAAAGCTGAAAACGTCAAGGGCTGTATTGAGGAAGATATTGGATGCGAGAGCCCTTTATGTCAGAAATCCCAGCGGTTTCAGATGGCAGGTTTCGCTGGTTTATTACCTTTCGAGAGTGAGATATAACGGCAGAAGGCTGATAGACGAGCTTGAGGGACTCGCAAAGAGAGATGCAGAGTTGATCAAAAAAAGCGAACCACTCGACATTTACTGGGTTGACGTCCCACTTAGATTTGTTGATTTTGCGGTAAGAGGAGGTGGTTGAGTTGGATGAGTTTGTTGATTTGTTTGAAAAGGGAGATTTTGTGGCTTTTAGTAGGAAATTTGCAGAAAGGAGTATAGACAAGCAAAGGGTCGCAAACAGAATCTACGAACACTTCAAACCCGAAGAGAGGTCAGAGAGGTTTTTCGAACTTGAGGACTGGGAACTAAACAACCTCGCTTTTGCCGTTGCCGTTAAAGCTGTGGCAAAAGGGCTGGCTACAAGCCAAATTAGGAAGATACTGAATATGTCTAACAGCATATACCGCAAGACCTTACAAAAAGAGGACATCATACCAGAGGTCGTGAAATTGAACTACACTCTAGCTTACACTCTTGGTAGGCAGGGGAAAAGGGCAGAAATAGAGCCATTAGCAGAAGTTTTGAGTAAGGTTTTACCCAAGTTCAGAGATTCGTCCGTTGATTTTGAGAAGGTGCACAACTTTTTGCAGGCAGTTGTTGCCTACCACAAGCTTTTAGGAGGGAGGGATTAAAATGGGAGAGACGATTTTGGGGAAGGTTATTATCGAAGGAAAAATCAGGTTGAAGACGGGTTTGCATATAGGTGCACAGACTGAAGCTGTGGAAATAGGTGGTCTCGACAACCCCATTATCAAAGACCCAAAGACAGGAAATCCGTACATCCCCGGCTCGTCTTTGAAGGGGAAGATGAGGAGTCTGTTTGAAAAAGCCATGCAGCCAGACGACAAGAAAGGAGTTGGAGAGGGAAAATGGTTCAACAGAGAACTCAAAAAGGGTGAAGTATACATCCATGCATGCAAGGATTTGGATGATGCGATTAAATGTCCGGTATGCAGACTGTTTGGAACTTCTGGCCAGAAAAGTGGAGATAAAAACTACCCATCAAGGGCGATTTTCAGAGATGCTCTCCTTGCAGAGGGGCAGAATTTAGAAGATATTATCGAGATTAAATACGAAACGGCAATCGACAGAATAACCTCCGCTGCAAATCCAAGGCCGATGGAAAGAGTAGTGCCTGGCACTGAATTCGTTTTCGAGATAGTTTACAACATAGAAAAGGAAGAAGAGAAAGCAGAAGACCTCAAAAACCTGATAAACCTGATGAAAATGCTAGAAGACGACTACCTTGGTGGGTCAGGTTCGAGGGGTTATGGCAAAGTAGAGTTTTTAATAAACAAAATTACAGAGAGGAGCAGGGGATACTACTTTGAGGCAGAAGAGGAGAAGAGCGTTATTAGTGATGATGAGGGATTGAGGCCTGAAGAAGTAATTAAACAGTTAGAGGCATCATGAGGGCATTCAAGCTTTATATTGAGTCCCCCATAAGGATTGGAGAAGCAGGAATAGGACTCGAAGGAGCTGACATCATTCTACACTCGGATACGCTGTTTGGAGCACTTGCCAGAGCACTTGTAAAGCTAAATGAGGATGTTGTGGAGTTTAAGAGTAAAGTTGAAAGTGGAGAGATATGTTTTTCATCCTGCTTTCCTTTCACGGGAGAGACCTATTTTCTACCACCGCCACAAATTCCCACTGACAAAAAGTGGAACTTTTTAGACCTTGAAAGCTTTGAAAAAGTAATATCCGGAGAAAAACCTGAAGAAACAGAAAAAATTGACTTTATAGAGAAAGTAGAAATACCAAAGGTTGCTCTTGATAGAACTTCATCCAATTCCAGTATTTACTACTTAACGGCAGTAAAATTTGAGAAAGACTCAGGTCTTTACTTTTTGATGAAGGGTAAAAACGGTATGGTCAAAAAAGCCCTGAAGTTTTTGGGAGATGAGGGTATTGGAGGTAAGAAAACATGGGGGCTCGGAAAATTCAGATTGGAGGAAGGGGACATCAGCATTAAAGACAAGGGGAACCAATACCTTACACTTTCTCTAACATACCCGACATCTCTCTGGAGCATTGTTTACTGGAAGCCGGTTATAAGGAGCGGATGGGTAAACAGCAAAAATGGTATTTTGAGAAAGCCAAAAATTATGATGGCTTCAGAAGGCTCCATTTTCAGCGAGGCTGAAGAGGGTGAAGTGATAGACCTTGATGTCGCCTTTACCGGTTTTTCAAGCAGGGTTGGTCACAAGGTTTACGTTAACGGTAAGTCGTTCCTTATAAGGACGGTGGTATAATGAAACTGGAAGTTCTCACTCCAATACACATTGGTTCAGGTGAAAAATACCTTGGAATCGATTTTGTTGTAAGAGGAGACAAAATAGCATTCATTGATTCATACAAATTCTTTTCGGAAATTGAGCGGAAAGGGCGCGATCCAGTTGAAGTGGCGAGGCAAATTGCAGATGGAGAATCACCGGCTAAATTTGTAGAGGATATTGAATCAATGGTAATCCGCACACTTCCATTCGTTGGAGGAGCGAGGAGAAGAGAAATTCTCGAGCACATAAAAAGTAACGGCAAGCCATACATCCCCGGTTCATCAATTAAAGGGGCAGTAAGAACTGTGCTGCTATGGAAGGTGGTTAAGGAAAATAAAGAATTGTTGGATTGGACGATAAGATACCTCAAACAAGAAATTGAGAAAAGCAAAAGGAGTAGGAGAAGAATCGACCCTAGAAAACTCGACGATGGACTTGAAGAAAAGGTATTCAGAAAAGCGAGAATATCTAAAAGGGAGAATGATCCGAAAAATGATTTGCTGAGAGTCGTAAGAATTACCGATTCAACCCTATTGAGGGGCAGGGGTTTATGAGGTTAAATTCTTGGGAATGGGAAACTTCAGCGTTCTTGCAGAGTGCATTCTCCCAGAAGAGAAGGCCGAAGTTGAGATAGACTTAGATGAGTTTACCCTCTCCTTCATGGGGCAGGATATTGACTTGGACTACATCAAAGATACAGCCAGAGAATTTGCTGAGGAAATTGTAAGAGTTGAAACCGCAAGAAACTATCCTGAAGCCGTTAAAAAAGAGTTCAAGAGAGTTCTACGAGCGAATGGAATACTTCTCAGAACAGGTTGGGGAACTGGATGGTACTCATCAACCATAGGCACTCTTCTTAAAACCCATCCTGAATTTGAAAGACTCAGGAAAAAAATTGGTTTGGGAAGGAAGCCAGGAACAGATAAGTACTCAAGAAACTTTCCGAAAATTGGTAGGTTTACCTTCGACCAGAAGCCTCTGGGCTGGATTTCCATATCATGAGCGATATAGTTAGGGTAACGGTGGAATTCGAAGCCCTCGAATCCAAGAGATTCAGGATGTACTCCGGTGCATTTGTTAGAGGATTTGTTTACTGGGTTTTAGGGAAGATGGACAGAATATTTGCACAGAAACTGCATTCAGATAAAACAATTTCTCCTTTTTCCGTTACTCCAGTGATGTTTGACGGTGAGCCAGTGGACAGGCTTGAGGAAGGCAAAGTTTACAGCTTCTCCATCAACTTCTTTGTTCCTGAAATAGGAGAAGCACTGAAAGATTATCTGACTTCAACGGACCATGTTCACTTCACAGCAGTGGAGAACCCCCTCAAAAGAGTCAGAGTGAAGTACTGCGACGAAGAATCCCTAACAAAAAGGCCTGTAAAAAAGTTCAGGGTTGAATTCAAAACCCCATGCTACTTCAGAGTGCCCTCAAACGGATACAGGTTCATTCCACTACCCCTGCCCAACCTTATGTTCAGGAGTCTCGCCAGGCTCTACACAGCCTTTCTCTCTGAAATACCTCAGGATTACAGAACCTGGCTCGATGAAGGCGGAATAGCGATTTCAGGAGTTAAAATAGAAACGCAGAAGGTTATGCTGAAGAAGGCGAAGTGGGCTTCCGGTTTTACAGGTTATGTGAACTTCAGTCTGCCTGAAGATACTTACAACGAGGAGTGGAGCGAGATTACATCCAGACTGCTTGCCTTCGGCGAGTATTCAAATGTTGGTGGGGGCAGGACTTCAGGACTTGGAGTGGTAAAGGCGTATTTTGTTGAATGATGCTAAGCTGAGAAGCTGGAGTGAAAAAGGGTTTATAAATTATGAGAAAACCGATTTCCCGCCAGAATGGGTTGAGGAGCTCTCGCTAAAGCCATTCAGCCCGAATTTCGTTCTTGGGCTGAGACAGGTTAGGAAAACAACTGGTGTAAACTGGTGATAAAAAACTAAAACGTAATTTATGTGGACTGCGACATCTTTCCAGACTTTTTGAGCTTGAGAGATTCGATATTGGGTATCTTGAGGCTGTGAAAGGGGAGAGGGGTTGCCGTTCTCCTTATGGATTCTAAGACTGTGTACAGTGTTCCACACCAAGTACACATCAACCTCTAGTTTCCGTTCTCCTTATGAGATTCAGAAGGTTAAGGCGGTTGTGGAGGACGCAGGTTACGGCAGTTTCCGTTCTCCTTATGAGATTCCGGTCAGAAGAGGTGCGGTTGTACTGAGGACAGCTTTGAGTTTCCGTTCTCCTTATGAGATTCTGAGGTGGTGAAGCATGGCAAAGTATGTGTTAGTTCCGTGGTTTCCGTTCTCCTTATGAGATTCTGGAGTTAGTGGACTTGGCGGCAGAGTTCACGGACAGAATAGATAGGTTTCCGTTCTCCTTATGAGATTCTTAATGCTTTCGCCGAATATCATAAGCGGAAAGCTGCAATTGTTTCCGTTCTCCTTATGAGATTCTCAGGTGTCCATTCTGCGGGTTCCTGGCAAAGAACCTCTGGTTTCCGTTCTCTTTATGAGATTCGTGGCTCAGGAGAGTCTATGAGGTCTACAGCCTCGCGAGTTTCCGTTCTCCTTATGAGATTCCGTTCTCATCCCTCAATTATCACTCCCCTTACAATTGGTTTCCGTTCTCCATATGAGATTCCAAGCGGAAGCATTACCGTTAATGTCGCCCTCAGCGGAACATGGAGTTTCCGTTCTCCATATGAGATTCCTATTACGACGGAGGGGCAGCGCTCCTGCCGCCAGAGTGGTTTCCGTTCTCCATATGAGATTCAGAAAATGACCGTGGAGAGGCTTGAGGCAGCATACTACAGTTTCCGTTCTCCATATGAGATTCCCGCAACCCGGAGTACCTCGCCGTCCTCTTCGTGCTTGGTTTCCGTTCTCCATATGAGATTCTGGTGATAAGGTGGTTGGGATGGAAAACAAGATTGTTTATGGTTTCCGTTCTCCATATGAGATTCCGACCTTCAAATCCCTTCTTCAATACCCTTTCTCTGCTCTACTACTTCCTACAATAAAAGGTTGTTGGTTTCTATGGTTTTGGTTGTTGAGTATTTAAAGTGCAACCAAAATTTGAGAACGAATTTTGTAGATCTACTGCGGATACGGAAAAATCTAGTTCTTGGAATTTTATTTTTAAGTGTTGGGAAGTGGCAGCTCCACCTCTAATAATCAGATCATTTTTATCCACCTAATAAATCCAGAAAGTCTGAAACTGCTTCAAAAAATTTGATATTTGGCCAATTATATCACACGATGCAATCTTTAACCTCATTCCTGAATATAAGGAATACGCAATTTACGCAACTTCTCAGCCTCATCAGACAGGTAGCCGAATCTTTATTTGGCAAAGTCTCTTACATTTCAGGTTCCAGAAGCCAGCTTTTTATCTCTTTCTTATTATTTTTCCACCTTACATAAATTTTGTTTCCTTCTCGCCTAAGAACCGTCCAGTTCTGCAAAAAACCGCTGTGAGCAAAGAAGTTTCTATTTGAAGTGCCACTTCTCTCGTCAAACTTATCACCGTGCTTAAGTCTTCCATAGATTTCTTCCTCGCCTTCTCCAAGCATCTCTCCACACTTCTCTATGTCTTCTATATCTCTTAAAAGGAAATACGCATTGACTCCAATTCCGAGATTCTCTATCTTATATATTTCCAAGAATTTTTTCCGTATTTCTTCAATTTCAGGTTCCGTTAAGGATTTGGCAAATTCCTGAATGCTTTTGTACATGGCTATGGCGTAGAAAATGTTCGCAACGTTAACACCATCTATATGAAATCTCTCAACAACTTCTCCCGCAGTAATGGGTATCAGAAAATCCTCTACCATTCTCATCATTTCAGCTTCTATCTCCTCTACTGGAAAATTCATTTCGAGCATTTCGTAAAACGCGAGAGGTGTGTTAAGGCGTATTGCATTGTAAGCTAACTTCAACTCATTGTAAATCTCCCCGAATTTCTTCCTCAACTCCTTATACTTTTTATTTTTTTTATTTTTTTCAGCTCTCCATTCTTGGTGATTTCCAGAAGCAATTGTTTTTACGTCCGCTTTGGGAAGGGAAAAGAATGCTTTCACGTCAATTGGCTGTATTTCGGCGTGGTATCTGTCTTCCCCTACTATTGGCGGGGTGAAAAGTGTGTAAGCTTCAACATCAGATTTCTGCTGAAGAATCCTCTCAAGCTTGCGGTAAGTCAGGTACCTCTTTGCAGCTTCGAGTAGTGCAATTGGATAAATGTTGAATCCTGTTGAGATGTCAATGTAAAATTTGTCTGGCTTAACTTTGAGAAAGTGCAGGAATATTGCAGTGGTTATTGTCTCAACATTCCCTCTGAACTCCTTAAATTCCCCGCTTTTTCCTGGGTATTTTCCCACTGAAGGAATTGTTATTGCCTCAAAATCACTAATCCCCTTCTCCCTGATTATTCCGCAGACATCTTCCAAACTTTTATCGATAAGCAGGCTTTCGGGAACGAAAATCGTGAGCCTTGCCTCTACTCCATCCTCCTTCTTGAGATGCTGTCTAAGGGCATCGGTGCATAGGCAGGTTGCGTATGTCTCGCCATCCAGAACGAATTCCTTCTCATCATAGTTTTCTGGCTTTCCCGTAACCTGAAAAATCATCTCGCCAGCACCTCTGCAAATTTCTTTCCGAAATCCGTAACTTTCAGCTTACTCCCAACTCTCTCCAGAATCCCATGACGCAGAAGCATTTCTCTCTCGGAATAGGTTAGGGAGTCCAGCTTATCATTGAAAATCACATCCACAAGCCTTCTTATGTAGTCTTCTGGAATGGGGATTGTAGGGATTCTTACTACTTCGTAGTCTACGGGAAACATGAGTGAATCAAAGTGCCTCTTCCTCTCCTCGTAAATCCTCACTTTTTCTTCTTCGCTTTCAGCCATGTAGATTCTTTCGATTTCCCCTCTCAGGTTCTCAAGCTTCTCGTTCACAATCTTAACATCTGGAGAGACTAAATGAAAGATACCATCCACGTTCAGAAACTGTCCGAGAATGGCCAGAGTTATGCACATGTTTTTCCTCCCGCCAGCAACGTTGAGATAAACGATGTCAGAACCAAACTTTTCCTTCTGCCTCTTTATTGCCTTTCCCGCTATCCTCATAAACTCGAAATTCTCGTCCTCTGTCGTTACATCTTCAAACGGAATCTCAAGTTTGTGAACCCTCGTTCTTGGGTAATTCAGCTTCATTGCTATTCTGATCAGCTCGTAGCCCTGCTTTACCCTCTCATCTGATGTGGTTATAACAACAAGGTCGTTAACCTTGCCGAGGTGCTGGACAAAGGCCGTAACAACCGGAGGCTCATTCCAAGCGGTGATATAACAGCAATGTTCATAAGAAAAAATTAGGTCATTTAAATTTAAAGTTTATTGAATTCGAGTTTCTGAATTGAAGTTTGCCATCTGATTTTGTGTTGTGTTCTCCTTATGAGATTCTTAACTTGATATTTGCGCCCGATCTTGCGTTTCTCAAACGACGGTTTCCGTTTTCCTTATGAGATTCATATCACGCACCTTATGAATACTATGCTCCCGTTTACGCTCCACAGTTTCCGTTCTCCTTATGAGATTCAGTGTGAGCTGGTGGATTGTACTTTTCCTCGTAGCAGGTGTGGGGTTTCCGTTCTCCTTATGAGATTTGGTGGGGAAATACCTCTTCCTGGATGGGCAACCAATAGCCCAGTCGTTTCCGTTCTCCTTATGAGATTCTGGTGACCACTGGCGTACGGTGTACAGGGCTTACGTGACTTAGTTTCCGTTCTCCTTATGAGATTCCAAGAGAGGCTGGAGGGACAGCGGAATTGAATACAATTTCTACTGGGTTTCCGTTCTCCTTATGAGATTCTTTGAGCGGATTGTCGGGCACTCGCTGAGCGATAAGGAGTGTTTCCGTTCTCCTTATGAGATTCAAGGAAGCACATGAGCTTATGATTGCAGCAACAAGGCTTAGAAAGTTTCCGTTCTCCTTATGAGATTCAAAGCAAGCTCAAGGTCGGGCAGGCCCTACCAATATGCAGGTTTCCGTTCTCCTTATGAGATTCAAATACAGAGTTCATAAGGGGTTCTACATTGATTAAGCAGTTTCCGTTCTCCTTATGAGATTCTTTTTCGTTTAGTAGTGGTGTTGTTTTTGATGACTTGTTTCCGTTCTCCTTATGAGATTCACAGAGAAGCTACTTCACACAGGTTGTGGAGAAGGCCTTCGAGTTTCCGTTCTCCTTATGAGATTCCTGCAAGGCAGGTCATAACCAGCGACGCCTACAAAGGTTTCCGTTCTCCTTATGAGATTCTGTGGGAGTGCAGGACCTGAGGGCTCTGCTCAGCTAGTTTCCGTTCTCCTTATGAGATTCTACACGGATATTTAGGTAGTGAAGTATCTCGTGCTTTAGAGTTTCCGTTCTCTTTATGAGATTCTCAGTAACTTGCACAGGACTCCTTACTCTTTCCATCAAGTGTTTCCGTTCTCTTTATGAGATTCCAAAGATCTTGTCGTTGTGGTCCTCTCCTGCTCTTCCCAGTTTCCGTTCTCTTTATGAGATTCCCAGGAACCAGAGTGCAATTCCTCCGAACACCACATAGTTTCCGTTCTCTTTATGAGATTCAGGGCACACTTTGGAGTTTTGAATTTGGGGGAGCTGCCAGGTTTCCGTTCTCTTTATGAGATTCCAGAGTGGCTTGCTGGTAAGGATAATTTCGCCTACCAGTTTCCGTTCTCTTTATGAGATTCTCAACGACAAACTCGAGAGACTCAGAGTCGGCGAAAAAAGTTTCCGTTCTCTTTATGAGATTCAAATGATGAAGGCAGAGTTTGAGCAAATGTTGGGGGAAAGGTTTCCGTTCTCTTTATGAGATTCTTGCAGCAAAAGGAGAGTATTCGAGAGAAATTAAGATAGTTTCCGTTCTCCTTATGAGATTCCCGAACGGAGATCGAAAACGCAACGCTTCCCTTAATCTCTGTTTCCGTTCTCCTTATGAGATTCTTCGACGAATCAGCAAATGAATGGAAAGCATTAAACAAGTTTCCGTTCTCCTTATGAGATTCAAATATAGGGGAAGAAACTCAGGAGGGCTGATATATGAAGGTTTCCGTTCTCCTTATGAGATTCAGTGATTCTGCGTATCGTTGCTCTTCCTGTGAGTTTGTGATTGTTTCCGTTCTCCTTATGAGATTCGGAAAAATACTTCTGAAAGCTATTAATGAGGGGTTGAGAGTGGTTTCCGTTCTCCTTATGAGATTCAGTTCACGAGGAACTATGGCCACTTTGCATATCCGTTAAAGTTTCCGTTCTCCTTATGAGATTCTCGACCTGTCTGCTTTAGCTTTGGTGCTGCCTATGCGCTTGTGTTTCCGTTCTCCTTATGAGATTCCTTTTCGCCTGTGGTCGAGTGATAAGGGGGATGAGTGATGTTTCCGTTCTCCTTATGAGATTCCTATTGCGTCCCAATCAGCGTCCAAGTATAGCTCCACCGTTTCCGTTCTCCTTATGAGATTCTTTTGATAAGCTGAAAGAGCATCTCAGGTATGTCATTGAGGTTTCCGTTCTCCTTATGAGATTCATACACGAGGAGCTTTGTATGATTTGTTTGGTTATTGTGGTAAGTTTCCGTTCTCCTTATGAGATTCCGGACGAGAAGCACGCATTGAGGAAGTTCATCGCTGCGATGGTTTCCGTTCTCCTTATGAGATTCTGGACACGGCAAGAGAGGTCCTGAGCGACAACATCAGGTTTCCGTTCTCCTTATGAGATTCTATTAATGAGGTTTATGAGGACAGAGAGAGACAGGGTTTCCGTTCTCCTTATGAGATTCTTCCAGAAAATGTGGCAACACATGAAAGACGAAATACTGGGTTTCCGTTCTCCTTATGAGATTCTCCGACGTATACAGGAGCCAGCACTGTAACTGCAAGAACAAAGTTTCCGTTCTCCTTATGAGATTCTTTCCTACTGTGAGTGTGGTAGGAAGTGGATATGGAAGATTAGTTTCCGTTCTCCTTATGAGATTCCAAGATACGGTTCGAAGGACGCCTTATGTCTCTACTGGTTTCCGTTCTCCTTATGAGATTCCTTGAAGTGTACATAATATTGAGGTGGTGTGAGATGGGTTTCCGTTCTCCTTATGAGATTCTCAAAAAGTTGCTGAACCACTTTCTGAGCATGTTCGGAAGTTTCCGTTCTCCTTATGAGATTCGGAACAAAGCCACATCCATTCTTTAGACCTGCGATTTACAGTTTCCGTTCTCCTTATGAGATTCCATAACCGAACTCTTCGGCTGTGGCAACTGCAGGTATCAGTTTCCGTTCTCCTTATGAGATTCGGCAAGTTCAGGTTGGTTGATAGGGGCTGCGGATGCTGTGGTTTCCGTTCTCCTTATGAGATTCTTGGTTGTCGATGCGGAGAAGGAAGGGGAATTGAGAGGTTTCCGTTCTCCTTATGAGATTCAGAAGGATATGCTGGTGGATTACGTGAACAGTATGCCTACAGTTTCCGTTCTCCTTATGAGATTGTGATGGTGAAACTAAAGAATACTGGACGATAAAGGGGTTTCCGTTCTCCTTATGAGATTCTACTACAAGGTTGTTAA
>LZQN01000106.1_pt1 | contig 17164 bp, 19 predicted proteins | sample 768531 | NCBI WGS metagenome assembly LZQN01 (sample SAMN05207080, study PRJNA324506) | oil field metagenome | isolation source: sample BH-FW-7 from oil reservoir | place: India: Bombay High | collected 2015-12-02
TCTACAGAAGAAAAAAAATATCTTTTCTTAATGGGTATTTTTTTTGCTTTGGGCATTTTAGCTAAGTATACCATGCTTATTTTTTTACCCTTGACTTTTGTTTTTAACTTTTAAAGAGAAGAAAAAATTATTCAAAGAAATTATTCTGGTATTACTTTTATTTGCCTGTATAGGGATTTTGCCTATTTTAAAGTGGAATTTAGACCACAACTGGGTAGGTCTAAAGCATGTTTTATACCGTGGAAGTCTTGCTGGCAACAAGGCCAAGGATTTTTTTAGATTAAGCAAGGTCCCTGAGTTTCTGGGAAGTCAGCTGGGAGTTCTTACCCCCTGGTGGTTTATTTTCTTTTTTTGGGGAGGGCTAAAGTTGGGACAAAAAAAATATGCTTTTTTAACTGCCTGGGAAAAGAATTTTTTGTTTGTTTTTACCTATCCAATCTTTTTGCTTTTTTTTCTACTTAGTTTTCACACCAAAATAGAGCCCAACTGGCCTGCCTTAAGTTATATTGCAGGTATAGTGTTTATTGCCTTAGTTTTTAAAAGTATTTCCAAGAGGTCAAAAGTAATTTTATTGGTACTTAGTGGGTTTATTTTTGTAATTTTTCATAGCCTGCCTTTTTTACACCTTCCACCCAAGCTGGACCTGTTGCAGCGCATGCGAGGGTATCAGGAGTTGGGAGATAAATTAAAAGTCTGGCAACAGGAGCGGTTTTCAGAGCCTGAAAAGGTCTTTTTGCTCAGTGATACCTATGGAGTTACAGCAGAGCTTTCCTTTTATGGTCCAGCACAAAAACGCGCCTATTGTGTTAATTTGGGCCGCAAGTTAAACCAGTATGATATTTTTGGACCTCCTGAGGATAAAAAAGGATGGGATGCTATTTTTGTGAGCAAGGACAAGGAAAAGCGCATACCAGAGAAGTTGTTGAGGATGTTTTCCAGAGTGGAAGGCCCTTTTTGGCTGGAGACCAGGAATAAAGATAAACGGGGCATAACTTTTACCTTGTTTTTGCCTATAATTATAATGGTTACTGGCCTAAGCCAGAAAAGCATACCTTTTAGTTTAGAGGTAAGAAGTTTTTACTGGAAGTAATATAACTATGTTTTTTAAAACACCTTGGTGGGACTTAAAGTTTTTTTGGTGGGTCAACCAGGGCCTGCGCAATGAAGTGTTAGATTTTTTAATGCCCTTATTTTCCAGTAAGCTTTTAGGGGCTTTTTTAGTGGGAATACTTTTTGGGGTGGTGATATACAAAAAAAATTGGTCCAGGCTGGTTGGCCTGGGTTTGCTGGTTATTTTACTTGGACTTTGTGATTACTCTCTTAATTTCCCCAAAAAAGCCATTGGTCGGGTTAGGCCTTTAAATGCTCTGGCTGGAGCTAATTTTTTTGAAGATGGTAAGTGGCAAAAAAGGCCTCTTAATTTTATTCCTGACAAAAAAAAAGGACACTCCTACCCTTCTGCTCATGCAGCCAATTCCTTGCTTCTGGGCTTGGCTTTGGGAGTTTATTTTTAAAAAAAGATTTTTGAGATTTTTATTTTATCTTTTACCCTTAGCTGTTGGATTTTCCAGGGTGTATTTGGCCAAGCACTATCCCCTGGATGTATTGGCTGGATATCTTTGGGGAAGTATGTTTTATCTGTTATTTCTGGTTTTACTCCCTTATCTTGAGGTGCTTAAATGGGAAAAGTGGTTTCAAAAGAAGAGTTTTTAAAGTTAAAAGAAAAGTTTCAGGGCAAGCGTATTGTTTTTACCAATGGTTGTTTTGATATCTTACATCCAGGTCATGTGGACTACTTAAATAGGGCCAAAGAACTGGGAGATATTCTGGTGGTGGGGCTGAATTCAGATGCTTCTGTGAGAAGGTTAAAGGGAGCCAAGCGGCCAGTCAATGGGGAGCAAGACAGGGCCTTTGTTTTGAGCAACTTAAAGGCAGTGGATTATGTGATTATTTTTGAAGAAGATACGCCCTATGAACTTATTCAGGCTATAGAACCTGATTTCCTGGTTAAAGGTGGTGATTGGCCTGTGGAAAAGATTGTGGGCGCAGATATTGTTTTAAAAAAAGGTGGCCAGGTACTTAGCCTGGAATTTTTACCCGGTTATTCCACTACTTTTCTTATTGAAAAAATTTTGACTCTGGAAAAGGAGAAAAAATAAACTTGACCTTGGGAAGCAAGTTGAATAATAAATTTCTTTCCTGGTGGTGAGTGTAGCTCAGGTGGTAGAGCCCCTGGTTGTGGCCCAGGTGGTCGCAGGTTCAAGTCCTGTCACTCACCCCAAAATGAAAAAAAGCGGATCCCTTGGATCCGCTTTTTTGTTTTTTTCTCTTTAAAATTTACCAGCCTTGCAGTTCTCACCTTTTGACCAAATTCAATTTGGCTCTATTCTCGCTTCTTTTGTGTATGATTTAGACTTTACTGCTTAACTTCTTACAATCCTTTTTTCATCAAGGAACAATTCTGACAGAAGTCAAAAAAAAAAAACTTGTACCGGAAGGGGAGATGTCGCAATCCTTTTTTCATCAAGGAACAATTCTGACTAATTGGTTTGTTCCTGAATTAACTGATGCGTTAGGCACTATCAAAGTCGCAATCCTTTTTTCATCAAGGAACAATTCTGACATTTATGGATAGGATATACACTATTAACGATACCCTAACTGCGGTCGCAATCCTTTTTTCATCAAGGAACAATTCTGACAAGAATTGGGAAAAGTCTCAAAAAACGGACGTAATTACGTGTCGCAATCCTTTTTTCATCAAGGAACAATTCTGACTTGTTTTCTAACTAGGTAGGTAGTTAGGAAACTAAACCTAAAAAAGTCGCAATCCTTTTTTCATCAAGGAACAATTCTGACAAGAAAAGAATTAACTACAAATTTATAGACTCCCATTACAGAGTCGCAATCCTTTTTTCATCAAGGAACAATTCTGACCCTTGAGCGTGGGTAATCTGGCAAGGTAGCTTGCCTTGACCACGAGTCGCAATCCTTTTTTCATCAAGGAACAATTCTGACATCTTCCGGGACGGGCAGATACTGTCCGCCACCTGGGATGGTCGCAATCCTTTTTTCATCAAGGAACAATTCTGACTTAACTACAACGTAGACAAAGGACAATGGAAAGGTAGTGTTGTCGCAATCCTTTTTTCATCAAGGAACAATTCTGACATAGGAGTGCTCACAATAAAGGATGCATGTATGTTACCCGAAGTCGCAATCCTTTTTTCATCAAGGAACAATTCTGACTCTGTCTCTTTTATTTTTAAGTATTTCAATATATTATGCCCCAGGTTGCGCCAACCTCCTGGTAAAAAATACTTATTGGAGTTGTTTTCAGGAAACTTTTTAAAATTAATTAAATTATTTCAAGTCCTTATCTCTTGCGCCGACCTCAAGGGTATTAAGCCCTTTTTTAGTCTTGAAAAGGGTTGGCGCAAACTTTTTTTAACCCCTTCTCTTTTTGTCCAAAAAGCAAAATTTGTTATTTTTTAGCCAAAGATTAAGCTTTTGGCAACTTTTTAAACTTTGTTTTTAAAAAGAGAAACAATAAGTTCTTTTTTTTTCCAGCAAAGAGCCTGAGATAAAAAAGTTGGGGGAAGTTCTGAGGGCTAAAAAGCTATCCAGGTTTGTTAAAATTTCTTCACTGTTTTTTTGGAGCTGGCTAAAAATTCCTGGTTGTTGAAAAAGATAGGTTTTTAAGTCTTCTGCATTAAACAGGAGTTGTTGTTGAAAGGTTTCCTCCTGTAGCTCTAACCTTCCTTCCAAATTTACATCCAGGCCTGTTTTTACTTTTAAATCCTTTGCTTCTTTCAAGGGAGAAGTTAGCTTTTCCTTTAAACCGGGGTTGATAACCAGGCTATTTTGCTCCAAAAAATCTAGGAGTTGATTGTAGCTTTGTACTACCTTTTGCAGGTTGTTGAGAAGAGGATTATAATCAGCAACTACTTCAAAAAATACATTACCACTTTGTTCTTGTAACAACTCCAGGCCAATTTTACCCTCTTTAAAGGAAGCCAGGTTAGAAGGTAAGCAAAAGGAAGTGCCACTTATTTTGAATTCACTATCCACTCCTGGAGTGGCCGTGCCTTTTAGTCCAAGCTTTTCTAGAGGCGAACTGGTGCCATCGGTAAAATAAAAACGCTCCTGGAATTTAGGGTTGTTTATTTTTAGGTGCAGGTATTGGTAGTCAAAGGGATAGATTTTATCCAGGAGGTAAAAGCCTTTTTGCTTTTTTACTTGAAACTTTAGTTTTTGCTGACTTAAAACCTCCAGTTTTGCTCCCAGTTTATTAAAAAGTTGAGCGTAAGTTGTTTGGGGGGTGAAAATTAGATAGTCCTTGAGCGCACTTTTTAAAGTTTTCCAGCTAGTGTTACTATCTATATCACCTGGAGAAAAGCCCAAGTTTTGGACTATATCTTGCCAGTTGCTGGTTTCCTGAACCAAAGAAGAGGAATCACTGCTTAAAAGGTTAAGTTTATCCAGAGCATCCTGGTCTACAACTGCCAGATATACTGGATAAGAATCCTCTCCTAGAGTAAAGGTAAAGTCATAATGTCCCAGGTCCCAGTTTAAATTGGCCCTGGGGTCAAAAGCAGTGGTGTTGAAACTAGCTGGAGCAAAAACCTGGGGAGTGGTAAGGGAATAACTCTGGGTAAGAGGAGTTTGCCTGAAGATAGGCTCTTGAAAGTTCAATTGCTTAAAAAGAAATCCCGAAGTTTCTTTTACCCTAATAGGAGTGGTACTAAATTCATAAGGAGTGGAAAGGGCTAGAAAAGTGCCTGTATTGGGAGTGGGTGCTTTTTCCCGGCTTGTTTTTTGGTTTATGATTTCAGCCTGGAGGTTTAGTTTGGAATTGTTAATAACTTCCTTTAGCCTGCTAAATAAAGAGCTTGCTGTATCGCCCTTTTTAACTTCTACTTCCAGGTCCTGGCTCTGGTCTCCTAGCTCAAGAGTAAACTTATAGGTTTTAGGCTCTATGTTTAATACTTCGTCAGGGGCATAAGCCTGCTTAAGAGACGAAAGTAGGGCTTATCCTCTGCTTCCAGCTGGGCTTTCAGGTAGTGGGGATTGGGGTTGAGGACAATTTTTTGCGAAGTAATAAAGGAATGGGGCAAGTCAAAGTCGTCCAGGTCCTTTTTAAGAGCAACAAGATAGGTTTTTAATTTTAGACTAAACTGGGATTCTTTCTGAGTTTTGGCTGTACTCCACTTTTTCAGGTTAAAAAAAGTGGTTAGCCTTTCATTTAAAGGCGTGGAGAAAATTTTCTGCCAGAAAGAAAAGGTCATTTTTAGTATTCTATCTTTTCCAGAGTAAGTCCTTTGGCTGGGGCTGTAGGTGGCCACATTTCCCTTTTAGGGGTTTTAAGAAGTTTTCGGACAAAGTCCTTATCCACTTTAGCTTTACCCAAAAGCCAGACCAGGCCTGCAATATTGCGCACCATTTGTTTGAGAAAGCCATCTCCCTTTACCCTTAGAATTATCTCCTGAGGATAAGGCCCTGGCTCTAGTTTTAGCCAGTAAAGGTTGCGAATGGTACTTTTTACTGGGGTACCTGTATTCATAAAGCTGGCAAAGTCGTGCTCTCCTTGCAAAAGGGATATCCCCTCTTCTACCCTTGGCAAATCCAGAGGACCACACTCCCAGACAAAGGGATAACGCTGCGGCAAGACATATTCTGGCTCTAACCAGAAACTATAGGAATAGGTTTTGTTTTTAGCTGAAAAGCGGGAATGAAAATCAGAACTCACCTCTTCCACTTTTACTACGGAAATGTCTTTGGGTAAAAGGCCATTTAAGGCTCTTTGCCAGGGTATGGCTATTTTGTCTTGAGGCGGGTCAAAGTGAGCCACCTGTCCCAGGGCGTGCACCCCTGCATCTGTGCGCGAAGCACCGTGCACCCTTATGGGTTGCTGGCAAATAGTGCTAACAGCTTTTTCCACTTCTCCTTGAATAGTGGAGACATTTTTCTGAAGCTGCCAGCCGCCATAACGACTACCCAGGTAAGCAAGCGTTAGTTTTAGACGCATTTTAGGTGTTTGAAAGTAAGATTTTTAAAAAAGACGGCTAGCCAGATAGTATTTTCCCCTTGACTTGTCCACCCTGCTTTTTATTGGCCAAAGGGAGTTTGGAGTTTGGTTAGCTTTTCTGATAAGGTAGCGGCCTTTTTGGTTTTAATGTAAGAAAGGATTTCCCCAGCCTTGCGGCCATTCATTCCTGCCAGAATTTTGACAGCCAGGTCCTCATCTAAAGTTTCCAAAACCTGGGCTGCCTGTTGAGGTTTCATGTTGGCATAGACATCTACCAGGTGTTTTATTTTCTTATTTTTTAAGACATTGGCTTCTTCTAACATCTGGTTTATATTGGCTTCCATCTTTTTTAACTCTGCCAGTTTGCTATCTATTCTTTTTTCTAATTCCTTTAGCGAGGCTTCCTTTTGCATTAGTTCTTGTTCTTTGGCTTTGAGCTTGCTTAATTCTTCAGAAAAGTTTTGAGGTGAAGTCTTTTCAGGGGTTGGTTGAGCTTTTTTTTCCTGGGCAGTGGCTATGGCTGGATTTAAGGGAAGTTGATTTAAAGTAGAAGAAGTAACACTTTTTTCCCATTCTGGATAGAGTAGATAACTCAAGGTCAAGGCTATCTTGAGAAAACTAAATAAAATAAGCAGGTTAAAAAGAGTTTTCCACTTTATGCTGGAAAGACAGAGTTGCCACTTCGTCCAGTTCTTTTTGTTCTTTTTGTTTTTGTTCATGGATAAACTTTTCCCATTTGTTTTTGTTTTAAGTTTTCTAAAACCTTTTTTCCTTGTTGCGTTTTAATACCTCTTGCCGCCAGAGAGTGATTTCCTGGCTTAAAATGTGCTGTCTTTGTAAACAGATTTTTAACTCTGCTTCAAGTCCTTTTAGGTGTTGCTGGGTAAGGAAAATTTCCTTACCCTGGATTTGACCAGAGGCAAAAAGTTGTTTTTTGCTTAGCAAAATAGCTTCTCTTATTTTTTGTTCTCTGGCTACTTCTTCTTGATAGGCTTTTTGAGCCTTGCTAAGCTCTATCTGGGCTTGTTCCAGTTTTTGTTTTTTTAGCTCTAGAATTTTTTCTAGGGAAAATTTAAACTTGGGCATTTGCAGATAACCTATCCAAAAAATGTGCCTATTTTTAGCAAAGGAGAATTTATGGCCAGAAATATTTACTTAAAAACAGTAAGTATTGAAGAAGCAATCGCAAAGGTTCAACAAAAGATAGATAAAAAGTCTTTTTTGGGCTCAAAAATAGTTCCCAGCGAGCAGGCCATAGGTATGCGCCTGGTTGCTCCCCTGTATGCCAGATACTCCTCCCCTACTTTCCATGCTGCTGCCATGGATGGCATTGCTGTGCGAGCCAGGGATACTTTTCTGGCCAGAGAGGGCCAGCCCTTATTGTTAACACCAGAGAAAGATTTTGTTTATGTAAACACAGGAAATCCTTTGCCCCAGGGTTTTGACGCAGTAATCATGATTGAGGAAGTGGTGGAGCTGGAAGATGGCCAGGTGAGCATTGAAAAGCCAGCCTTTCCCTGGCAGCATGTGCGAAGGATTGGAGAAGATATTGTGGCCAAGGAGCTCCTTTTTCCTGCCAGGCACCTTTTAAGCGCCTATGATGTGGGAGTGCTTTTAAGTGCTGGCATCTTTGAGGTGGAAGTGGAGGAAAGATTGCGCTTGGCCATTATTCCCACAGGTGATGAAGTTTTGGATTTTACCTTAAGGCCAGAGCCCAAACCTGGAGAAGTGGTGGAAAGTAATTCTCAGGTCTTAGCTGGCCTGGCCAGGTCCTGGGGAGTGGAAGTAAGGCGTTTTGCGCCTGTGAAGGATGACTTTGCGCTTTTAACTCAGGCTGTAGAAGAGGCCCTAAACTGGGCCCATATTGTGGTCATGGGTGCAGGTTCTTCAGCTGGGAGTAAGGACTTTACCAGGCAGGTAATGGAAAGCGTGGGTGAGGTGCTGGTGCACGGCATAAAGGCCATGCCTGGCAAACCTTCTCTTCTGGGAATCAGTAAGCAGGGAAAGCTTTTGGTCGGAGCACCAGGTTATCCTGTAAGTGCGGTAATTTGTTTTGAATATCTGTTAAAACCTCTGGTTTACTGGTTAAAAGAAGAACCTTTGCCCAGGGAAGAGGAAGTAGAAGCTATTTTGAGCCGCTCTTTACCTTCTAAGCTGGGTATTCGAGAGTTTGTGCGAGTGGGTGTGGGTAAGGTCCAGGATAAGTATGTAGCCATTCCCCTGCCCCGAGGAGCAGGCATGATTACTTCTCTTTCCAGGGCCACAGGCTTGTTGACCATTGCGGAAAATAGTGAGGGCCGGCAAGAAGGGGAAAGGGTCAAGGTCTCTCTTTTAAGGCCCAGAAGAGAAGTGGAAAATTCTCTGCTGGTTATTGGCAGTCATGATAACTTGCTGGATGTATTAAAGGATTTACTTAGAAAAGAAAGGGAACCAGTATATTTATTTTCAGGACATGTGGGAAGCCTTGGCGGGTTAAAGGCCATTGCTAAGGGCTATGCCCATCTTGCTGGAACCCATCTTTTTGACCCGGAAAGCGGGGATTACAACTTCCCTTTTGTGCAGAAACTTTTGGGAGAAGAAGAGGTTGTTTTGGTCAACTTGGCCTATCGGCAGCAAGGACTTATCCTTCCCAAGGGAAACCCCAAAAAGATTCAAGGGCTGGAAGATTTAAGACGCAAGGATATTGTCTTTATCAATCGGCAAAAGGGAGCAGGCACCAGGATTTTACTGGACTATCACCTGCAAAAGTTAGGCATCTCCCCTGCTGAAATTCAGGGGTATAACCGCGAAGAATATACGCATATGGCAGTGGCGGTAAATGTCCTAACTGGTACTGCTGATTGTGGTTTAGGGATTTTGGCTGCAGCCAGGGCTTTGAATCTGGACTTTATTCCTCTGGTGGAAGAACGCTATGACCTGTTGTTAAAAAAGGACTTATTGAAGGATAAGCGGGTTCAAAAATTACTTGCTTTATTACAGAGAGAAGAGTTTAAAACCCGGGCTCAAGAACTGGGAGGATATGACCTGAGGTCTAGCGGTCAAGTAATGCAAGCAAAAAACTAAGCTCTCCCCAAATGATGTGGGCACCTAAAAAGTCTCCATTTAACCCCTGGTGTTTTTGACCCAGCTTGTACAGGTATAGACTGGGTAAGAGGTGGATAAATATGGCCCAAAAATAGGTTTTAAGGCTGGTCAAAAATAAGACGCTTAAGAAAGATAGACTTAGGTTAAGGAGTAGATTTTGAAAATTGGCACCTTGCAAAAAGATTCTACCCATGCCAACAGAGCGAGCAACTTTTTACTAAAGTAGGCAAAGGGCGTTAGGTTTAAACGGCTAAAAAGCACCAGGGCTATTATTTCCCCGGGAGAGGATACCTCTTGCAAGAGTACATATTCACTTAAAAGACCTAAAATGAGCCCCAGACAGGCAAAAATACCTACCCTGCTGTCCTTTAACACCAAAAAAAACTTTTCCTTCTGGGCATTACTGCCCACTCCATCCAGGATGTCCCCAAAACCGTCCCAGTGCAGTGCCCTGGTTAAAAAAACCAGCAAAACCAGGCTAAAAAGGGCCTGTAAATTTTTAGGCAAAGGCAAAAAATAGGGAACGCTGGCCAAAGTTCCCAGAATAAGGGCTACAGGGAAAAAATAAGCCCAGCTGGCTGCAATGTCTTTTTCTGTGGCCACTACACCTTTGTCCAAAAGGGTTAAGAAGGAAAGAGTAAGGCGAAAGCGCTTTAGGTGTTCCATTGCCAGCTTATTTCCTTACCTGGATAGGTATTTAATTTTTGAGCTAGATTGTCTTGGTTTAAACAAAGCTCCCAAAAGCCTTGACTTCCCTGGAGCAGACCCACTTCTCCTGCTTTTAGCTCTGCATAGGTTTTAACTACCCGTAAGGGAAAATTTTCTAACACCCCCTTTTGCCCCAAAGGGAAAGCATAGTGCTTATTTTCCAGGTTTAAAAGGAGATTTCCAAATTGGTCTTGATAGTAAATAGTAGCTTTGACTTGAGAAGGGGTAAGCACTGGCCTGGGCAGGGCAAAGGTTTTGAGTTCTTTAAGAGGTACTTCTTTCCACCAGGTTGGGTCTATTGGTTGCTGGGCCAGATGGGCAGCTACCCTGGCAAAGATATCCCTGCCGTGAAAGGTAGAGGAAGCCGGGAATTTTTTTTCTAAAAAATAAGCTTGTTGTAAAAGCTTATGCTGGACAAAAAAGCTAAGCAACCCGTTGTTGGGTACGAGAAAAGAGTAATCCTGGTTTTTGGCCAGGACAATTTCTCGCTTGCTACCTACCCCTGGGTCTACAATGCCTACAAAAAGGGTGGAAGGGGGAAAGTGTTTATAACTGGTAAAAAGGACAAAACTTCCTTCCAAGACATTAAAGGAAGAGATTTGATGGGTTAAATCTAGAATAGGGATTTGAGGTGCCTGTTTTAAAAGGGTGGCTTTGACCTGAGCTACATAAGGGTCTTTTAAGCCAAAATCTGTAAGCAAGGCAATAAACATTTTAGTAAACTTTTCTAGAAGAAAATCCTTTACCTAAAACATTTAAAGTTTTTTCTTCAATAACAAAAGCTGAAGAGTCAATATTAAAAATTATTTCCTCCAGTCTTTTTAATTGCATACTATCTACCACAGTAAGAACTATTTTTTTATCTTTTTTGGTATAACTACCTTGCCCAAAAAGAAAAGTTGCTCCTCTATGGAGTACTTTGCTGATGTTTTCCACTATCTCATCAGGTTTTTCCGTAATAATGAGGACCAATCTTCTTTGGTTAAAAAGCCCCAAGAAGTATTCGCTGACATAAGAAGCTATACCTACTCCTACTAAAGAATAAAGAGTAAGGTCTAGAGAAAGAAATTTTAAAGCCAGCAAAAAATGAATAAATTGAGGAAAAAATTGGTCTGTCCAATACGCAGGTTAAACTTGTTATAAAGGATTATGGCAATTATATCCGTGCCTCCAATGGAGCCAAGACTACGGTAAGAAAAGCCCAGACCTGCACCTAAAATAGAACCATAGGCAATAGTAGACAAGAGAGGATCTTTGATGGGAAGGGTTAAGTTAATAAAGTAGAGAAAAATGGTAGTCATAATCATTCCATACAAACTATAGGCAAAAAAGCGTTTACTTACATAAATATAGCCGAGAACAAATATGGGGATGTTTAATACAAAGAAGAGATAGGACATTTTTAGTTTGTTACCAGAAAGATAATGAAGGATAAGGGATAGTCCCGAAATGCCACCAGATACCAGGTTGTGAGGAATGGCAATGGCCTTTAAACTAAGAGCTACCAAAAAGGCCGAAAGGGTGAGTAAAAGCAGGTTCCACCAGGGTGTATAGGTAAAGGCAAAAAGTTTTCTTGTCATTTTATTTTGTTCTCACTAAAGTTTTAAGATTAGATTGCTTTTTAAGGAGTAAGCAAAAGTGGATTTTGAAACCATAGACCTTTTTGGTCAAGAAGAATATTTGGCTAATTTAAAAAAAATTCCCCAAAAAATTTCTGATTTAAGCTTTATCAACCTTTATGGTTGGGCTGAAGAATACGGGCTAAAAATGGCCTTTGCAGAAGGCCTGTACTGGATTAAACAGACCAGGCCCAGGGAAGTTTTCTGGCCGCCAGTGGGAGATTATGAGCAGGATTGGGCAAGCCTTTTAAAAAAGCTAGACCTGTTAAAACCAGGCACAGAATGGGTAAGGATGCCTGAGGTACTGGTTCATAAGTGGCAGAAAACAATTCCTAATTTAACAATAAAGCCTGCACGTGAACACTGGGATTATCTTTACCTGGTAGAAGAGCTTATTGAGCTTAAGGGAAATCGTTTTCACAAAAAAAAGAATTTGCTCAATCAATTTTTAAAAAAATACGATTTTGTATATAGAGAATTGGAAACAGGAGATATAGAGGCTGCCCTTACCCTTCAGGCCGAATGGTGTTTGTGGAAGGAGTGTGCAGATTCTATGCCCCTAGAAGCAGAAAACAAGGCTATTTTTAGAGTCCTCAGTAATTGGTCCAGATTAAAAAATATTTTTGGGGGTGCGCTCTGGGTGGAAGGTAAAATGATTGCCTATACTGTGGCTGAGCCTCTGGATGAAGAAACCCTGGTTATTCATTTTGAAAAAGGATGCCCCAATTTTAAGGGAGTTTATCAGGCAATTAATCATCTTTTTTTAAAAAACTCAGCCTTTCATTTTAAATATGTGAATAGAGAGCAGGATCTGGGAGATTTAGGTCTGCGTAAGGCCAAGGAATCTTACAACCCCTGTGCTTATCTTAAAAAATACAAAGTGGTTATTGGCTAGTTGTTACTTAGAGGAGGTATTGGTTTATTTATTATTTTATAAAATTGCTTAAGTATCTTACCAGAGTCACAAAGAAGTCTTTTTGGCGATAATTGTAGCGAAATTCCAGTTCCTTAAAATAGAGTAAAAAAACCAGGCTACTGGTGGTTTTAAAGTTTTGCAGTCGTTTTTTGACAAAGGGCCAGAAACTTTTATTCCCATCCAGGGTCAAGTTCTCTCCTTTATGGGAGAGATTAAATTTTTTACTTATTCCTTGGTCATAGAGAAGAAGACTCAAGTATTGCTTTACTGGAGCAGTGTAAATAATTTGCCCTATTTTTTTGGAGGGCAAGCAAAAATTTTGCTTGAGGTGAATAAAACTATCCACTCCAAATTCTGGCAGAAAATCAACAAAAATATGGCCTGCTTCTTCAATAATACCTAGGATAGGGATTTTTTTTAACTGAGGATTTTTTTAGCAGCAATAAGGTCTTTTAAGGGAAAAAGAGAGAGCAATAAGGGGCCGTCCAGGGAATTGGCCAAAATAGCGAGGCGAATAATAGTTAAAGCCTTTCTTACTGTATTATAACTTATATTCAGTTGTAAGGCGATGTTATCTGGACTTACTTCTATTTCAAAAAGCTTGACCATCCTTAACCAATTGTCAGGAGATAGGCGTACACAGTCAAGATAGCGCTGGCTAAAGTCAGTAAAGACAAAACCACAGCGCTTACATTTGCGTTTTGAATCCAGCTTTTGCACTTTTCTAAAGTGGCATTGGGGACAAAAGCGCTGGTAATTGGGCCAGCAGTGCTTGAGTAAGAATTTTTCAGCTTTTTGGGGAGAGCTTACTAACTTTTCATATTCTTTTAACAGCATTTTTTATATACGGAGTAAAATTATGGAAATAATGGTCAGTCCAATACCCCAGATTTTTCTTTTGTTCAATTGTTCTTTAAAAAAGAGTATGGAGAGGAAGATGGGAACCACAAAGTGCAGGCCATTTAAAGTGGCTACAATGGAAAGGGCCCCTTTTTTAAGGCTAAGAGGTAGAGGTTAAAGGAGACAAAATTGATAAGCCCCATGACCACTCCCCAAAAGAACTCCTGTTTTAGGTTCTTACTGGCTTCACTTTTTTTCTGGCTGAAAAGATAGCTGCTTAAAGTGGAAAGGGTATAAGAAAAAAACATAAAAGCAGGGATATTTACCTTTTGGGCTGCCAGCTTGCAGGATATGGAAGATAATGCTCCACAAATGAGGGCGATCAAAATGAGATAAAAATGAGATAGGTTTTTATTATCCCTGGAAAAGGTAAGGGTAAAAAAGGCCAGGATGGCCAAAATAATGCCAGCTGTTTGAAAAGGCGTTAGACTTTCTTGCAGAAAAATAACAGAAAAAAGCACTACCAGCAAAATATTTAAACGAATTAAAGGATAGGTAAAGTTGGCAGAATAGTATTTTAAGGCTTTTATATGGGCAATGGTGGCAGTTACAAAAGTAGCACTATTGAATAAAGAAAAAAGGATTATCCATGGTAGATTGAGTAATGTACCTTGCCAGAGGAAGTAAAAAAAGCTGAGAGAGGTTACTGTAGCCATAAAAAAGAAGGTGGCTTTAGAAGAAGAAAGGCCCTTGTGCGCTATGACTTTATAGATAAAACGCTGGCTACCAGTAAAAAAGAGAGAAACAAGGGCGTAGATAAACCAGGCAGGCATAATTTAAAGCGGAAAAAGAGGTTTTATTCCTCTTCTACTTGTTCCCAATAACGACAGCCTTTTTCCGGGCAGGCCAGGTATTTTCCCCTGGCTTTGCTTTCCTTTTGCACTAAAATTTTAGAGCTACATTTGGGGCATTCTTTGGCCACAGGATAATTCCAGACTGCATATTTACACTCAGGATAATTGGAACAAGAATAGAAAATTTTGCCTCTGTGTGAGCTTCTTTCTACTAGTTCACCTGAGCAGCCTTTTTGAGGGCAGGGAACTTTAGTAGAAAAACTGGCCGTATATTTACACTTGGGATAATTGGAGCAGGCTATGAATCTTGCTCCTGCCCGACTTCTTTTTTCCACTATATCGCTTCCGCACTGAGGGCATTTCCCCAGGACCTTTACTTCAGCAGGTTCTGGCTCCTCAATTACTATTTCTCCATCGGCATTGCGGGTAAAGTTGGTGGTATATTTACACGCAGGATAATTGGAACAGGCTAAGAAAGAACCATTACGGCCAAACCTGATAAGCAACTTAGCTCCACATTCAGGACAGGTTAAATCCGTGGTTTCTCCTTTTTTAAGAGATTTCATTTCCCTGGAAGCGGTTTCCAAAGTGGGATAAAATTCCCGGGCAAACTCCTGTAAAACTTCTTGCCACTTTTTTTCTCCCAGGGCTATTTTATCCAGCTCTTCTTCCATTTTAGCCGTAAAGGTTACTTCCAGAAGTTTGGGGAAGTGTTTGATTAAAAGTTCACATACAGAGAGCCCCAGTTCAGTAGGAACGAGCTGTTTTTCCTGTAAAAGGGCGTATTTTCGCTGAAGTAAAGTGGAAATAATGGTAGCATAGGTAGAAGGACGGCCAATACCCAATTCTTCCATTTTTTTTACCAGGGTGGCTTCTGTGTACCTGGCTGGAGGTTGAGTAAATTTTTGTTCAATCTTCAAATCTTCTAAAGCTAAGGTGGTCTTTTCTTTAAGTGCTGGCAAAAAGGTTTCTTTTACCTTTTGAGGAGAATAAATTTTTAAAAAACCAGGAAAAGCGATTTGTTCGCCTTTTACTTGCCAGAGAGTTTTACCTGCTTTGATGTAAAAAGTAGTAGCCAGGATAGTTGCTGCAGTCATTTGAGAGGCAATAAACCTTTCCCAGATGAGCTTGTAAAGTTTGAAGTGGTCTGCAGGCAAATAAGCTTTAACCATTTCTGGCGTAAGAGTTGGGTCCACAGGCCGAATAGCTTCATGGGCATCTTGGGCAGAACTTTTGGCTTTATAGATGCGCGCCTTTTGCGGACAGTATTCTGAGCCTAAGTTTTCTTTTATCCAGGTCCGGGCAGCTTTTTGGGCTTCTGGAGCAATGCGTACAGAATCGGTACGCATATAAGTAATGAGAGCTGTACTGCCTCTGTCTCCCAACTCCATACCTTCATAAAGCCTCTGGGCAAGGCTCATGGTCCTTGAGGCAGAAAAGTTGAAACGAATGTTGGCTTCTTGTTGCAGGGTGGAAGTAATAAAGGGTGGTTTAGGATTCCTTTTTTGTTCTTTTTGTTCTATTTTTTCTAAAATAAAAGATTGATCTTTTAAATACTTTTCTAATTCTTTAGCTTCCTGGGCATTATTGATTTTAGCTTTTTTATTATTAATTTTAGTTAATTCTGCTACTAAACTTTCTTTCCCGGCTTGCAGTAAGGCCTTAAATACCCAGTATTCTTCTGGAGTAAAATTAAAACGCTCTTTTTCCCTTTCCACCAGAAGCCTCAAGCTACAGATTGGACTCTACCTGCAGACAGGCCTCGTTGCACCTTTTGCCAGAGTAAGGGAGAGATTTTATAACCCACAATGCGGTCTAAAATTCTTCTGGCCTGTTGAGAGTGAAAAAGGTTTTCATCTAAATCCCTTGGATGCTCCAGGCTTCCAGTACAGCCCGCCTGGTTATCTCGTTAAACTGGATACGATGAATTGCAGCCTTGCTGTCTTTAATTAGTTCTGCAATGTGCCAGGCAATGGCCTCACCTTCTCTATCTGGGTCAGGAGCGAGATAAACCTTTTCTGAGTTTTTAGCCGCTTTTTTGAGTTTAGTGACAACTTTTTCCTTTCCAGGAATGATTACATAAGTAGGGGTAAAGCCTTGATCTTCTTTTACTCCCAGTTCATTGCTGGGCAGGTCTCGTATGTGCCCTAGAGAAGCTTCTAATTTGTACTCTTTGCCTAAAAATTTTTGAATGGTTTTTATTTTGGCTGGGGATTCTACAATAATTAAGTTTTTGGTCATAATGTTTTGGGGCTATAGCCACTAGAATTTAACTTGGCAAGAAAAAATAAAGGGAAGTCTTTAAAGACTTCCTTTAAACTTTGCAATGGAAAAGTAATTTTTTTTTAGTTCTTTTTTCTCTTTTCCCAGAGCTTCATGGATTCCATTTTTTTTCTTCTTTCTCTAGCTAAGGACTTGCAAACCAGAGAAGTATTTTTCTTGTAGCCCCATTTGGCCTTGTATTCTTGAGGGGTCAAGCCATGGGAAGCCAGGTGCTTTTTGGTCAAAACCTTAAAGGTTTTTCCGCACTCTAGACAAATGATGCTCTTTTCTCTAATAGCCTTTTTGGGATCAACGGCTGGTTCTTGTTCTGTTTCACAGCTTACACCTTCGCTGGCTTTTTTGATCCCTTCAGCAATGGACTGAACCATAGAGGTGATTTCTTCCTCAGTCATGGTTCTGACAGAAGCTTGGGCTTTAACAATTTCCAATGCTTGTTTTAAATATTCTTCCATTTGCTACCTCCTTTTATGATATAAGTTTAACGGTCGAATATGTTGAAGTATTATTAATTTATATAAGTTTGTCAATACTAGATTGAAAAAATGTTCTCTTATTTAATGAGACTAAAATTTAGCAAAAGATGTGTTAGATATTTTTAGGTAAAATTAAATAATTTTTATAGGTTATAGAAAAATAAGTTACAATTTATGCTACCTCCTTTTATGATATAAGTTTAACGGTCGAATATGTTGAAGTTATTATTAATTTATATAAGTTTGTCAATACTAGATTGAAAAATGTTCTCTTATTTAATGAGACTAAAATTTAGCAAAAGATGTGTTAGATATTTTTAGGTAAAATTAAATAATTTTTATAGGTTATAGAAAAATAA
>LZQN01000107.1_pt1 | contig 17151 bp, 22 predicted proteins | sample 768531 | NCBI WGS metagenome assembly LZQN01 (sample SAMN05207080, study PRJNA324506) | oil field metagenome | isolation source: sample BH-FW-7 from oil reservoir | place: India: Bombay High | collected 2015-12-02
TCTGTTCCTTTTCATAATCAGTAGCATTCTTGTAACCTGAAGATGTAACTAAGTCATTCATTCTGTCCTCAGCATGAAACTTGGTATCCATGGATCTCTTGTTCTAAAGTTTCCTTTAGGTTCTTCTTATAGGCATCTCTGAACTCTTTGTTATTATACATTAAAGATCTAGCTTGGTCTCTTATGGATCTCCATAGTGAATCAATCATCTGTTCCTTTTCATAATCAGTAGCATTCTTGTAACCTGAAGATGTAACTAAGTCATTCATTCTGTCCTCAGCATGAAACTTGGTATCCATGGATCTCTGTAGTTCCTGGTGTTGCTCAGGTGTTAACTCAACACCATCAAGATTATCTCTGAACCATGGAGTGTCTTATTAAGTCTCACAAGTTCTATTCTTATTGGTGACTCTGTTTGTTCAGAAACAAAACTCCCCATCCATTGGTCATACTTAGTAATGTATTTACCAAAAGGATCAAGCCTTGGTTGTGGTTCTGTAAAGGATGTTCTGAATTCCATTAGTTTATCTTCATATGCTGGATTTAATCCGAAGTATCTCATGTCTTCTACATTCTTATAGTAAGGTCTCATAGGATCAAAAGATTCCAACATAGATTCCATGTAATTCTCGGCACCTTCACCAGACATAAAGTCTAGAAAGTCACTTACAGATTTCATCCATGATCTATTAACAAGGTTGTTCTGGACACCTACTAAGAGTCCACCTAAGGAACCAGTTAGTTTATCTGGGAGTGTATCATCAGATTCATTGAAACCTCTTACTACTGAAGCAGCAACAGAAAAGAACATACCTGGAGCAGGATCAATGTTATTCAATGAATACCATTTGTCACCTACTTTAATAGCATTCTCAAGGACTCCAGCATCTCTCATTCTCTGTCTCTCTTGCCAATCCCTAGCTACTGGTGTTAACTTTCCAGTTGCATAGAGTACTCCAGCAAACACGTACATGAGACTAGCAACAGTAAATCTTCCGATGGCCTCATTTTGAGCTCTAATACCATTCTTACCTTTGACATCTCTCCAGAAACCTGAAGTAGCACCAGAGCTATACATCCATTTTTCCAATAGTCTACCACCAGTATGAAAGAATGGGAGTATGAACTTGAATGACCTATGTGTATTGGTAAACTTTTCAACTGCCTTGAATACTGAAGTTTCCATAGGGTCTTTCCAAGTCATATAGTTACTATATTGTTGGGCTTTAAATGTTAAGTCTTTAACTGTGTCTAGATCTTTGTATTCAAATGGATTCTCACCGATAACCTCATTGATTATTTCTATTTTTCTTTTCTTAGCTAAATCTCCAGTGATACCATCTTGGTTCAACTTTTTGTTTATTGACTTATCTAAAAGGATAGCTTTCCTATAGTTCTGTACTTTCCTAGAGAGTTCTTTAGCTCTTGCTTTGGATATTTCACCATTACCAACCATCTTAGTTATGTTACCAGCGAGTTCCGCTTGAAATGCTGCTTCAACAAAAGGTCTGTCAGTAATATCAAGCATACCATAGGATATGAGTCTTTTCTCGGAGCCAACATAATCAAGGACTTTCCACATTGTAGTTGCTAATGGATTCTTTGAGACTTTACCACTTGTTAAATAATCAGAATCAAAGTATTTCTTCATACCTTCAATTCCAGCTCTAGGATTATTTGTTGTATTTGTCAATAGTTGCTCAAATTTCTTAGGTTGGAAGAACATCATAGCTGCTAGTTTCCACTTTGATAAACTTTTAGTTCCATATAGCACACCACCAGCGTCACTCATGGTTACCACAGGATTAAAGATTGAATTTGTGAATCCAACGATATTCCCAGTTAACCTAGAGGTTGCCTCTGAAAATGTCATGACATCAGAACCTCTTTGGAACATTCCAGCAAATGCACTCACATAGTCTACTGCTGTATCCATTAGTATATTAGAGAACTGAGATGTAATATTTCTAAGAGGTGTCACAATACCACTGAGGATATTTGTAGTCCTCCATTCGATTGCTGCATTCATCAACTTAGTCACTGGAGAATCCTTGATTGCTTTTCTTGTTTGTGGTAAGTAATCACTTAGTTTCTCACCAACATCTTCAGGTAACCTAGAGATTAACTTTTTGAGTTGATTGACATCTACTCCTTGGTCAAACCCACGTAGGAAATTCTGGCCATCTATAGAATTAACTAAATCAGTATCAAGTAATTCCTGAAGTGACTTAAATTCACCAGATACATTTATGTTACCTGAGTTCAAAGTTTGAGCAACACTTCTGTTTATTGTCTTCACATCACCAGTTAAGTTATCAAGGAGATTAACCATTTGTGCAAACTTAGCATACTCTAGTGACGTTGGTTCACCACCTGCATCTAACTTTTGCCTTAAGTCATTACCCATTTTAATTACTGTTTCACCAACAGCAACCTGTCGTTTCTTAAGTGCTGTTAGTATCTCTGGGGCGATCTCCTAAGGCTGACACTAGTTTCTTAGCTTCTGCTTCTGTGTAACCTATGTCATTAACAAATTCTTGAGACTTGGTATCAATGTCAACTAGAGTCTTTCGTTGGTAACTCTTGGTTAGCTTTATCAGATATACGTTTGATTAACTCTTGTGTCTCAGGACTTGTTAGTAGTCTAGTAGTATTCACAGAGTCACCATTTGATGGTTTAGTAGTAAACTGAAGTTTTAACTTCTGATATGAATTGAGATCAAAACCATCAATAACATCCTTCTTTATTTGTTCCAGAGTTTTAACTTTAGAAGGACCTAAGTCTGAAGTCTTAAATGTATTGTTATATTTTTGGTCTGCATTCTTTGAGGCCTCTGCTTTAGAATCTATAGTATTCTTATATTGCCTAGCATCCTCTATGTCTTTAACTGTAGCATCCTTATAGTAAACCCAATCTTCAATATCTGCTCTCTTTAGAGACCCAGGTTTAAACACTTGATTTGCATCAGTTCTAGAAGAATTATCAAGGATATATCTATAGTAATCCCTGGCTATTTCCTTAGCTCTACCTGAGTCATCCAAGAATAAATCTTGTTGTATCTTTTTAGCCCATGAGTCCTCAATTTGTTTATCAAGTCTTTGGTTTTCTAAAGCTTCACCAAAGCTAAACACATTGCTATCTATTCTATCCATGAATTCTACTGTATGTAACTTACCATCTGCATCTTGTACTTTAGTAATCTCAGGTGTTGCTGAAGTAATCTTCTCAGGTTTTTCTATCCTTCTAGCCTCATATTCCTCAAGAGTCTTAAGTTTATCATCAATCTCTGGATTATCACCTCTGATAGCCTCAAGATTATCTTTGATATCTTGATATAACTTATAGGACTTATCTCCACGGAGTGCTTGGTCTATTGAGTCATCAAGAGATTTAGAACCTGTGTCTTGCTTGCTGATATCATCAAGTTGCTCAAGTAAATCCTTAGTTTGATCTGTTCTGTTTACCTTTCTTTGATCTGAGAATAACTGTAGATCTATTAGAACCTTTTGTTCTTGCTCATAATCAGCAACAATATCACTTATGAATTTATTAGCATTATTTGAGTTTATATTAGCAGGAACTGCAGCTTCAGTAACATTATTAAGTTGCCTAACAAAGTTATCTTGGTTTGCTTCTGTAGGGTTATTTATATATGCATCCAAAGAATCCTTTAGATCCTCTGTCATCCTTGTAATTTCTGGAGTTCTCTTTAGTCTACCTCTGGACATACCCCACATTAGTAACTCAAAAGCTCCCATAGCTACTGCTTGTGGTGCTATGATTTCTTGCATAGTCTGATCTATGTCCTGATGTACTGCTAAAGTTGCTAAAGCTCCACCTACAGCATCTGATGCTGAGGCTATTAATGGCCTAACAAAACTATTGATATTAAATTTATTAAGGAACACATTGGCACCAAATCTAGTGACATCACCTGCAGAGAACTCAAGTGTTGTAAGTCCACTAATATATGGTGTTGGTTTTCTACTTTCAGGAGCTAACATATATTCTAAACCTGTGTATACACTGCCCTGTAGTGCACCTTTGGCTGCTACAGCTCCAACTTTACCTATCTTAGAGGCATTCATAGCTTTAGATACTCTATTTATCCATGGTAAGGCTTTCGCAGTAGCAACACCTGCTTCAGATATACCTCCTGATATAAACATTAATCCTAAGCTTCTTGAGAAGTCACCTATAGCTCTAGCTACTTGCTTTGTTCCTTCTGATAGATCATCATCGACTTCTGAAGTATCTATTAAATCAACACCATATAAGGCTCCCTCTACTAATTCAGTAGTAAACAAATTGGTATCCTTTATCCAGTCTGGCATTTTATTTAGTCTTTCCGTGGCAAAACTTGAGGTCTTTTCTCTGGCTTCTATAAATGATTTACCTAAGTATGTCTCTTCTATAGGTGTAAACCCACTGTAAGTTGTGTCCTCAGCAGCCTTAGTTGTCTCATTTAATGCTAAGAATTCTAAAGCAGCCATTGGGTCTCACCTGTGTCATCAAGACTATTTAGTTTCTCAATGACTAACTCATCTGACTCTGGGTCATCTTCATCACTTATAGGTACTCCTTCTAACCCTAGGTTATATTTCATCCTAGGAGTGCCTGAGAGGCCCATAGTTGAATCTTTATTATTATCTTGGTTAATTATACTAGAGGTACCATTGGATTCATTCTTGATAGGCTCAGGTGGGTTCTCACGCATATCATCTGCAAGCCTCTTTGTATCATAGTAAACCTCAGCTTTCTTTCCTTCCTTAGGATTAGAACTAAAGTTTACATTTGCTACAGCTGTGATTATATCGAGTGCTTCTTGATCACTAAAGAGATCTTGAATAGTATTTATGTTATCAACACCACCATAATCATGGTCTCTCAAGAATTCTTTAGATACCCTAAGTGTCTCAGGGCCACCTTTCCCATCTATCTGAAGGTTATAACCTAAGCTACTTAAGTCTTCTTGTATAGGTTTACTTCTGGACTAACATAAAGTTCCATCTGTGGTTCCTCAGTAACTGCAGGTTCCTCAGTAACTGCAGGTTCCTCAGTAACTGCAGGTTCCTCAGTAACTGCAGGTTCCTCAGTAACTGCAGGTTCCTCAGTAACTGCAGGTTCATTAGGTGTTGCTATAGTAAACCCAGGAGGGAGATAAGTATCATCTGGCTTAATATCAGGAACATGAGTCATATTAGCATCATTAGTTAAATTAGCAGCTTTTAGATCTAACTCTGGAAACTCTGTGTAATCTTGAGTATTACTAACGAATTCTTGTTCACGTTCTGGTACTGGATTAAGTGACCCAACAGAATTAAAGTCAGCCTTAAGTCTATCATAAATAGAACCAAAGTCTCCAGTAACAGGACCAGACTTAGCATATTCATTGAGTGCACCTTGTGTCTTAGGTCCATCTCTTCCATCTATAGGCATCGTGTATCCAATTGCATTAAGCATCATCTGTGTGTCTGTTATTTCATCATCTGTTAATTCTATAGGTTGATCTGTGAGTAAACCAAAGTTATATGAAGCTCTACCTATTAAACCCTTAGCAGTCATCCCGTTTTGTAAAGGTTTGCCATTGGTTAATCCATCTGATAAACCCTTAGCTCCTTCTGTGTATGCTGCAGCTATATCCTGAATAGTAACACCATCATTTGCTATAGGTTCATAGCTTTCAGCGTATCCCTTAGCTATATTCATGTATTGCATAGCATACTTAACTGCATCTTCGTACGTTAGTTTCTCAGGTAAATAAGTTCTTTCTTTAGTACCATCTTCACGCTTAGACCAACTTTGTACTCATCAGGTATCCCATATTTCTTAGCAACATCTGCTAGACCAGACTTAAGAATATTTAATGGATTATTGGGCCTACCTTCGTTCAAGTTGGTGCCAAAGTCTGTCTCCATTTTACCTAGAGTAAACACAAGATTTAAGTCTGGAGACTCTTCACCCATGTCCTCAGATATATCATAGACAGTATTAACAAATTTATTTATTGTTTGAATATCTGGATATTTACTTAGGTCTTCACCAGATTCAAGGATATCTTTGACTCTGTTGATACTAGCGTAGCCATAAGTATCCATAATTCTTAGTAATGCTTCTTCTCGTGTTGCCTTATTGAAATCAAAAATTTATCTCACCTCCTTATTGAAACATTTGTGCAAATTGACCTTGTGGGTCTGTTAGTGTCTTAAGGCCTATTCCTATCATTTTTGTTACTACATCTTCACTGTAACCAAAGGCTCTTAAGTCTGTATAAACTCTAAGTTTTGAATCAAGTGTACTATCATACATTAGTGCTTTTACAGCCTTGTTGACACCATAGAGTAACTCATAGTCATGAATGTCTTCCATAGAATGCCCTCTATCTAATAAGTATGACCTTATAGCTTGTAAGTCCATATTATTGGATTTGTAGTATTCTCGGAGTAACTTTATCTTTCCTGTTGTGTTACCTTGGATTTCATTGGATTGCTTATATTCTTCAAAAGAACCATAATTTAAAGCCTTAGCAATCCCATCTGGATCATCAACAGGTGGTCTTATGACTCCTCCAGTAGTCTCTATTAAAGGTAAAGTAGAAACAAAACCATCATAAAAGGCTATAGCTTGAGACTCTGAGAATGATGTAACACCTTTGTTCATATCTTGCTGTATACTTCTGATAGCCTCTTGTTTTGATTGTTTATCAAAAACCTTATTAAATATGCCTAACTCTTGGTATACTTGAGCAGCTTCCTGTTCAGAAACATAAGATGATATTAATGTTACTTATGTAATCTGAGAACCTCTGTCACTATATCTGTGAATTCATTCTGGTAACTCAATACATCTTCCATAGATACACCATGGGATGCTAAGACAGGATTGATTACTTCAGTGATATAGTCATCATATTTGTAACCTTTGTAGCCATAGTTACTATAGAATTCATCTTCTCGTTCTAATATTTCCATCTCAATGGCAGCCTTATCCTTAGCCTTAAGTGCACCAACGCCTACTAATTGAGTTGATAAGAAATTAATAACAGAATCTCGGGCATCTGTAGTAGCTGATTTGATCTGTTGTTGTTGTGTTGTTAACATTTCAGTAGCTGCATCTTGTTCTACTCGTGCCTTAAGATCTATTAGTTCCCTGTAGTCAGACGCATTAATCCTACCGCTATTAAGGGCATCAACAAGAGAAGCTTGAGTTACTGCTGATGGATTGGTTCTTATTGTTGTCTTGAGTTCACCATATACAACAGGGTCACTCTCACCATATTGAGCTCCACCTTGGATTTCCTTATTTAATGCTTTAGTAATACTATTGATATCTGAGGTATCCATGCTATAAAAGATATCACTAGCTCTTAAGTCAGCCATTACTTTCCTAGCTTCTACAGCCCTCTGTACTGGGTCTGCAATAGCATATAAGTCATTCAAACGTACATATTGTTGCTTTGTGAATGCCTCTATAGTAGCCTCTCGTTCTGCTTGAGCTTGCATCTCAGTTAACTCAGCTATCTGTTGTTTAGACTCAATAGCTTGAGCTTTATATTTGTCTATCTTTGGCCCTACTGCAGTATACTTAAGCTTAACTCCATCTTCATCTTTAATCTCACCAACACCAAGTAACTCAGGTAAACCATAGGTAACTGCAATTTGACCTATTGAATCTATAGCTAACTCACTGACTTGATTTTGGTTAACCCTAGTTCTGCTCCTCTTTCCTGAGCTTCACTTATAGTTTCCCTTAAAGCTTCAACAATCAAATCATCATTGATATAACCAAATTTATCAAGAGTACTCTTGTTTTCCCCAAAATCCTGAAGTGATGCAAAGTTTCCATCTAGAGCTTTCCCAGCAACATCAAGAATTGAGGACTCTACTGCAGTAGCAACATATTGATTCATAAGACTAATGTTCTTTTGTTGTAATTGTTGCGATAGCATTCCTTGGTAATTAGAGTATGCTTGATCTTCTATAGATAATGCAGTTTCTAAGAATGCATCAACATAAGGCTGAGGTTGTTCCATGATATACTTTTCACTGATAGCGTTCATGCGTTGCTCAAATTCTTCAAGATTTAAACCTGGAGCTTCTGTTAGTAGAAACTTGTTTACTTCAGCCTTATAGTTCTTATTGGCATCAAGTATACCTTGAGTCTTATAGTAGCCTTCCATTTTCTGGTTGAACAAGTCCATATCAAAAGAAGCTTCTGTCCAGCTATAGCAGCCCTTTGGCCCTCTTCATAATCTTTCTGTGCCTTTGTTCCTATGAATTGTGTGGAACCATTGACAGCATAAGCACCTATTTGTAGGGCTCTAGCTAACTTGCTGCCTGTAGTATCTGGTGTAGGAGGTTCTACTGCTCTATAATCGGCTACTTGAGACACCTGAGGATTAATAGGTGTAACTTCAGTATTAGTTTGTAATCTCCTAGCTACTGGTCTCTCTGCCATAGTATCCCCTCCTTTACACTATGCTACCTAATACTTGCCCTGTGCCTTGGAAACCTCCAGATTGACCAAAGGTTGTTAAAGCACTTAAGAAAGGATCAGGTGCCTGCTGTGAATTTATTTTATTTAATGTTGATGTTAAGTCTCTCCTTAACTGTTGGGCTCTAGCTAAGTAGTTAGCTTGAGTCTGCTGCCAGTTAGTCTTACCTTGACCTATAGCCTCTGCTTCAGAACCTCTAGCAACTGCTAATTGACGGATCAATGAGTTACCACTAATGTTACCTGTGGCTGCAGATGCTGTAATCATTGAGAGATTCATAAGTCCTTCTTCTCGTCTTTGTTTTAATTGTTGTTGCATCTGTGCTTGCTGTTGGAGTAACTGTTGATACAATTGTGCAGATTGACCAGAATAAGTCTCTTTAGCAGAACCTATGAGTTGCTGTTGATACTGTTGTAATTGTTGCTGCTGCTCATTAGCCTGCTGTCCTGCTGCAAGTGACTGTAGTACTGAACTTGCAACTGAAGCTAAAGACATTATTGTCATTGGATCCATCAAATCACCTCCCTCGGAAGTACGTTATTTCATATCGTATACCTTTGATTAACAAAGGATGTATGGATTCAGATTCTAAGAAGATATTAATTCCATCATAGCCTCTAAGTGAAAACCTAAGTTTTCTAGAGTCCACAGTGCTAGAATTAAAATCAGATTCATTTAAGTATGCATTAGGAGTGGTAACTGAATATGGTAAGTACCCAATTTTTCCTCTACCATATGAAATACTAAAGTCATAACCTTGGTAAAAGATCTCTCCTAGTTTGTAAGTTAGCCTCTTAAAATGCATAGGTTTGTCATTAGAATCCCTAGGTATATATTTTGAAAGTACCATATTGGAAGAATACTTTAAACCTACCATTATATTACTAGTATATAGATTACCACTATAGTGTCTCTCATAAACACCATCAATAACAACACCCTCATAATCATCATATACTATGCCAGTATTACTATCAAATAGCACCCAATCTCTAGAAGCATTATAATCTAAGATTACTTTAGTAATATCATTTGTAGCATCATAGTTTGCTGAAGTAACTACTCCAGATAAACTATTAGTTATTGGTTCTGGATAATCAATATGAATTTCTCCTAAGGAATCTGCAGTTTCTATCAACTCAGTTATATTAGTTAAATCTTGGTAACTTATTAGTTTACTATAAGTACTACCCAAGCAATATAGAGTATTACCAACAAACACACCATTACCACCTAAGCTATCCTCTGTAGACAAAAGTCTTACTAAAGAATCTCCTTTCTTTTCTAAATAAACAACTCCAGTTTCTGGGATGAATACCCAGTGATTATCTGCAGATATTGTTAGTCTTCCTGTTGGTTTCTTACAGCTATAGGTTTGAAATACTTAGATACCTCATAAGCTTTAGTTTGAACCGCTTCAAATCCTGTGGTATACTCTAGTATATTATATTCACCATCAAGAAACATCACAGAATCACCTAAAGATACTGGTCTTACATCTGCTAAACTATAAGAAGTCGTAGGTGTAACTGATATTGTTTCAGGACTTAAGAATCCTCCAGAGCCATCTATAACATACTGTTGGTTTTACCAAAGATTAATATTCTATTTTGCCAAGGTACAGCATATCTTAAACCTTCACCAATCTTTATATCTATAGGATCTGTTGGTAATACTTTAGATGCGGTAGATGGCCAAAAGTTAAATTCATCATCTATCCTTGATAGTACTACTGTTTGCTCTGTGAGTATTGCAAGTCTACCTTGAAATCTAAAGACATCTACTATACCATAGCCATTGTAAGTTGCATTCGGTGATGTAAAGCTGGCAAATGATGGTGGTGGAGCTGTATCTTTATCACCAACATATCTGGGTGCAAATTTCAAAGTTGATATAAGTTTATCTTCCATATTAAATATGTACCAGCCATTAGCAAATATTTCCCAAGGGTGTGGTTCCCATGTTCGAGTAGTGGTAGTTCCAACGGTCTCTTCTATAGGTGTTGCAGTCTTCTTAGTTTCAATCCACCTGCTATATTTGAATGACCATGATACATAATAAGATGTAGACTCTGGGTCTCCTATACCAAATATAGGAGTTGGGCCAGCATAATCTCCTAGAGATACAGGAAGTGTTCCAAGAGAAGGCACTATGTCAACATAGGCATGCCCTCCACCATTATCTGCATCAACAGTAATACTCCTGAGATTGGAGTCTACAATTACTATTTTTCCATTCACTAGGTGTGAATTACTAACAAAATCACCAACTCTACCATATATTATTTCAATTAGTTTTCCCATTGAAAATTTATCTGTATAATACTCATATAATTGAGAAGTTGAACCATTAGCTACGTCATTTACTGTATCATTGACTATTAGTGAAACACTGACTTTTCTTTTAGTACTGTAGTAGTTCCAACTGTTTCTTCAACTGTATCTGTAGAACATGTAGCATTGATTTCTCTAGTTGATAATCCAGATGTATCATTGAATTTTTCCATGGTAATTGAGTATGTGCTGTTCAAGTCCAGTGTATCAAAGTAAAATAAGCCACTTACTGTAGATGGATATGGGACACCACCTAGAGTTAAGCTATTTCCTTTAGTATAAATAAGTATATCATCATCATCTAACTGCTTAATGGAGAGTTCTTTAGGTATTAAATCCACCCCAATTCTTTCATAAGATGATGCCAGTACACTATAAGCTCCTGGGTTATCATTAAAAATATTAAGAACTGCTGTAACTAAATAGTTATAAGAGTTATACCCAATTTGAGCTATATATAGCAAACTGTCATTACCTTGGTAATTAACAGAATAAATGTTGTCATCTAAGATTCCAATATATAGTGACTGATCTGTTATTAAGTCAGAACAAACATTCAGGATAACATCATCAGCTATAGCACCTATAGACCATGGAGGCCTCCTATATGTTCCATCTGGAGTAGCAATAAAGTTATGAGACAAAGATACTGTATTGGCAGGCTTGTATTCATCAGGCCTTTCATCTACCCAGCATTCAAAGGTATCATACCAGTATCAAATATAGGCATCAGTAACCCCTCCAGAGTAAGTCTTGTAACTCAGGATTCTCAAGCATATTATAGTCTCCAACATCACTATCTTGTTTCTTGAACCTGACATATGCTTCAGCCTCTTGAGCCTGTAGTGCCCTATAGAGCATCTCAGATCCCTGTAGATCCATCTGGAACTCTTTAGATGCTTTAGCAACTATGTATTCTTGAGCTTCATAAGGCATATCTTCAAAGTCTAGCTCAAGTATAATCTCAACTTTAATATCCCTGTTTATAGCATAAGTATTATTTTCGAAATCATAGAGTCTGTTGCCCTTTTTATGAATGTTTTTATCAGTGGGGTCTATTGTGTCAACCCTAAGTGTATTATTAGGTAAATAAATGTATCCATCAATATCTTGCTTTAAAGTTCTCGTGAATGTATTAAAGTACCATCCTTGACTTTGGAAATACGAAACTTCATCATCGAGTCTAGTGAGTGCCCTTGAGCCTTCTAAAGATAAATCACTTGATACTAAAGAATCCTCAGGTGGAGCCCCTAGTAAATCAAGCATTCTATTTACTGCATTGAGTTTTGTCATAATTAACCTCCTTTGTTTTTAATAAATAGCCTAGGTAACCTCAGGATCACTGAGCCACACTAGGCTAGAATTTAGGTTGTTATCATTGTTTGTCTGCTAGAGTTAATGTATCAAGTTTTAACTCAAGACATGCCTCTGGTCTCAAATAACCATGACCAACGATATATGTTGCATACATTAGGTACGAAATGTTCTCGGTATGGAAATCTTCAGAGAAGAAGATACCTTGAAGTTCTACAGTACCTAAGGATTCATTGGTAAATGCTATAGCAACAGTCTGCGAAGCATCTACACCATGAGGATCAAGATCTCCTTCGTTATCAACAGCACCCTCAGTATTATCAGATGGTAACAAGGTGTTCTCAATTATATTGAAACCTGCAATCTTAAGTATATTACCTTCAGCAATACTACCTCTACCACCATACCATTGATTGATCAAGTCAAGGTTTGGAAGAGAACATAGTATTCATCTGTCTCAACATTAAGTTTCTACCATTTTTTGGTATCCTCTTTTTATCAAACTCAGCAGCTGCTTCAAAGATACCTGCAGCTAATGCTTTAGCCTGATCTACACCATTAGCAGAACCTGATACTGCATTAACAATAAATGCATCATCAACAATCTGAGATCCACCTACAACACCATCAACATTTGTTCCTAGGTCTCCCCAAGTAGCAGGAGCTCTAGCACCTTTAATAACCTCTCTCATAAGGTCAATATCATACTGAGTTGCTAGTGCATGTGCCATAAAACTTGCATATTTAGATCTTTGGTTAGTGTGATCCATCAAAATGTCAATTTGAGGGATCCATTTTGGTACAACAAGCCTCTTATCAAGGTTAATTGTTCTTTTGTCTCTAGTACCTTTTTGGCCTGCTAAGTAGTACCTGGGCTATGCCTTATAGCATGCATGTCACCTAGTATAGGGAACTCATAGCCTTTACCATTTTGGATTGTTACTTTTTCAGTAAATTGATCCATAATAGTTTGGGCTTTAAATGAGGTCTCTACTTCTGTTGCAAATTTAACCTTAAATAATTCTAAGGCATCAGCATCAACACCTGTAGGTGACCCTGTCTATCGAATACATAAGCCATTCTTTTTCACTCCTTTCATATCTTAGTTTAGCTCCAACAATATCCATTACTTGTTCTCACTGTCTTTAGTACCTTGTTGAGGTATCCCAAGTTAACTATATCCGCAGACATAGGAACTCAGGGCTCCCCAAGTTTCTAAAGAAACCTGGAGAAACTATGAGGATACTTGGAGAATATTAATATTTTACGTAGCCACTTCTTATAGCTTTCTCCCAGACTCTCTTTTCTTCCTTTGGATCTTTTGATTTCATATAGCCAGCAACAGCTTTCTCAAATTCATCTCTGGATTTATAGACATCAGTTTCTCCAGATGCCATTGATCCTGAGATTAACTCTGGTGATGCTGACTCTTTCATAGCCTTGGCACCTTTGATAATTAATTCAGCTAACTTTGGTGCCTTCTGGCCTAAATCTATGATTCCTACTTCAAATGTCTGAAGTAACTCCTGATCTCCACTTTCAGAGATCCATTTAGCAAGATCTTTATACTCTTGTTCACCACCAGCTACTTCAAATACTTTGTTTATATAAGCATCTTTTTGAGCTTTGATACCAGCTATGCTGCTTCAGCTGTCTCTGGGTCAACACCTTTTTTCTTAAGTGCTTCTCTAGATTTATCTGAAAGTTTACCATCTTGTAAGAACTCATCATAATAAATCTCAAGATCTTTTTGACCAAAGAGTTCTTGAGCCTTTTCTTCAGCTTCACTCTTGGGTTCTTTGGAGTCAACATTAGACTTCAATTGCTCCATACCCTTAGCTTTTTCTATAGCCTTATAAGCCTCTTCTTTAGAATCAAAAGTCTCTAAGAGATTCTTAAGTCCTTTATCAAGTTCTTCTTCGGATTTATATTTACCTGCTAGTAACTTCTGAGTTTCATCAGTAGTCTCTTGAGTCTCTTTAGTTGGCTCAGGGTTACCTTGGGTCTGTTGCTCTGTAGATTCTTGAGTGTTACCATTGGTTCCTGTTGGTGTAGCTACTTCAGAATCACCACCAACAACTTGTCCATCTTTGACTGCTATGGAACCTGGCATTGGTTGAAAATTATCCATTATATCCCTCCTTAATCATTTCAGTGCCTGATGATCTTTAGTGTAATTTTGTCATTTATTTTCTTCACTGTAGTACCATCTTTTTGTGCCATTTCTTCTATAATCTCTTTTTCTTTAGGTGATTCACTTGCAGTAACAACTTTCTCTTCAACACCTTTAGTTAACGTTTGTTTCTTAGTACCTGTAGTTTTCTTAGCTGCCATTTGCATTACCTCCTTGTTGGTTTCCTTTAGGAGCTACTGCAGCTCCCGTCTTTAGCATTTCCATCATCATCTGTTGCTCTTGAGCCTGTTGTTGCTCTTGAGCTAACTGTTGTTTAGTCTTTAGTACACCTTTGTCAATACCTAATGATACTGAAATTCTCGTTAGTAACTCAGAGATATTAACGTAATTAAATAACTCAGGATTTGCCTGAACAAGATTTAAGAATGTTGCTAATCTCTGGTAATCTTGGCCTCTTCCTAGACCTTCAAATCCAGTAACAATCTTGATATCTAGGTTCTTTAATCCTGTCTTAAGTAACTTATCGATCTTCCCTTGTTCAATTAAATCATAAAGAATATAACTTACTAATGGTTTCTGGAAGTCCTCTGCTAGCAACGTATAGACTCCACCTAAGGAAGTCTCAAGTTGCTGTGTCATTGTACGGATTTCTTCTGCAGTAACCCTTTCGGCATCTCTAGTGACTGATTCCATGAGTAAGAAATCTCTTGATAATGATGATTCAAGCTGCTGTTTAAACGTGAGTACCCATTGGTAATCTGCATATTTATTCATTTGTACTACATTAACAGCATCTGCTCTACCACTGATAATATCACCATTAAAAGCATTCTTGATATCTTTAGGTGATATAATAGAACTAGGGTCAACTGTCCAGATTACTCTGGTTGCCTGAATAGCCCCAACTCGTAAAGCTTTACTAATAATCTCAAGTGTATGTAAGTCACCATAGTATTGCTCCACAAAGCCTCTACCATAGTGTTCTCCAGATATATTAGACCATCGTAACACAAGATATGGAAAGTTTTCCTCCGAGAATTCTTTAGGACTCAATTGGTGCCCATCTATCTCTTGAGTTACCTCCCATCCCTTTGTAGTTCTAACAGCTCTTGTGTAAAGATTCAAGTCTTCTGTAGAATCTTCATAGTCTGCTCTGGATTTATCTTTTGTATTATATCTAACTAAAGCTGCTCTAATATCTTCAGTTAAATTCTCATAGGCTATACCTTCCCTTGTGATTATCTCAAGTAATGAACCTTCCATATCCCTCTGGACAACAAATTTATCAAGCCTATATGTCTTAGGGCCATTCTTAGTGTGTTGCATAAGAGCATTACCAGTTATTATAACGTCCCTCAGGGCCTGGTAAGCTGCATTTCTATAACTTTGGTTATCTATGGATTGCATTATTGTGCTTTCAACAACTGATATATCCTGAGCTACCTCTCCTTCTGAAAACTCTCCAGCTGCCACAGCAGCATCAGATACCTCAATTTTAAAGAAGTTTGATGTTGGTAATAAACTCCTGATCATTTGGTTCGTCAGATTGTTGACACCTCTGGCACCTAAAGATTGATATGGTGTTTCTAAGGTACTATATTCATTGTGGCCTTCTTCAGGGAGAACACTTGGTATTGTGAGTTTTGCATTAGCTCTACCCCTCCGTAAAACCGAGGATCTTTGGGCATCTAAGGTTATAAACCGAGCCTCAATGTCATTAACTTTTGTTTTCATTTGAACCCTCCCTTCAACATAAGAAAACCCAGGCTATTAACCTGGGTCATACTTCTGTATAACCTATGGATCCTTCCCCAGAGAAACCTGGTGCCCCTTTTTCAAAGGACGGCCATAGTGTTATACTCGTAGAAATTGACTGATATTATACTTTTTAATCCCGTTCAGCCACACGGAGATTAGACATTTGACTATAGGTGCTGAGACCTGTAGCTCTGATATTCAAAATTCCCACTTGTGTTACTTTGGTAGGGAACCACCGCTTTGAATGTTGGGCCCAGGCTCACACTTGTCCTGGGCAGGAAACAAAAAACCACGTCAGTCAAGGAAACTCGAGTATCTTCGAGTTGCATTAGGGTTATACATGAAACTTTCAGCTCCTAACCTTGAATACATATAGTTATCAAAAGGTGATGCTGGAGGTGCCATGAGTTCCTTAAGAGCAGCCTCTTTAGCTTTTTGGGCCTCTTCATCACTTTGGTAAAATAAGTCTTCATTATGTTTAGTCATAGAACCAAACCAGTCACCATATGAATAAGCATATTTCTCTTGTTGCTCTGGTGTTAATGCATTCCAGTCTCCTTTGTATCTCTGTTTTGCTTCCTGTGCCTCATGATAGGTAGTCCATGGCGTAATTGCACCCCATAGATCTGCTAGCCATCCCATCAGAGATCACCTAGTTTCTCTTTGTTTTTATTGCTATATCCATTTGTCGCTTAAGTTTAACAACAAATTTTCTAATTATCTGATAGTCTTTAAATTCATCAATGTTTCTAAAGTCATCAAAGAATTTCTCAGGGTAAGCATCATAGAGTTGCTTTATAAAATCTACAGTGTACAAAGGTATTACTATATCGGATCCTTGGATTTCCTCAGATATCTCTTGATTTAAAAAGTCATCTTCTAAAGCCATACTTGTACCTCCTCTTCTATATAGGGTACGGATACTTCATATTTTGTTAACATAGTGTAGACTCATATAGTCCAAACTATAATAAAACCATAAAAATAACAAACTATAGAACCTTGAGTTACTTAAGTATTACTAAAGGAACCTTGAGTTACTTAAGTATTACTAAAGGAACCTTGAGTTACTTAAGTATTACTAAAGATACTTAAGTACTCAAGTATTACTTTATTA
>LZQN01000108.1_pt1 | contig 17033 bp, 14 predicted proteins | sample 768531 | NCBI WGS metagenome assembly LZQN01 (sample SAMN05207080, study PRJNA324506) | oil field metagenome | isolation source: sample BH-FW-7 from oil reservoir | place: India: Bombay High | collected 2015-12-02
TACAACTTTTACCGGCCCCACCAAAGCTTGGGATATATGACACCCATAGGATTTGCTCAAAAATATGCTAAGGTGTCCAAGAGGTGGTCATCTAATACATTCTATTGACAATGTTTTTATTTTTTGATATAATATAATGGTTTGTTGCGTAAAGTGTCTTTTTGAAGACACTTTATGTTTTGTAGGGAGCACAAAGAATGGCTGGCTTCTATCTCTAATTCTAAGAATAATTTTTTCTTTTTAAAAGGCGATGAAAAATTTTGAAAAAACAATCCAAAGAATTAAAAAAATCTCTCATAGTGTTCTTGGCTTTTTAACAGATCCTAAAAGCAAAAAACAAAACCTTGTTTCTTTGGTTATTCTTATTGGGGGAACATTGCTAGCTTTTTTACTTTTTGGTTCTGGCGGATTTAGCATTCTTGCCCAAGAAGATAAAATTGAGCCAGAAAATCAAGTAATTGAAATTCCAGTTTCAGTAATGAAAGTCTTTTCTAGCGAGGCAGGCTTTTCTTTTTTGGAAAAAACAGTTGTTTTTTCCTCCCAAAATAGTTCTGGAGCGCGAGCAGATTTTTCAGGCAGAATTGAAAAAATCTATTTTGAAACTGGTGACAGCGTGGCTGAAGGCCAAGTTTTAGCTATCTTGAGTGGAACAGAGGATATTAACGCTCTCAAAAAATCACTAGAAATAGCTCAAGAGAGTTTTCAAGTTGCTCAAGAAAATATCAAACAAACCAGGGAATTGACTAAAGAAAGTTTGGAGATTGCCAAGAATGCTAGAAAACTGGCTGAACTTCAGCTTGAAACTGCCAAAAAAAGCGGCGACAAAGATGCCATTGAAATTGCCAAAAGAAATCTAGAAAATGCTAAAGACGCCGAAGATCAGGCTGAAGAAAGCGCCAAGTTGCAAATAAACAGCGCTAAAATTCAAGCCTATCAAGCCGAAAACGCTCTTAATCAAGCTCAAGCTAATTACAATAAATTGGTAATCAGAGCTCCTTTTTCAGGCACAATTATTTCTCAAAACTTCAAAGAAGGAGATTATATTTCAATTGGGTCGCTTTTGGCTGAAATGGTTGGGGGGGAAAACCTAGAGGCTAGAATTTATTTTAGCCCCGAACAAGCTGAAGGAATTGTTCAAGATCAAGAAGTGAAAATTTATTCTCAAGAGGGCGCAGAATTTTCAGGGAAAATAACGGCTCTTTCAAAAGTTGCCTTAGAAAAAAGCGGTCGCATTGAAGCCAAGATTGAAACAGACAATCTTCCTTTGGAATTAGCTAATCAGAGCTTGAAAGTGAAGATCAAAATAATGCTTCCTCAAAACAGCCATCGCTTTTTTGTTCCCCTGGAAGCAGTTTTGGTGGGACAACAAAGAAGTGAAGTTTTTGTTTTGGAAGAGGGAGTGGCTCGCCGAAGAGAAGTCAAAATTGGCCGATTGATTGGTGAGAAAGTTGAAATAATTGAAGGAATTGAGGAGGGTGATGAAGTGGTGGTGAACAATAGCCAGGCGTTATCAGATGGAAGCAAGGTAAGAATTGAAAACTAGATTATTTAAAATCTAGACCCAAAGTTTTATTTATAGATTAATTGGGCATTGGTTTGATAATTTTGCCAAAATTTTCTCAAGACAGCTTTTTGCTTGAAACTTTGGATAAAATTAATGAAATAATCTTCTTTTAAAATGACGACTGGAGAAAAAAATCAGTCAAACGGCCGAGAGAAGGAATATTTGAAAATAATTGAGCGGAACAAAAAAGTCCAAAAAAAGGCCTTGGTTTTTTTTGGTAAGAAAAAGAAAAGTAACCGCTCTTATTGTTAGCGCGTTGTTGGTTTTTGGTTTGGTGACCATAAAGGATATTCCGCGAGAGTTGAGCCCAGAAGTTGAAGTGCCCATTGCTTTGGTTGTGACTGTTTATCCGGGCGCTTCTCCTTTGGATATGGAACAGCAAGTGACCAAAGAAATTGAAAGCCAAGTCTCAAACATCAGTGGCATCAAGAGAATCAGTTCCACTAGCTCTTTAGGGTTTTCTTCTATTGTGGTTGAATTTGAAGCCGGTGAAGACCTAAAAAGCTCTATTGAAGAATTGAAAGACAAAGTAGATCAGGCCAAATCTAATTTGCCAGCAGATGCGGAGGATCCTCAAGTAGTAGAAATAAGGTTGGATGACCAGCCTATTTTAACTGCTACTATTGCGGCTGACCGGTATGATTTGGCTGAAATTGGCAAATTTGCTGAAAACATTAAGGATCAAATTAAGGGGATACCCTTTGTTTCAGAAGTAGCCATTGCTGGAAAAAGGGACCGAGAAATTGAAATAGAAATTGATCCAGAAAAAACGGCTCGTTATGGGCTTTCTATCGGCAAAATAGTTTCCATAATCAGCGCCAGCGATGTTAATTTTCCAGTTGGCTCAATTGAAGTAGGGGACTTGAAATACAACATCAGGATTGAGGGTGAGTTGAAAAATATTGCCCAAGTTAAAAGCATACCTTTAATTGAAAAAGATGGTCAATTAATCTTATTGGAAGATGTGGCAGAAGTTAAAGATGGCTTTTCAAAAAAGACCAGTCTTTCTAGGCTTTATGTAAATGGAGCCGAGACCCAAAATGCCATTTCAATTCAAGTTTACAAAAAACAGGAGGCGACATTACCAAGCTGGCTCAAGAAGTTCGCCAACGAATTGAAAAAGCCAAAGGCAGCGCCTATCCCAATGATGTCAAAGTTGAAATCACCAATGACTATTCAGTTTTTATTTCTGATAGCTTGAATATTTTGATAAGAAGCGGCATTCAAACAGTTTTCCTGATTCTTTTGGTTCTTTTCTTTTTCCTGGGTTTGAGGGAAGCCGCATTGTCGGCTTTGGCAATACCATTTTCTTTTTTTGTGGCTTTTATTGCCATTTCGCTTTTGGGCCAAAGCCTTAATGCCATTTCTCTTTTTTCCTTGGTTCTTTCTTTGGGAATATTAGTTGATTCGGCAATTGTGGTGGTGGAGGGGATTTATAGTAAAGTGGAAAAATTGGGCCTTTCTGGGTTTCAAGCGGCAATTTCCACCATTGATGAATATGGCGCTCCTCTTTTGAGTGGCACCATGACGACAGTGGCCGCCTTTTTCCCGCTTCTTTTTGTGAAGGGAATTTTTGGCCAATTTATGAAAACCATTCCAGCTGTGGTGATTACCACTCTTTTAGCTGGCCTTTTTGTGGCTGTTTCAATTGTTCCAGCGATTGGCGCCTACATCATTAAGCCAATCAAAAAAGGAAAATCCAGTTCCGAAGAAGGGACAGGAGAGGGCTGTCAATCCACCAATCAAGACAGAAAGGAAACTGAGGCTGAAAAAGCCGAAGAAAAAAGCCCAAAAAGAAAAGTATCTTTGATGAGAATTGGTCCAGTGATCAGAGAGATGAAAAATAAAGCCAAATCACAAACGGCTTCTCGACCCAGAAGCGCTCGAGTTGCTAGTCGGATATTTGAAAAAATAACGATCTTTTACTGTCGGTTAATTTCCAAAATAACCTCCAGCCGAAAAAGGCGAGCCAGCTTAATTACCGTTGTTGTTTTGGCCTTTTTGGGATCAATTGCTTTGCCAATTTTGGGCTTTTTGGAAATAAAGTCATTTGTCAAGCAGGATGCTGATTTTTTCTATATAAATTTAGAAATGCCCAGTGGGACTAATTTAGAAAAAACTGATCAGACAGTTCAGAAGATTGAACAAGAACTGTTGGAGATTCCGGAGATTAAAAATTTTGTCACCAATGTTGGCTCCTCGGTTGGCGCTCAAGGCGCCAGCCAAACAGAAGGCGACAGCAATAAAGCTTTTATTCAAGTTAACCTTATTCCCAAGGAGGAACGAGAGCTTCAAAGCTTTGTTCTTGTTTCTCAGTTGCGCCAAGAGCTGGCAAAAAAGGTTACCGAAGGGAAAATTGACTTTTTGGAGACAGGGGCAGGCCCTCCAACAGGAAAGCCAATAGAGGTGAGAGTGGTGGGCAATGATCTTTTGGCGCTGGAACAGGTTTCTCAAATAGTGGCAGATCAACTTGGCCAGATTCCCACAGTGGTGGACATTGAAACTTCTCTCAAGCCCTTGAGTGGTGAACTAGTTTTCATTCCTGACAAAGAAGTGCTCGCCTCCAGAGGAATTTCGGTGATTGAAATTGCTTCAGAGCTAAGATCTGGAATTGCAGGGAACGATTCTTTGGAAATATTAAAAGAAGGGGAGGAAATTGCCCTAGATTTCAAGTTTAACCAAGACAAAATTTATTCTCCAGAACAGTTAAAGGATATAAAAATTTCCAATCAAAGGGGAGAAACTTTCTATTTAGGAGAGTTGGGCAAATTTGAAATTCAACCGGCTTTTTCTTCAATTTTCCACGAAGATGAAAAACGGACCGTTTCAATTTTAGCCAATACCGATGGTGGCAATGTCAGCAAGATCAATCAAGAGCTTGAGACAAGGGTTAAGCAAATTTCTTTACCCCAGGGAGTGCAAGTTGAGTTTGGCGGGGAAACCCAAGAGCTTATGGAGGTTTATATGGATATGCTTTTGAAAATGATTTTAGGAATTATTTTAATTTTATTTATTTTGGTTTTGCAATTTAATTCCTATCGTCAAACTTTGATTATTCTTTTTACCATTCCTTTGGCCTTAATTGGGGTTTTTAACGGCATGGCTCTGGCAAGAACTGCCTTGGATATCCCAGCTTTTATTGGAATAGTTTCTTTGTCTGGAATTGTGGTTAATAATGCTATTATTTTAATTGATCGGATCAATAAAGAACTAGAAAAGCAAGGCCAAAATAAAAACTTAATTTTGGCTGTTCAAAATTCGGGTCGAACAAGATTACGCCCTATTTTTCTTACTACAATCACCACAGTAATTGGTCTAATTCCGCTTTCTCTTTCTGATCCAGTTTGGAGAAGCCTTGGTTTTTCTATTATTTTTGGGCTTGTTTTTTCAACCTTCTTGACTTTGGTTCTTTTGCCAGTGGTTTTTGTTAGTTTTTACCAGAAAAAGTTTTCCTCTTTTTCAAGAGAAAAATAGTTGTCAAAAATTGAAAATATGCTATAATACAATTAGTCCTATGACATATGTCTAAAGGTCGGTGTCTCAAAGAGGACTAATTGTAATTTAGAATTAACTGAAAATCAAAATGCCAGAGCAGGACAGAGAATTTCTTGAGTATGTTGTTAAGTCTATCGTTGATCACCCCGACAAGGTCAAAATTGAAAGGACCATTGATGAAAAAGGGGTACTCATCACCTTGAGTGTTGATCCCAAAGACATGGGAATGATCATTGGTAGACAAGGCGCAAACGCTAAAGCAATTAGAACTTTGCTGAGAGTGGTTGGCGCTAGAAACAATGCTCGAGTCAATCTTAAAATTATGGAACCAGAGGGAAGCTCAAGAAATCAAGCTAAAAACGAGAGCGAAGAATCAACTGAAAAGAGCATTGATGACATCGTGAACGACATAAAATAAAAAGGCTCAAAGCCTTTTGAATAGAATCGAAAACCGTGCTAGAATTTTTCAAGGCGCGGTTTTTGATTGGCTTTATTTTAAATTAATTTGGTTTTTAAATTGATTGGTAGTTATGCCAAAAACTTTTCACTTGATTTCAATTTTTCCTGAGGTTTTTGAATCTTATTTTGGGGTAGGGGTTTTAGGCAGGGCCCAAAAAAAGGGCCTTATCCAGATTAAATGCTATGATTTAAGAGATTTTGCTCATGATAAACATCGCAGTGTTGATGATACGCCCTATGGTGGTGGGCCGGGAATGGTAATGAAAGTGGAGCCAATTTTTGAATGTGTTCAGAAAATTAAAAACGACATCTCCCAATCAAGAGAAGAACTCAAAAAAGAAAAAAAAGGAAAAGGGAAAGTTCCAAGAAAAAACAACCGCAGGAAAACAAAAGTAATTTTACTTTCTGCTAAAGGGGAAATCTTTGACCAAAAAAAAGCGCTTCAGTTGTCAAAAATAGAAAATGTTATTCTTATTTGTGGCCGCTATGAAGGAGTTGATGAGCGGGTTGCTCGCTATGTTGCTGATGAAGAGGTTTCTATAGGCAAGTTTGTGCTTTCAGGAGGGGAGCTGGCGGCAATGGTGATTGTAGATGCAGTTTCCAGAATGATACCGGGAGTACTGGGAAATCCAGATTCTTTAGCCAGTGAAAGTTTCTTATCTTCAAAAGAGCTGGATTATCCAGTTTACACTCGACCAGAAGTTTTTAGATCATGGAAAGTTCCCAAGATTTTACTTTCTGGCAATCATGAAAAAATAGCCAAGTGGCGCAAGGACCATCAAAAGAAAATAAGCTAGACAAGAGTTTCTTGGTTTTTAAAATTTAATTGTGAAAATTAATTGTGCTTACTTAAATAAAAACAAAAGTTAGCCTATTTTTTTAAGAAAGTAAAAGATAAAAAGGCAAGGAACAGTTAAAAAATGAAAGCAAAAGCAAAAAAAATAAAAACCAAAAAACCAGATAGCATTATTTTTGGTATTGTTTTGGCTTTGCTTGTTTTTGGATTGATGATGATCTCTTCAGCCGGGGTCTATGTTTCTGAGATTAGGTTTGATGACGAATTTTATTATTTTAAGCACCAACTTTTTTTGGAGTGATACCAGGAGTGATTCTCTTGTTGATTTTTTCAAGATTTCACTATAATTTTTGGAAAAAAATTTCTGGAATATTTTTTGTTTCAGCCCTTTTGCTTTTGATAGCGGTTTTTATTCCAGGTTTAGGAATAAAGATTCAGGGGGCTAGTCGTTGGTTGGACTTGGGGCCTATTTCTTTCCAGCCCACAGAAATGATGAAGCTAGCTTTTATAGTTTATTTTGCCAAATGGCTTGAAGCTAGAAGAGAGAAAATAAAGGATCTTAATGAAGGAGTGGTGCCTTTTTTGATTGTCTTGGGGGTGATTGGCCTTTTAATAATGGCTCAGCCTGATTTTGGGACTTTTAGCGCTGTTACTGCCATTGCAATTTTGATGTTTTTCCTCTCTGGAGCGAGAACAAAACATCTTTTGGCAATTATTTTTCTTGGGATTTTTCTTTTTTTAATGTTGATAAAAATTGAGCCCTACCGAATGAATCGGCTGTTAGCTTTTCTTAATCCCCAGACAGATCCTCAGGGCATCAGCTATCAGATAAATCAACCTTTTTGGCGCTTGGATCGGGTGGTCCTTTTGGGGTGGGAATTGGAAAAAGCCGCCAAAAGTTCAAATATCTTCCTGAGCCGATAGGAGACAGCATTTTTGCTGTTATTGGAGAAGAATTGGGTTTAGTGGGAACAGCGGGACTCTTGGTTGCTTTCTTGGCGCTTTTTCTAAGAGGCATCAAGGTAGCTCAAAATGCGCCTGATCCTTTTGCTCGCAACTTGGCTTTTGGAATAACCATTTGGATAACAGTGCAGTCTTTTATGAACATTATGGCTATTATTGGCTTAATGCCATTGACCGGGATTCCTCTTCCTTTTGTTAGTTATGGCTCAACTTCTTTGATTTTTTCTCTTGTAGGGGTGGGTATTCTGCTTAGTGTTTCAAAGCATACCCGAATCAAAGAATAACCAATCCCAAAAGTCAGTCTTTGAGCTGGCTTCTAAATTGTCATAACAAAAAAAGCAGTCCGCTTCTAAATAAAGAAAAAGTTTTTAAAAGTTGGAGAGTTTTCTAGGATTCTTTAATTTCTTTTTCAAAGCCGCATTCTTTGTTGGAACATTTTATTTTATTTTTGGCTACAAAAACTAAAAGATTTTGGCATTGGGGACATTTTTCTCCTGTTGGCTTTTGCAAAGGGCAAAATCGCATTTGGGGTAGCGGTTGCAGGCATAGAAAAACCTGCCCTTTTTTGAGCGTTTTTTCTATCAGTCGCTTTTGGCACTGAGGGCATTTAACTCCTAATTTGGCCTCTATCTTTTGATGTTTTTGCAGTTGGGATAGTTGGAGCAGCCTAGAAATTTTCCAAAAGGCCCATTTTTAAGAACCATTTCGGCGCCGCATTTTTCACAAATTATTTTTCCATTTTCATCTCCTTCATTTTTTCTCAGTTCCTCTTCCTCCTTTTTTCTTCAAGGCTTTTTTCAGTGTATTGGCAGGTGGGATATTTTTCGCAAGAGATAAATTTTCCAAAACGGCCAAATTTTTCAATCAAATTTGCGCCGCAAAGAGGGCATTTTCTGCCAATTTTTTTCTGAAAATCTTCTTTTTTGATTTCTTTGGTTTTTTGAGAAAGGTTTTTGGCAAAAGGTTCATAGAAGTTTCTGATTACTTCAATCCAATCAGCTTTATTTTGAGCAATAAGGTCCAACTCCTTTTCCAAGTTGGCGGTTAATTGGTAGTCTACAATTTCACCGAAGTGATCAACCAAGAGATCTGAAACCACTCTCCCAATTTCTGTGGGAAAAAGTTTTTTATTTTCATCTTTTCTGACATAATCACGCTCTTGGATGATTGAAATAGTAGGAGCATAGGTAGAGGGGCGGCCGATTCCTTTTTCCTCTAGGGCTTTGACCAGCATGGCTTCGCTGTAACGAGAAGGGGGTTGGGTGAATTTTTGTTGGGCGACTATCTCTTTTGGCCGTAAGGAGTCATTTTCGGAAAGATTTGGCAAAAAATTTTCTTTTCTTTCTGGCTGAGAAAGCAATGCCAAATAGCCGTCAAATTTGATGGTTGAGCCAGTGGCTTTTAGGGAGAAAATGCGCTTGGGTTGATTCTTGTTTTTGGCTGATATCTCAACTGTTGAGGATTTTATTCTAGCGGCGGCCATTTGAGAAGCCAGGGTGCGGTTCCAGATGAGAGAATAAAGCTTGAGTTGATCAGCCGAAAGAAAGGGTGCCACCGAATCGGGATCTTTCTCTAAGAAAGTGGGGCGAATTGCCTCATGGGCCTCTTGGGAATTTTTAGAGCGGTTTTTGTAGTTTCTTGGTTTTTCAATACAGTAAGCTTTTCCAAATTTTTCTTGGATTATTTTTTGAGCTGACTTGGCCGCCAAAGGAGAAATTGCCACAGAATCAGTTCTCATATAAGTGATTAGACCAGTGGCGCCGCCTTTTCCAAGCTCCACTCCTTCATAGAGCTGTTGGGCAACCCGCATGGTTTTTTGGGAGAAAATCCAAAAGCTGAGCCAGCCGCTTGTTGAAGAGTAGAAGTGGTGAAGGGTGCAGGAGGATTTTTAGAAAGCTCCTTTTGGGTTATTTTTTGAACGGAAAATTCGGCTTTTTTCAAAAAATCCTTAATTTTCTGGGCCTCTTGCCGGTTTTTGATTCCATGCTTGGGAATTATTTTTTCATCCTTTTTCCAGAGCTTAGCTTCAAAAATTTCATCCTCTCCTTCTTTTTGCAGTTTGGCAGCTATTTCCCAATATTCTTGGCTTTTGAAGTTTTCAATTTCTTTTTCTCTTTCAACAATTAACCGCAAAGCCACCGACTGAACTCTTCCAGCACTGAGACCTTTTCTGATTTTTTTCCAAAGAAAGGGTGATAGCTTATAGCCAAAAAGCCTATCAAGAATTCGGCGGGCTTGTTGGGCATTCACCATGGAAAGATTGATTTGGCGAGGGTTTTTAAGCGCCCTAAGAATAGCTGGCTTGGTTATTTCATGAAAAGCAATTCTTTTTACTTGGCCTTTTTTGAGCTTGAGAATATCGCTCAAGTGCCATGAAATAGCTTCTCCTTCTCTATCTTCGTCAGTGGCTAAAATCACCTCCTGAGATTTTTGGGCGATTTTTTTCAGCTCCGAAACCTTTTTTTTGGCTTTCTCGGGGATGACATACTGAGGCTTGAAATTGTTTTTAATATCCACACCCAAACCTTTTTGGGGCAAATCGCGAACATGTCCATAGGAAGACTCAATACGATAATCTTTTCCCAAGAAGCGGGAAATTGTTTTAGCTTTAGTTGGAGATTCAACGATAACAAGTTTCATTAAAGGTTTTTTTAATTATTTTTTTATTTTCAAAATTTTCAGTTGTTTTTGATGATAAAAGATTAAAAACTGATTGTCTAGTTTTGTTTTACTAGAGAAAGTTTATTTGTTAGAATTTTAAAGCCAGAAAATATAAGCAGGAGTTCAAAAGCGACTAAAATATTAATTAAGCAAATTAATTCAACAAGTCTAATTAAAACAGCAGAGACCAATGGCAGAAAAAGTGATTAAATTTAAATTTTCTTTTTTTGAAATTTTTACAGCTCTTTGGCTCTTAATTGTCTTCTTTTCTCTTTTGACAGCTTTAGTGGGAATTTTCTATTCGGGCTTGATTTTATTTTTAACAACAATCTCTTTGGGAAGCAGTTTTGTTTTTTTACAAAAAAGAGGAATTAAAATAATAAAACATTCCAAAGATGAAATTTTTGTCTTTTTGCTGGTTTTTGTTTGGTCAGTTTTTCTTTTTTGGGGAACATTTCCAACCATTTTTGGAGGGAGGGATGAGGGCTCTTTCTCTAATGCGGCGATTTTGCTTTCCCGCAACCACACTCTTTTTCATCAAGATCAACTAACCAGAGACTTTTTTCAAATTTATGGTCCTGGCAAAGCTCTTAACTTTCCCGGCTTTTACTATACCTCTTCAGGAGAACTAAGGAGCCAATTTTTGCCCGGTTATATTTCTTATTTGGCCTTTCTTTTTGATTGGGGCGGTTTGGATTTTTTGTCTTTTTCTAATTTTATTCCTTTAGTTTTGTTTCTTTTTGCTTTCTATCTTTTGGCAAAAAAGCTTTTTAGCTTGCTGTTTAAACAGTTGCTTTTGGGAAATAGAAACAAGGAAAAAATCGCTCCATATCAAATTGGATTATCTTGGCCCTTCCTTTTATTTTGTTGGCGCCAACCCTAATTTATCTTTTTGACGCTAATATTTCGCTGGACCATCCTTGGATGTTGAGGCGCTTTGTTTTCTCAATTTTGCCTTTTTCGGTTTTGGCTTCTTTTTACTTTTGATTTGGTTGACAGCGGCGATTCTTTCCCCAAAAAGAACCATTAAACATTTGAGCCGGGACCAGCTAGAGCTTCTTGCTCAAAGCTGCAGCTTTCTGGCCCTTCTTTTTTTGGCATCATTTTTCCCCTTGGCTCTTTTTTCTCGTTTCACTCTCTCGGAGATATTTTTTGCCGCTCTCCTCTGGAGCCTAGTTTATTTTTCCTTTAACTATTTTCTGGAAAAACGAAAAGAATTTTTGTTTTTCATTTTTATTTTGACTTTCATTTTGCCTTTTGTGAGAGTTGAATCGCTGGCGGTGATTTTTGTTTTAATGCTCTTTTTCTTGCTTCTTGATCATCAAAATTTTCAAAAAGCCTCCTTTCAATTTTTCATCGCGCTGGCAGCCTTTTTTGTTTTTCTTTCTTTGGTTTTTAATTCCAATTTTTTCATAGATTCTTTCAAAAACCTTCTTGGCATTGAGAATTATTTTAACAATGATTTAGCCAAAAGCGGATTTGGAGCTCGTTTCGTTCCAGATGACTGGGAAGGCGGTTACCTTTGGAAAGTGCTCTTAAGCTACAATCTTCTTGAACCGATTTTAGCGGGATTTTTAGGGCTAATTTGGCTATTTTTGGCTTTCAAAAAGAAGAATTGGCAAGAAGTTAAAATCTTCAGAAATAATTCCAAGTTGGTAAATGGAATAGCTTTCTTGGCGGCAATTGCTTTTTTGGCAAGAGTGGCTTTTTTGGCTTTTGATAACGTTGAACTTTTAAGGAATGTTTTCTATCAAAACCAAAATCTTTGGAAAGAAACCCAGCTTCTTTCCGAGAAGTTTGATTCTGATGATTTGATTTTGGTTTCTCAGAAATCTTCTGGATCAGGTTGGACTCTAATTTCTGAACCGCTCAGAAATATTTTGGGAAAGAAAGCTGTTTATTTCTTCAACCCCAATGATTTGGAAAAAATAGATTTATCCCACTATGGCAGAATTTTTTAATAACAGCTGAGAGCGAAAAAGATCTTTTTGAAAAAATTCCCAAAAGGGAACTGGAAAAATATCAACTGGAAAATGTCTTGATTGAACCCACAAAAGACCCTTGGAAAAATCCAGAAATTAAAAGAATAATAACAAAAGGCGCAATATATGAAATTTTGAAATAATTCTAAATTTCTCTGATAATTCCTCGCCTCTTAACTGTTTCAAGGTGAAAAACAAAAAGGCTCTTCTTGTTTTCTCTTATTTCTCAAGAGAAAGACGAAAAATATTTGCTTGGTTTCTCAATGCTTTCTAATATTGGTCCAGCAAGATTTGGAAAAATTTTTAATTTCTTTGGGAATCTGGAAGAGGCTTGGCTGGCTGACTGGAAAGAATATTGCCAAGCTGGAATTGAAGAAAGAATTGCCCAAAAAGCATTTTGGGAAAAAAGAAAACTTGATCTTGAAAAAGCCTATCAAGTTTTGAAAGATGAAGAAATTGAAATTATTTCTCCTTATTTTGGAATTTCTTTTTCCCAGATTCCAGAGGCTCCAGAAAACGCGTCAATCCCGCAAGAAGACAAAAAGAAAGAGCGCCAAGGCAATGACAAATTGGCCAAGGCTGGAAAGAAAAATTCAAATCAAAAGATCTTTCCAGCGCTTCTTTTGGAAATTCCTTCTTGTCCTTTTGCCCTATTTCTAAAAGGAGAAAAAGAGTTAATTTTCAAAAGCCAATTGGGGGTAGTTGGATCGCGGCGCCCCAGCAACTATGGCCAAATGGCAACTGAAAAAATTGTTTCCCAATTGGCGCGATCGGGCTTGATTATCACTAGCGGGATGGCTTTCGGAATTGACTCAATGGCGCACAGGACAGCTCTTAAAGAAGATTGTCCCACGATTGCAGTTTTAGCTAGCGGACTAGGAAGGGAAAGTCTTAAAAAATCAACTTCCTTTCAATTAGCACTGGAAATTATCCGCAAAGGAGGGCTTCTGGTGTCGGAATATCCACCTGATTTTGAAGCTTCTAAGTTCACTTTTCCTGCTAGAAATAGGCTTATCAGCGGCCTTTCTCTGGGGGTTTTGGTGGTAGAGGCGGGAGAGAAGAGTGGTTCTTTGATAACAGTTCGGCATGCACTGGAGCAAAACAGGGAAGTATTTGCTGTTCCCGGAAGCATATTTTCTTCCCAGTCAATTGGGACTAACCGGTTAATTAAACAAGGCGCTCATCTGGTTTTAGGAGCAGAAGACATTTTGGAGATTTTGCAATTTGGCAAAAGTTTGGCGCAGAAAGAGACAGTGCATCGGAAAAAAATTGATTTTGAAAGCCCGCTGGAAGAAAAGATCTATCAGAAGCTTTCCTTTGAGCCCATTCATCCTGATAAGCTGGCTCGTCTTTTGGGGATTGAAGTTTCAGAAATTTTTTCCCAACTTTCTTTGATGGAAATTAGGGGTCTGGTCAAAAGAAGCGAAGAGGGATTCTTGAAAACCCTAGATTAAACTTGAGCCCAATAGAAAGCAAGATTTGGTTTTGTAAGTAATTTTTTCAGGAAAAGAAAATGTGCTTGATTTTTCTAGCTAAGAAGGGGCTTTTAAGGGGCATTTTTTTGTTCTTTGTTTAAAGTTAAAATCCCAGGAATGTAGGGTTTTTTGTTTTTTAAAGAGCAAAAAACAGCAAGAGCAGAAAGATAGAAGTCAAAAATAAAGCGCCGTATTTTAGCCTCTCCAATAAAGCCTTAATTTGCTTATAAAATAAATAATTGGGACTTGCTAGAGAGTTCTTTTTTTGTTAAAATTCCACTAGAGTTTCGCCTAGTAGTTCTATATTTTGAAACAGTTTTGGCAAAGCCTATTGAGCGTCAGTTAGCACTTATATTTTCTCGCCCTTTTTCTCGTCCTAAAACCAAAATAAATGCCTTTAAATAAAAACAACAAAGACAACTTGAAGCTCTCAAAAAAATCTTTTGGGAGAAAGGTCCTAAGAGTATTTGTGGAATTGGTTTTTGTTCTTGTTTTTTCTTTTATGGGAGCTTTTTTGTTTGAAGTTTTTACTAAAAGTTATCAGCAGTCCCAAGTTGGTTTTGAACCGGGCACTAGTTATCAAATGGACTATTCTCCCGGGGTTTTGGTTTTGGGCGAAGAAGATGAAGAGACTGCAATGGCTGACTTGGAAGAAAAAGAAATTTTTCTGGCCAGCGAGAATTTTCGCGCCAAACAGGTAACTTTTGGAGGAGATGCCCTTTTGCCGCTAGGTGAAGAAACCAATCCAGAATTGAAAATCACTGAAGTTTATAGCGAACTTCTGACCACTAAAAATCAGGAAGAAATAAAACTTTTGGTTTCTTGGAAGACCAACAAACCGGCTCGGAGTGAGGTGGAGTATTCCAAGGGAGGAAATGAAGAGGGTGGGCAAATTATCCAAGAAGACAAATTTAGTATTCTCACAGCGCTGTTTTGCCGTCTTTGGATCCAGCCTCTGCTTATACTTATAAGATCAAAGCCATTGATCAGTGGGGAAATGAGACTGCTTCAGATCGGTTTGCTTTTTATACTGGAGCTCCCAATATTTCGCTTCTAGATTTGTTGTTTGGAGCATTTAAGGATGTATTTGGTTGGGCAATGAAAAAATAAGTGCAGGCGGAGTATGACTACAAAAAAAAGAATCCTTCACTGTTAAGAAATTATCTGAAAGATCAAGGCAATGCGAAATTGGGTAATGCGAAATCGGGTTGTTTTTGGTAAATTTGTTTCAAAAAAAGAAAAGAGCTGATGTGGAAAAATGATTATGAGAATTTGAAAAAATGTGCTAAAATAAAAGGTGAAATTTTTTAAGGAAATTAACCTCAAAAAAAGTTTGAAAAATGGCTTAAATAAGCCAAAAAAAAAGAAAAGACAAAAGTGTTAAAAACTAGAAAAAAACAAAAACTCAAAATACCTATTTGGGAAGGCAGTTTTTTTGAGACTGGTTGTTTTGATTGTTGCTTTAGGCGCCTGGAAAACTTTTGCCCAAGAAGCTCCGGCAATTGGCCCCTCAACTCCCGGCCAAGTTGACATATCCGCTTTTATTGTTAATTCAGACGGGGAATCGGTTCAAAATGGAAAATATCAAGTCAGGTTTGCCCTTTACACTATTGACCGAGAAGAGATTGATCCTTATCCGTCCGATTCTGATTCAGCTCAAAGGGTTTGGGAAGAGACTCAAGAGGTTGTCATTCACAATGGTCTGTTGAAAGCTTATTTGGGAACCAGCAATCCTTTACCCGGCTCCATTGACTTTGCTCAAAACCAGTACTACTTGGGAATTCGGATTGGTGAAGACAGTGAAATGGTCCCCAGAAAAAAAATTGGAGCCGTTCCTCTGGCAGTCAATGCCATCAATGCTCTTTATGTTAACGGGGCGACCATTGGCACCAATCCGGGAGATATTCCAGTCCTTAATGCTAATGGCAAGATTGATTTTTCTTTTTTGGAAATTGATGATGGAACTTATGTTTTGGATGACGATGAGCGCTTGCATGAACAAAACACTGACACTGGCACTGATTCAGAAACATTTATCCTTGGGGATGGAGTTGGCTTGAGCAACAACTTTACTCTTTTCGTTTCTGATGATACTGGCAGTCCGGCTATTCGCTATAATGGCTCTTTGAAAGTTTGGCAATACTCAAATGATGGAGACAATTTTGCCAATTTTGGAGCGGCAGATGGGACCTATCTTCCTTTGGCTGGTGGGACAATGACAGGAGATATTGTTTTTGCTGATACTCAAACCTTTAGCGCCAGTAAAATAACAGGTACATTAGGATTAGGACAAGGAGGAACGGGGCTTTCCGATGGAGATTTATCTTCAGGAGATTTGCTTTACTATTCATCAGGCGATTCTTTTTCTAGAATTCCGCTTGGTTCAGTGGGGCAAGTTTTGACCATCACCTCAGGCGGAATTCCAGCCTGGAGGTCATCAACAGCAATTTCTCCTCATGATATTCTTTCTGTTCATCACTCTGATACTATTCCGGGAGTAATTCAACCAGGAGATTTGATTATAGCCGTAGACGACAGCGGAGAAACAAAGTGGTCTCGCTTGGCTGCGGGAAGCAATGGCCAATATCTAGTAATGAGCGGTGGGGTACCCACTTGGAGTTCAGGCAGTGCTTCAACAGCGCATGAACTTTTGTCAGCCACTCATACTGATACTCAAGTAGCAACAGTAAGTCGGGGGTCTTTAATCACGGGCCAAAATATTTCAGGGACTGATTACTGGGCAGAATTGGAAATTGGAACTGTCGGCCAAATTCTAAGATCAGATGGAACAGATGTTTCTTGGGCTGACACCACTGCCATTACTGAACTAGGAACTATCAGTACTGGAACTTGGAATGCGGATGTGATTGATGTTTCCTTTGGCGGCACCGGCGCTTCTTCTTTCACCTCCAAAGGAGTTCTCTATGGCAATGGCAGCAGCGCTCTTGGAGTTACTGCCGCTGGCTCTTCTGGCCAAATCCTAATTGCCACCTCAGATGGCACCCCAGCATTTGTTTCAATGAGCGGCGATGTCAGTATCAACAGCACAGGAGCAACTACCATTCAGGCGGATAGTGTGGGAACTTCAGAAATTATTGACAACTCCATCACCGAACCAGACCTTAACATTGCCAACACTCCCACCGCTGGCTATATCCTCAAATGGAACGGCACCACTTTTGAATGGGCTCAAGAAACAGGAGGTTCAGGTGCTTCCAAATGGACAGACGCTGGAACTTTTACTTATCTAACCAACACCACTGATGATATTCTTATTGGAGGCTCAACTAGCGACACAGCTTCTTTCTTCTTTGATGTTTCTGCCTCCACCCTTACCTTTGAAGGATCTACCGCTGACAGCTTTGAAACTACTTTAGCAGTTTCCAATCCAGCTTCTGATATCACCATCACTTTACCCAGCCAATCAGGAACAGTTGCTCTTACTTCTCAACTTCACAACGCCGTCACTCTCAACACCACCTCCCATGATTATCTTTCTCTTTCAGGCCAAGAAATCACTCTTGGAGCAATTGATTTGGCCACTGATGTTACTGGAGAAGTAACCAGCCTTCCTGAAGGAACAGAAATGGTTATGCCAGGAGATACTGTTAATTTAACTATCAAGCTGGGAGCTCCAG
>LZQN01000109.1_pt1 | contig 16801 bp, 19 predicted proteins | sample 768531 | NCBI WGS metagenome assembly LZQN01 (sample SAMN05207080, study PRJNA324506) | oil field metagenome | isolation source: sample BH-FW-7 from oil reservoir | place: India: Bombay High | collected 2015-12-02
ACTATTGCCCAGAAACCCATTGACAAGTTGGAAGATAAAACCCTTATTCTGGGAGATATGCCAAAATGGCTATCAAACAGGTAGAAGAAGCTGCTTATGAACTGCTCCAGGGCAATTATGAGGAAGAAAAGGCCAGGGAACTAGCTAAAATACTTTCTGAAGGAAGGTGGACCCATGATTATCCTCTGACCTTTTCTGAAGCCAGTAAGCTGGGACTAAAGGTAAGTAAAGAAATGCCAGCAGAGATTTTACAACTTCTAAGCCTATACCCTCAACCAGTAAGAAAAACCCCCTCAGTAGAGTACTTGCCTATTCCCAGGAAAAACACTTCTAAATGAAGCTGGTCTTTTTAAAGCCTCCTATTGAAGACTTTTACCAGACCAAAATCAGGCTTCAACCCCTGGGACTGGCCTATCTTAAGGCCATAGTAAAAAATATTTTCCTCAAATAAAAACCAAAATCTTGGACTTTCAGCAGGGCTACCCGGCCAAAACCATACCCTATCCAAAGGAAGTGGCCTATTTAAAGAACTACTACTTTCCCACCGATAAAAGTCCCTTTTCTACTTTTCATCACTACTATCACTTTGGAGCAGATTATGAAGAAATAGTAAGCAAGGTAAAGGAAGAAAGGCCAGATTTAGTTTTAGTTTCTATTTTATTTTCTCCTTACTATAGAGAAGCTTTGCTCTGTGCCCAAAAAATAAAAGAAATTTTAAAAGTGCCCATTTTAGCTGGAGGCACTCATGTTTCTTGTGCTCCTTTAAGTGTTTTAAAAGAAGAATATATTGACTTTGTCATTTATGGAGAAGGGGAAAGGCCTTTAACCAGGTTTTTAGAAGCTTATCTTGGAGATAAAAATTTTACCCAGGTCCCCAACCTGGGTTTTAAAGAACAAGGCAAACCCATTCTAACCCCACCTGAACCCAACTTTCCCCTTCAAGACCTGCCCTGGCCAGATTTCAGTGATTTTTCTCCTGCCAATTACACCTTAAGGAAAAAACCCATTGCTTTTATTACCTGCAGTAGAGGCTGTGTTTATAAATGCAAATTCTGTTCAGTAAAAAACACCTTTCCCCATTACAATCTAAGACCAGTTGAAGATGTGATTGCTGAACTAAAAACAAGATACCAGCAAGGATATAGAATCTTTGATTTTGAAGACGATAATTTAAGCTTTAACGCAAAATATTTTTCCCATTTACTTTCAGCCCTAGCAAAAACCTTTTCCGGGCAGGATATAGAATGCGTAGCTATGAATGGCCTGGCCTACTTTAATTTAGACCTGAAAATGCTTTCTTTAATGCAACAAGCTAAATTTAAAGAGCTAAATCTCTCCCTGGTAACCCTAAATAAAAATCTGGCCAAAGACCTATCCAGGCCCCTGGACTTAAAAAAGCTTCAAGAAGTCATAACCACAGCATTTAAACTGGGATTTAAGCTCATTGTCTATCAAATTCTGGGTTTACCTAAGGAAAGTCTGGAATCCATAGTAAAAACCATGTCCTTTATTGCCAGAGAGCCAGTACTGCTAGGTCCTTCTCTTTACTATGCTGCACCTGGCTCTGCCCTCTTTAACCCCAGGCGTAAAGATAAAGACCATTTTTTTATGGCCAGGTCTACCTTTTTAGATACAGAAGATGCTCTTATTAGTAGAGATGAACTCTATTCTTTGTTTATCCTGGCCAGAATCATAAACTTTTTAAAAGGCTTTAAACTTGTCCAGCATATACACCTTAAGGAGCTTTTAAACTATCCAGGTCAAAATCCACGCCAGAATTTAGGCTTAACTATTTTGAGTAAATTGGAAAAAGAAAACCTTCTTTCTGGTTATGACGGCAAAAACTACTTTCCCATTCCTCATTTTTCCTCTAACCTGTGGACTTTTTTTAAAAAAGAGTCTAGTTATCTTACTACCTTAAACAACAAAAAATTTTTTTAGGAGAAAGAATGTATAAAAAGACTAAAGAGGGAGTAATCATAGGTAGAATAGGCTATGGAAAAGACCTATTAAGTGAATTAAATGAGATAGTTAAACAAGAAAAGATAAATTTGGGCAAAGTGGAAGCCATAGGCGCCTTACAAAAAGCCACCATAGCCTACTACCATCAAGACTCTCAAAATTATGAACTCATCACCTTTAATCAACACTTAGAAATAGTGTCTCTTATAGGCAATGTATCTTTAAAGGATAATACTCCCTTTGTGCACGCCCACATCACTCTGGGAGACAACAAGGGCAATCTTTTGGAGGACACCTTTCCTCTGAAAGTATTGTTTTTGCCTGTGAATTTCTAATTATTCCTTTTACTGGCCCAAGTTTAGAAAGAAAACTGGACCAACAAACCGGACTTCCTCTCTGGGATATCTAATTAAAAGTGCTTTCCCAGTTGAGCAAAGGCCTTTAGGGATTCTGGGTCCAGGATTTCAATATCTTTACCTCTAGTTAAAAGCAACCCCTGTTCTTTTAAGCTTTTAAAGGCTCGAGATAAGGTTTCTGGAATAGTTCCCAAAAGATAAGCAAGCTCGCTTTTAGTGGTTTCCAGCCTCACTACTTTCTTCTGCTTATCCAGGGCCAGAGAGTAAAGATAAAGGGCTAACCTTTGAGGCACCTCTTTTAAGCTCAAATCCTCCACTTTCTGGACCAGTTCTTTCAGGCGCAAACTAAAAAGCCAAATCATTTTCAGGGCCAAATCGGGCTCTGCTTGAAAAAGCTTTTTAAACTTTTCCTTGGGGATAAAGACCAGAGTACTGTCTTCCAGGCACAAACTATTGGCAGGATAATTAAAATCTCCTCCTAAAACCACTTCTGCAAAAATATCTCCCGGGCCCAATAGGTGTAAAATCTGTTCCTTTCCTTCAAAATTGTTTTTATATATTTTTACTCTTCCTGAAATAATTCCAAAAAATCCTTTTCCAGGCTCTCCCTCCCGAAAAACATGCTCACCAGAAATATAATTTTTTAAAATAGAAATTGATTTTAACTTTTCTAGAACTTCTGTATCCAAAAAAGAAAATAAAGAAATTTCCTTTAATTTAGCGATTGTATTCATTTTTTGAATTGTTGTTTACTAAAGAAAGGTAATTTATTCCCTGGAAGACATAGTTTATCCCAGATAAAAGGGTAAACAGTCCAACCAAAGCGTAAAAATAACCAAGTTCTATCTTTAAAACCCAAAAATTACTTTTTGCACCTAAAATTAAAACTACCAGTAATATTTGAAGTAAAGTATTTATTTTACTCACAAAAGAAGGGCGAATATTGTCTTTAATGGCAAAACCCAAAAAGCTCAGTAAGCCAACTCCTCCTAAAATAAGCAAATCCCTACTTACCACCAGGACAGCAAGCCAGCCTGGTACCCACCTGGCAATACCCAAACACACATAAGTGGTTATTAAAAATACCTTATCTGCCAGAGGGTCCAGCAAGGCACCCAGTTTGGATTTTTGTCTAAAAAACCTGGCAATAAATCCATCTAAGCCATCAGTAAAACCTGCTAAGAAAAATACTCCTAAAGACCAGGCATATTCTTTATCCAAAAAGAAAATCACAAATACAGGAGTAAGTAAGATTCTAAAGACAGTAAGGATATTGGGAATGGTCAGGTTTTTGTTCATTAAAAGCCTAGCAATTTATCCCTTTCTTTATTCCAGCGCACCCAGGGATTTTGTTCATCTTCTTCTAAGGCAAATTTTTTAGGAGGAGCAAAGCGTCCATCTGGATAAAGCACAAATTCATATCCTGCCCCCACAATAACTAACCACTCCTGCAAACTAACTCTTTTAGGTCCTTCTACCTTCTTGGGTCCACTTACCCTCTGAGCCATTAAGGATTTTCCAGGTTTATATTCTTCTGAAACTGGCCTATAACCCACCTGAATTTTACCATCATAGACCAAAAATCTATTATATTCAGCAGCAACTACTGCTCTATATTTGGTGCCAGCAACTCCAGCAACAGCTGTAGGGGTTTCTAATTCAAATTTATTATCCTTGGCCATGAGCTTTTTTACAGAAGCCCAGCATTCTCCTAACATCAATTGAGTTTCATCTCCCGTTTACTATTTTTCTCATCATACAGGGCCTTAACCAGGGTCAAAGTGGTATTTTCATTAAAGCGTAAAACACTTCCATCTGGCAATACAAGCTCCAACTTGCTCTTCTCTTTTACCTTTATTTCAACAGGAGGAGTGAGAAACTGGCCTATTTGCAATTCCTTATCCTGTACAAAGGACTTACCTTCTAAATAATTTACTTTTACTTTACCTTCTACTTCTATTTCTGCAGCCAGGACAAAAGAAGAAAAGAAAAAAAATATTCCCCATAAAAAAATAAATTTTTTCATAATTACTCCTCCAGGTTAAAAACTATATTTTGGGGATGTAAAACTTTTTTTAAGCTCTAAGGCAAGCTCTTCTTTGTTTAAGCTCCAAACTTTCCAGCTAGCTTTTATGGAAGGACCACTTAGTTCCACTGTTAGCAAATTCTTCTTCAATACAAATCTTGACCAGGTGCCCAGGTCTTTATCAAATTCCTTTAAACTATCTATGGTGACCCAGCCACTACTAACTAAAGTAAAACTTTCTACCAGTTCATTCATTACCTCTGGTAAATCAAAATAACCTGCCCAGAGTTTTATCCATAAATTTTCCAAGTCATCTGCCTGAATTTCCAATTTGTGCTCTTTTACCACTAACTCTCCAAACCACTTTTCCTGTCCCTTTAAAATAGTTACTTTTAAAGGGGCGTCCACTTTTACTTCTACCCCGGTTAAAGTTTGCAAGCGACTCAGGGTCAAAAATTCTTCTGGACTAACTCCCTTTAAGGTCAGATCATAGGCCAGTTTTTTATTGGCAGTAAATAGAAGTCCATATTTTTTTAACTCTTGCCGTAAAAGGCTTTTATTTACTTTACAGTCCAGCTTTAACTCTAAAGTCTCTTCCTGCTCCACCCAGGAAAGCTCTCTATAACCATAAATAAACTTATCTATCCTGGGTAATAAAAACTCCCCTAAAATCTCCAGTCTCTGCTTGGATAATTTTTGGTCCAACAAGTTATTGGCTTCTTTTAAAACAGCCTGTAAAAAGGCCTGCTCGTATATTTTGGGTTTTATATCTTTCAAAGTTTCTGCACTATCTTTAGGCCAGATAACTTCTACTTCCACTCCAGCGTAAGCACTTTGCACCCCACATAAAAAAAGCAATATCACAAACAATTTAACTATTTTCAGCATATTTTCATTTCCTTCCCTCAACCTTTGTGGTCAAATCTGCAAAAAAAGCCTTTAACTGTCAATCTCTTCTTTTAGGTTTAAGTAGTTATCTTCTAGCTTTGCCACTAATTTCTTTGATTTTTATCTTAAATACTCTGGTTTTATCCAGATAAGAAGCAATATATTTCTGGCTCTTATCCTCGTATTCTGAAGCGTATTTCTTTATTAATCCCTTTAACGCCCTTATTTTTTCTTCTGCAAAAACCTCTTCAACTTCTCCACAAACAATAACACTTTCGTATTTGGTACTAAATTTTTCTGGGATAAGACAGGTATGCCCAACTACACAAAAAGAAACAACAGGTTGAAACTGAATATTATCTATTTTTTTCCCTTCTAAAGCACAGTGAAAATAAATACTGCCATCTAAAAGACAATAATTTATTGGAACTCCATAAGGTCTATTTTCTCCATCTACAGTGGAAAGAACTCCAAATTCACCCTTTTCCAAAATAGTAAGAGCTTCGCTTTGACTAATCTGTCTATCTTTTCTACGCATAGTACTTTCCTTTAAAATTAAAAAAATGCACTGGATGAAATTCATCCAGTGTCATTTAAAACTCTACTCAAAACCATTTATTAAAATAATCTAAGCATATCTTTTAATTTTTTTATAGCTAAAACCGCATCTACACCAGAAATAGTTTGGTCTGGATAAAACTCTCCACTTCGAATATCTGTACTCAAAAGCCCTCTAGTGGTACAAAGCATAACTGCATTAAAGGCATAATGAGTGGTTGGAATATCAGGAATATTGCTCTCCTGACCAATAAATTCTGTGGCCAGTTTGTTATTTCCAGTGGCTCTAATTAAAATATCTTCAAAAAGTAAAGCCATTTCCACCTTAGATACTGGTTCATTGGGTCTAAATGTGTGATCTGGATAGGGTTGCAGACCTCTAACTCCCAAATCCACAACCATAAGAATGTCGTTTTTCAAAGGATGATTGGCAATATCCTTGACCTTATTTTCAGTGTAAATATCTTCAAACTTCATCTGCACGCCTTGAGGTGCTTCAAAGGTCTTTTTCTCTGCTTCTTGAGTTTTAGTATAAAAACGCTTTACATTTAACTCTTCAATCAAAAGGCCAGCCAGATCACCTCTGGTTAGTTTATCCACCAGCACAATTTCCTTGCCCAGCTGACTCTCAGGGGCTGCTCTATTGGCCTTTTGAGCTAACTGCCAGCGCAAGTCAGCCCTTTCTTCCCAATCCTTATCTCCCAGGGACTTTACCTTGGCATACATTTCTTCTGCTTTATAAAAATCTAAACCATAAAGATAAGCTTCTCCTAAGTAAAAATAAAGCTCAGGAGAATTGGGTTTAATTACATTGCCCCTGCTAAAGGCCTCCTTGGCTTTGGTTATAAGCTGATAGTCAGAAAGTTTTTTCTGTTTTTTCAAAGCAATATAAGCCCTTATCTCAGAGACAAGGGTCCAAATTTTTTCTTCCTTACCTTTAGCCTTTTGCTGGCCTTTGGTTATAAGCTTTAAACCATCCCTATCCCCTTTTATAACCTGAATAAGTCCCTTTCCAGCCAGAGCAGGCCCATAGGCCGGGTCCAGACTCAAGGCCTGTTCAAATTCCTCTTCAGCCAGGTCCAGCTTATCTTCATCTAAATAGGCCACTCCCTGCTTATAGTGATGCAGTGGATTATCCATCATTCCCTGGGGAGCCCTTCCTTTGGGTGTACAACTGACCACCAGTAAAAAGAGTACCACCAGGACAAAACTCAATCTTTTATATACTTTCATCCTTCTATCTCCTTTTTAAGCTAATCCAGGATAATCATAACTTTACATTTTTCCAAGAAACTCTGTTTTTGACTTAAAGCTCTTAACTGGTTGGCACTGGCATTGTCTATAACCAAATCAGCCTTGCCTTTACCCTTCACCTGAACAGCTTTAGCTACAAAAGGCATATTCGCCACTCTGGGATTGGATTTGGCTTTCTCCAAATCCTTGGCATAGCCAGCCATTCCCTGCTGAATGGCGTATTCACGGCTGACAAAAGCAGAGCCATAAACTTCCTGGCCATTTTCGTCATAAATTTTGGGACTCATAGCTGGTCTGGCTCCAAGGCCTCTGGCATCTACAATAAGACCGGTATAAACCATTTCAGGCTGAGGAGCAGGCATGGCAGGTGTAGGTTCTGGCTGAACTTGAGGAGGCTGCGGAGCAACAACTGGGGGCTGAGGTACATTTACTTGAGGTTGGCTGGGTGCTACCGGAGGTGTAGGAGGAGTTAAGCGCTCTGGCTTTTGAATTTTTGTCCCAAAGGGGATAGTAGGAGGTAAAAGCACATCAGCCAGGCCTCCTCTCAAGCTAACCCCCACGGTCACTTCTACTGAACCATCAGACATGTAAGCAATATCCAGGACCTGAGAATTTTGCAAAAATCCCTGCACCTTGGAAACAATTATATCATTGGTAACCATATAGTTTTGAACCGTGGTAGTAGAATCAATCTGTACCCCTTTTAAAACTTCTAATAAATTTCTTCTGGCCACTACAGTAGCAGCTCTTACAGCCATTGCTCTGGCCTGAGCCATATTCACAGCTGTAGCTGGCGGAGCTCCTATGCCTGTAGCAGTAACCAGGCCTGTCTGCCAATTCACCTTTCCATTTTCAAAAGTCTGGACATAAGCATAGTTCATTGTGGGTTGTTGTGCTAAAGCCATCCCATAAAACCCAAGGCCAAAAGCCAAAAAACAAACTAAAAATAAAAATTTACGCATATGCTCCTCCTATTTTCTTTTTATCCTTTTTAAATAATACAAAGCTGACTTATTTCTTGGCTCATAAGTTAAAGTTTTTTGCCAATAAAATCCAGCTTTTTTAAAATTTTTCTCTTGATAAAACTTTAAAGCTAATTCATTATAACTTTAGCCAAATTATATCTAGCTTCGTTGTTTTTAGCGTTTATCTTTAAAGATTTATCCCAGGTCTTAATGGCTCTATCTACTTCACCTCGGTTATAATAAACCCAGCCCAGTTCATTTAAGGCCTTTACATATTTGGGATTTAACTCCAGGGCTTTTTTTAGCTCCAACTCAGCGTTATAGACCATGTCCAAACCCAAAAAAGCCAGGGCCAGGCGATAATGAGTCTCTGGGTCGTCAGAACCTACCTCCTGGGCTTTACGCAAATATAAAATACTCTGTTTTAAATTGTGCTCCACTGCATAAACCACTCCCAAAAAATAATAGGCATTGGCATTATAGGGGTCTAACTTTAAAACTTCTTCAAATTGAGAGGTAGCTTCTTTGATTTTGTTATCTTTTAGCAAAAGCACTCCCAGCCAGATTCTGGCAAAGGTATTGTCTTTAGAAATAGCTACCACTTTACTAAAATACTTATAAGCCTGGCAAAATCTTCTTGCTTGGCACTTAAAAGCCCTAGTTGATTTAGGGCAAATTCATTGTTGGGGTCTAGCCTAATTACCTTTTCAAACAAGGCCTTAGCTTCTTTTAACTTTCCCTGGTAGTGAAGGTCTGAAGCCTGAAAAATAAGGTCATTAATATCTTCTGCATAAGCAACTACACTGAATAATAAAAAAAGATTGTAACTAACCCTATCTTTTTTAACATTTTTCATATCCTGCTCTTTTTAAACTGACAATAGAAGAGGCAATGGATAAGGCCAGCTTGTGTCTAAAATCACTTTGAGCCAACAACTTCTCTTCCTCTGGATTGGAAATAAACCCCATCTCCAGCAAAATAGAAGGCATCTTGGCTCTACGCAAAACATAAAAATTGGCTGAATGCACTCCCCTGTTTTTTAGAGGTAGGCGATTTTTTAAATTATTCTGAATAAGGGAAGCAACCTCTCCCCCTGCCTCCCAGTAGCGCTTTCTTTCAAATAAAAACAAAATCTCTTCAATATTTACATAACCCTTTTGAATAAGTTCGTTTTTTTCCAGCTTAAGCACAGAATTTTCAAACTCTGCCACCCTGGCTGCTTCCTTACTGGAAGCCCGCTCTGAGCAAAAATAAGTCTCCATTCCTCTGGGCTTTCTGTTCTCATTGGCATTGACATGAAAGGAAACAAATAAATCTGCACTATACTGGTTGGCTGTAGTGGTTCTGGCACTTAAAGGTACAAAATAGTCTTCTGTACGAGTAAAAATACCTTTAAGTCCTTATCCATCTGGGCCAGTATTTGCGAAGTCCTTTTGACCAGGTCCAGATTGACCTCTTTTTCCTGCAAGCCCTTAAGCCCCACTGCTCCAGAATCAAAGCCCCCATGCCCAGGGTCCAAAACTACCCTCTGGATACGATAACCAAGAGTGTTTTCCACCTGCAGGCGATCTAAAATCTGCTTTTCCTCTTCCAGGGCCTTTTTTTCCAAGGGAGTTAACGGCTTAATAGGTTCAATCTTTGGAGGCAAAGGCTTTTGGGAAATAATATCTACCATCATTCTGGAATAGGTATCCTCAGGATTTAAACGCAAAACCTGCCTGAAACTATCCAAAGACTTTCTTAGTTCTTTTTTTTGAAAATAGGCCCTTCCCAGAAGCCCCCAAAGCCACTCATTATCAGGCTCTAGCTTCACTCCTGCTTGCAAAATTTCTATGGCCTGGTCATATTTTCCTTGCGCTAAAAGCTCCTGTCCCTTTAAACCCAGGTCAAAACCACTTTCAGCCCATAAAAACCTGGAATTTAAAGAAACTAGACCTGTAACCAAAGCTACCAATGCCTTTCTTCTATTAATTTTTGCCATAATGCTAATACACAACCTTTAACCTGGTTTGCGGATAATAAAAAGCCAGAATATCCCTATAACTTTTACCTTCTTTGGCCAAAGCATAGGCTCCCCACTGGCTTAAGCCCACTCCATGGCCATACCCTCTACCTCTTATCCAGAGTCCATCGCCCTGCCACTTTATCTCAGCCAGAGTGGATTTAATCTGCCTAGGACCTAACCAGAGACGAAAACTATTACTAGCTAACACTACTTTCCCCTTTGAGGCAACTATTTTTAAATTTATAATCCTGCCAGAAGGTGAAATATCACCCACTTGAATTTCTTGAATAGAGCCCAAAGCAAACCCTTTGGACCGCAACACCTTTTCAATATTCTCTTTTTGTATCTTTAGCTGCCATTCTTCCCTTTTAATTTCAGGAGAAAAAGGGTCCTTTTTAATCAAAAAATAGGGAAAATCCACTTTCCAGACATTACTGGATTTTTCCAGCATGCCCCCACTATGAGCATGAAAATAGGCTAAAATAGGCTTATTCTCATAGGTTAAAATTTCTCCCCTAGTACTTTTTACGGCTTTTTCTACCTGATTATTTTTGCTTTTTCCTCCATAAACTTGAGAAGCAGTAGTAGAACTGAGGTCATAATCTCTATCTTCAGATTTAAGATAAAGATAATAGGCATAGGTCCTAGCAGCTACTGCCTGGGATTGAAGAGCAGCTAAAGGCCAGGAAGGGGACATCTCTTTAGACACCACACCCTGTAAATAAGTTTCTAAAGGCAAGATATTAATTAACCAAAGTTTACCCTCTTTGGCTAAAACCTTTATTTCTCCTGTATACTCCTTACCTTGCCAGACAAAGCCACCTAAACCTTTTGTGCTGAACACCTTACCCTCTTTTTTACCATCCACCCAGAGGGCGTGATTTTTAAACTCAAAAACATGCCTGCCCCGGGCCAGCTTGCCCTGGAAAAGCTGAATTTCTTGCTTAAAATCTAATTCCAAATTTTCTTCTTTTGCCAACAACACCCTGATTACAGGTTCTTGTTGTTGCTCTACCAAAGCAGGCGCACTGGATTTTTTTTCTTCAGGCAATTGCTCTTTTTTCTCTCTATCAATCCTTTCCAGCATATATTTAGCTGTATAAACTCTAATATCCTGGGGAAAAAGCTGGATAAAAAGTTTAAAGTGTTTTTCTGCGTTTTCCAGGTCAAAGTCTTCATAGGAAAGCATGGCCAGGTTAAAATAGGCATTTTTAAGCTCTAAAGACTTAGGAAACTCGTAAATGGCTTGCCTATAAAGCTGCTTAGCCTCTTGTTTGCGCTCTAAAAAAAGGGCATAAATATCACCTTGCCTAACCAGAGCCCTGGCTCTTATGTCCCTATCTTTACTATAACTATAAATAAGTTCATAATTATCCAGGGCTTCCAGAAAATTACCCTGTTCTAAAGCCAAAGAAGCTTGTTTTAAAAGGGGTTCAGGATTAAAAAAGGAATTTTGAGCAAAAACCGGTAAACTTGCAAGGCAGTAAAGAAAAATAAAAAAAACTACCTTAACCAGTCTATTAAATAGGACAAAATATCTTCTTTGTTTAAAGGAGGTAACCATAAAACATCTTTTTCCTTTTTAAACCAGGTTACCTGCCTTTTAGCATAGGCTCTGGTATTTTTCAACCATTCTTGCTGCATTTCTGCAAAACTAATTTTATTTTCCAGGTAGGCAACAATTTCTTTTACGCCAATACCTATAAAGCCTGGCAAAGTGGTATCTTTATACTTTTCTATGGCTTTTCTTACTTCTTCTATAGCGCCCAGTTCAATCATCTTTTCAATTCTGCTAGCCAATATAGGAGTTAATTCCTCTAAATCCCTTCTTAGACCAATCTTTATACATTCATAAATACTTTCTTTAGGAGTAAGTTGGTGCCAGGCTGAAAAAGGTTTCTGGGTCTGGTAAAAGACTTCCAGGGCTCTGGTAATTCTCTGCTTATCCTTAGGATGAATCTTGGCTGCATAAGTGGGGTCTATTTCTCTTAGTTCCCTATACAGTTCACTGAGTCCTTCTTTTTTCAACTTTTCTGCTATTTGTTCTTTTATCTTTTCTGTTATTTTGGGAATGGGTGAAAGGCCAAACAATAGTGCCCGCAAGTAAAGCCCTGTGCCCCCAACCAGAACAGGTATTCTTTCTTTTTTGCTCTCTTCTTCTATCCTTTCCCTGGCCCAGGCCACAAAATCTCCAGCTGTAACCTTCTTATTTAAAGGTAAAAAGCCAAAAAGATAATGAGGAGCTTTACTTTTTTCTTCCACACTAGGCTGGGCAGTAACTATGGGTAAGTCCTCATACACCTGTCTGGAATCAAAATTAATAATGGAAATGGGAAAATGTTGGCTTAAAAAAGAGATAGGGCTGTTTTGCCTGTACCCGTTTGCCCCAAGATGGAGATAAGTTTAATCTTTCTTCCCATATTTTTTATACAGTGCTTTTTCTACTACCTCTGGAACGAGTCCGTGCACATCTCCACCCAGACTGGCTACTTCTTTAATGATGGTAGAACTAATATACAACCACTTGTAATCTGTCATAAGAAAAACCGTCTGAATCTCTCGGCTAAGCTTTCTATTCATAAGGGCCATCTGAAATTCATATTCAAAATCTGAGACTGCCCTAAGGCCGCGCAAAATAGCTACAGCCTTTCTCTTCCGTACATAATCCACCAGAAGTCCAGAAAATCCTTCCACTTTTACCCTTGGACAGGAAGCAAAGACTTCCTGGGCCAGAGCAATCCTTTCTTCCAAGGAAAACAAAGTTTTTTTGGGTGAGTGCAGGGCCACAGCCACAATAATCTGATCAAAAATCTTTAACCCCCTTTTTACCAAACTTACATGTCCATTGGTCAAAGGGTCAAAGGTACCTGGATAAATAGCTATTTTTTCCATATATACACCCTGGTTTGTCCAAACTGTTTTTCTCTCACCAAGTATAATTTATCTGTTTGGGGAGATAAATTTTTTTCCACTTCAGCCACTAAAAATCCCTCTTCTGCTAACAAATCTTTAGTTAAAACCAGTTCCAACATAGGCGCAAAATAGTTAAAACCATAGGGAGGGTCCACAAAAATCAAATTGAATTTATTTGCAAACTCATACTCTTTTAAGAGTTTAAACCCATCACCTTTTAAAATCTTAAAACTATCCTTGCTCAGTTTAAGTTCCAGGGCAGTTCGATAAATATTCTGGCAGGCCTTAAAGGATTTTTCCACAAAATAAGCTTTTTTACCCCCTCTACTTAAAACCTCAAACCCCAAAACTCCACTTCCAGCAAAGATATCCAGACAGTTTACTTCTGTCCAAACCACTCCTAAAGAGCCCAGAATGGAAAAGAGAGACTCTCTTACTCTAGAAGTGGCAGGTCTGTAGCCAGGAGCTTTAATGGTATATACAGACCTGCCCTTAAATTTACCTGCAGTTATTTTAAGCATTATCAGAAGGTAAACTGGAGTGAATCTTGCTCAGAAGCCTAATAGCTTCCAAGACTTCTTCTCTTAAATCCACCTGGTCTGTCCAATCCAAAAGTTGAATGCTTTTTTCTTTTTCTTCCAGACTGGATACCTTTTCTTTGAGCTCACTAAAGAGATAGTTCCAGTTAATCTTGGGCAAAGCTTCTTTAGGCTTTACGCTGGCCAGAGTCTTTTCCAGGGAAATCTCACATTCCTCTAAATAATCCGGGATATGTACAGAAAAACCAAAGCGCTCTTGAATAAGTTGGGCAAGTACCTTTTGCTTTTCTTCTTCCCCATGGACCAAGAAAACACGCATATTTTTATCTTTAAAGTGACTCAACCAGTCCAAAATCTGACTTTGCCCTGCATGCGAAGAAAAGCCGTTGATGGTATAGACCTTAGCCTTCACAGCTACTTCTTCGCCCAAAATTTTAATGGTTTTAGCTCCATCTACTATTTTACGACCAGTGGTACCTTTGGCCTGAAAGCCACAAAAACCACTGCGGCCCCTTCTTTCCACAAATTATGCCTTAAATGATGTTTTATTCTACCTGCATGGGCCATTCCACTGGCTGAAATAATAATAGCCGTACCTTCCAGGGTATTTAGACGCATGGAGTCCTGGGTAGAGAGAGAATACTTTAACATGGGTAAGGAAAGAGGGTCTTCTCCCTGAGCCAACAGCTTTTGACTTTGGGTATCAAAATACTGATAATTTTTCTTAAAAATTTCTGTTGCCCTGATGGCCAAAGGGCTATCTAAAAAAATGGGCATATCCTGAGGAAGCTTGCCTTCTCTATAAAGCATATAAAGGACAAAAAGAATCTCTTGAGTACGCTCCAAAGCAAAGGCAGGAATAATTACCTTTTCTCCATTGTTATAGGCATAAAGTATGGCCTCTAAGAGTTCCTCTTTACTTCTTTGTTCATCTTTATGGTCTCTATCTCCATAAGTGGATTCCAAAAATAAACAATCGGCATGGGTAAAATAAGTCGGGTCGTTTACTATCAGCTGATTGGGTCGTCCCAGATCTCCAGAAAAGACAAAATCATAACTGCCATCCTGCAGCTCTATTTTCAGTTTAATGGAAGCAGAGCCTAAAATATGGCCGGCATCACAAAAAACAAACTTTACTCCAGGAAGAGGAGAAAATTCCTGACCATAATCTACAGGGTTAAATAAAGGCAGGGTATTGTCCACATCTTCTTGAGTATAAAGAGGCTCTACTTTAACTTTTTTCTGACCTTGCCTTGCTTTTTTGCGACTCTTCCACTCTGCTTCCATTTCCTGAACATGAGCACTATCACTTAACATAATTTCTAAAAGCTCAGCAGTAGGTGGTGTAAGGTAAATCTTGCCTTTAAATCCTTCTTTGACCAACTTGGGCAAAAGCCCTGAATGGTCTATATGCGCATGAGTAATTAAAATAAATTCCAGATTAGCCGGGTCGTATTCTTCTATTGCCAGATTTCTCTTCTCGATTTCCTTGTTTCCCTGATGTAAGCCACAATCCACTGCAAATCGCACTCCATTATAAGACAGGATATAACAGGAGCCTGTAACTGTTTTGGCTGCTCCAAGAAACTTAATTTTCATGTTTACCTCTTTTAATTTTGCTAGGTTACTTGTATTTTTCCTGGTCCTTAGCCCTAATTTCTGCCATTTTTATTTTGCCACTAATGGTTTTAGGCAACTCTTTCACATATTCCACAATCCTGGGATACTTGTAAGGAGCAGTTACCTTTTTAACATGGTTTTGAATGTCTTTGGTAAGTTCTTCTGAAGGTTCGTAACCAGGAGCCAGGACAATAGTAGCCTTTACTGCCTGTCCACGCACAGGGTCAGGCACGCCTGTAACAGCTGCTTCCACTACTGCGGGATGAGTAATCAAAGCACTTTCCACTTCAAAGGGGCCAATCCTATAGCCAGAACTCTTTATAAGGTCATCCACCCTGCCTAAAAACCAGAAATAACCGTCTTCGTCCATCCAGGCCTTGTCTCCTGTGTGATAAAAACCGTTTTTCACCACCTTGGCTGTCTTTTCTGGTTCATCCAGATAACCTCGAAACAATCCCAGAGGATAGCCTTTGTCCAAACGTACGCAAATCTCTCCTTCTTCCCCTGGCAAAACCTCTTCTCCCTCTTCATTTAAAAGCACAATATCCCAGCCAGGAGAAGGCTTGCCAATGGAACCAGGCTTGGCTTCCATAAAGGGAAAGGTGGCTATCTGCAAAGTGGTTTCAGTCTGACCATAGCCTTCATAAATGGGTAGTCCCAAAACTTCTTTCCAGGTGTGAAAAACACTGTCGTTTAACAGTTCGCCAGCAGTAGTACAGTGTCGTAAACTGGAAAGGTCATATTTACTTAAATCTTCCCGCACCAAAAAACGATATACCGTAGGCGGAGCACAAAAGGTGCTTACTTTATGTTCACTTATGACCTCTAGCAAATCACTGGGACTAAATTTACCCCGATAGTCATAGACAAAAACTACGGCCCTGGCCATCCACTGGCCATAAAACTTTCCCCAAACAGCCTTGCCCCAACCAGTATCTGCAACAGTTAAGTGAATATCTCCTGGTTCCAGGTCATGCCAATAAAAGGCTGTGGTAATATGTCCCAAGGGATAGGTGTGGTCGTGCTCAACCATTTTAGGAAGCCCGGTAGTTCCAGAAGAAAAGAAAATAAGTAAGGTATCTTTTCCACCTGGCTTCTGGGTGGGATTAAAGTTTTCACTTTCAGTAGCACTTATCTCTGCCAGACTGGTCCAGGCCCCAGAAGGTTTTTCCCCAGCTACAACAAACATTTCCAGGCTGGGACATTCGCCCTTGGCCTCCTCAATCTTGGGTACAATACTTTCATCCACAATTACGCCCTTAATGCGGGCAAAGTTTACCCGAAAAATAATATCCTTGGGAGTTAACAAAGAAGGAGAGGGTACAGCCACTGCTCCCAGTTTGTGCAAGGCCAGCATGGTAATCCAGAATTCCACCTTGCGATAGAGGATAACCATTACCCTATCGCCTTTTTTTAATCCCAGTTTTTTTAAACCATTGGCCAGTTTAGCTGATTCCCGGGCAAAAAAAGCAAAGCTATAATCTCTGCGCTTTTTGTCATCATCAATGTGAATCATGGCCAAATCATCAGGAGTTTCCTTGGCCAGCCTGTCCATCACATCAAAGGCAAAATTAAAATTCTCTGGTACTTCTACTTTAAATCCTTTTACAAATTCCTCATAACTATTGTACTTTTCCTTTTAAACATTATTCCTTTCCTCCCTAGATAATCACATCTAAAATTCAGCTTCTCCTTCCAACGCCCTTAAGGCATAG
>LZQN01000110.1_pt1 | contig 15792 bp, 20 predicted proteins | sample 768531 | NCBI WGS metagenome assembly LZQN01 (sample SAMN05207080, study PRJNA324506) | oil field metagenome | isolation source: sample BH-FW-7 from oil reservoir | place: India: Bombay High | collected 2015-12-02
GTAGCAAAACGGGCAGCATTAGCATGGTTAGAATCGAATACTTTGGAAAGACTCCTGAAATGGATGCTAAGGCAATTATTGCGAAAGCTAAGGTGAAGAAGGCTGCAGATATCTTTAGCAGGTTTCCGGGAGAGGCAACAACTGCAAGAGTTCTGTACCCGGCTTCACTATCTGCGGTAATGTCCTTAATATCTTTCAGGAAGAACCCTGAGAGGTATAGGGAAGAGACCAAAGCTGTGAAATACAAGCCTCTTTCGTTTAGTTCAGAGAAAAAAGTCCAGAAAAGTAATGAGCCGAAAACAGTAACCAAAAAGTAAGTTAGAATCTCTGTTCGATAGTCCTCCTTAAATCTCCTAATAAATCTTCCTACGAAGAGTTTATCGGAGTATATCCACGTTATAAGGGCGGATATAAGGAATGAATCAATTGCAATAGCCTTGTTTGATGAGAAGGTAATTACAACCAAAAAAGCCAAAAAGTAACATAGCAGAACGAATAGCGTTGCACTAAACCTATTTTCAATTAAAAACTCTGCATTTTCCCTCCCAGCTCTCAGATCATCTTCAGCATCGTTAATATGGTTCCAGAGGTTGATTGCTGTAAAAAAGAACATTCCAAACAAGTATGAGGCAAAAAACCCTATAAAATTCTTGGTGAGGCAAAAACCAAGAAAAGAAACGAGGGGAATTGGATAAACTAAAGTTACTGGCTCAGCACCAATCTTCAAAAACTTTAATATCATCAGCCGCTCATGAAAATCCTGATCCCCTTAAACACCTTCTCAGCTTCCTTCCTCTCGTCCTTCTTCTCCATATTCATCACCTCAATCATTATTAAATTTTCTGATATATAACTTTTACTATCATGTAAACTCAATTATAATAACAATAATCATTACTACGTATATAATGATTAGCATCAACATGCTGCAAAAGAAGCACAGGTAAAATGTGCTCCGAGATAAAGTTTAAATGTTGATAAAAAGGAAAATTGGTGTGGAAAAGATCGCAATTCAAGCCCTTGAGATGCTCTGTTCGGATGACATCGAAAGTGCGCTTCGGAACCTCTGCAATTTCCTCGTAAAGTTCGCTGGAGTGAAATGTGCAGAAATAGAAGTAGATGGGTTGAAAGCAAGAGCGGGAGAGCCGAGTGGTAAGGTAACTGAAGTAAAAACTGAAGAAGCTACGATAAGGCTCTGCGGGGATGATGAGAAAATCAGGCATCTAATCCCTCTCTTAAGCAAAATATTGGGGAGGTTGCTCTTCTTCCAGGAGGTTGTAACCTTTCTTGATCGCACCCCAGATATCATCCTTGCCATGAACGATCAGGGAGTTATAGTAAGTCAGAATGAGATGGCTCGCAGAGTTTTTGGTGATGTTGTGGGGAAAGCTTACTCCGAGGTTTGTAAAAAAGGTACCTGCTCCGTCGGTGACAGATACTACAGCATGGTTGCGATTAGGGGTTTCAGGAGAAGCATAGTTGTGGGAAGAGACATTACTGAGGTAGTTAAGCTTGAAAAAGAGCTTGAGGAAAGGGAGAGGAAGTTCAAAGCCCTTGCAGAGCTATCACCTGCTGGAATCCTCGTGCACCATCATGGCACTATTCTGTTCGTGAACGAGGCACTTTGCCGAATTCACGGCTATACCAGAGAGGAACTCTTAGGTATGAAGGTCTGGGATTTGATTCATCCAGACTACCACGAGTTGGCAAGGGCGATGATGCAAAGGAGGCTTAAGGGAGAAAGACCTGTTTATGAACTCAAAACCGTCAGGAAAGATGGGAGCGAGAGGTGGATGCTTGTTACGGGAGGAGCAATAGACTGGGATGGGAAAAAGGCCGTGATGGCCTTTGCATTAGACATCACCGACAAGAAAATTGTAGAACAAAAGCTAGCAGAAAGGGAAGAGCTTTTCAGGAATATATTCAATCTCTCTCCGGCTGGGCTTTACATACTTGTGAATGGCACATTCAGACTAGTCAATCCTGCATTTGAGCAGATTACGGGCTATTCTGCGGATGAGCTTGTTGGTAAAAGAAGTCTTGAGATCGTTGCTGAGGAAGACAGGGAGTTAGTGAGGCAGAAAGCTGTTGAGATGCTAAAAGGGCAGATTACGGAGCCCTACACCTATAGAATAGTGAGGAAAGACGGTGAAATTAGATGGGTTTACGAGAACGTGGCCTCAATCACTTACGAAGGGAGTAGAGCGACTCTCGGCATCGTTGTTGACATCACCGAGCTACAGGAGGAAAGAAGGGAACTTGAGGAGCTTACATCAATGCTTGAGCTGATAAACAAGACACTCAGACACGACGTTCTCAATGCCCTAACTTCTGCTATTGCCCTTCTGGAAATGGGTATTGAAGATTTTGACAAAAACTATCTGGAAAAGGCTTTGACGTCAGTCAACAGAGCAGTGAGCATCGTGCGAAACATGAGAGCATTTGAAGATGCCGTTAAGTCTGGAGAACTGAGGTGCATCAATGTTGAAGAGGTGATTTCAGATGTCGTGAAAGCCTTTGAACGCGTTTCAGTTAAGGGAAAGGGCAAAGCCCTTGCTGATGAGGGGCTGAGGTCTGTTGTGGAGAACATCGTAAACAACGCATTCATCCACAGCGGAACGGACAGAGTGGAAATTACAATTTCCGAAGACAAAGAATGGTGTGAGATAAGAATTGCGGATTTTGGAATCGGCATTCCAGATGAGATAAAAGATATGATCTTCGAAGAGGGATTCAAGCATGGTCCGACTGCCCAAACTGGCCTGGGCCTTTATGCTGTGAAGAAGCTGATTGAGCGCTACGGTGGGGAGATTTGGGTTGAGGATAACAAACCAAAGGGATCAGTTTTTGTAATCAGACTTAGGAAATGCTGAAATCTGCTCCATTATAGCTTCACGAGCTGTTTTGTAGTCAGCAAAGCCCATAAAGCCTCCCACAACCTCATCGCCATCTGTGAGAACCAGGGTTGGAAGCATCATGACCTCGTATTTCTCAGCAAGCTCCCAGTTTTTGTCAACGTCAACGACCTCAAATTCCAGGTTCAGCTCATCCTTTAATCTTTCAACAATCCTCTCAAAGGCTCTGCAGTAAGGGCAGTACTTGCTGGTGAAAACCAAAGCCTTCATTACTTGCCCCAGAACGGATTGTCCTTTCTCTTAATCTCAAGAAACTCAAGAAAGGCTTTTCTTGTTTCCTCATCAAGCGAATCAAGAAGGTCACGCTCTATAACTTTAGCATGCCTCTCGGGAACGTCAACGTAAAGAACCTCGTCACCCTCAAGCTGCCTGCCGATGGTCACATCTTCAATAGCAATCGCAAGCTCATCTCCGGCAGAGGCGATGGCAACGTTCTTGCCCTCCTTCTGCATTGTCCTCACAGCTCCAACCTTTGTACCGTCGGGTTTGATCAGGTCAACACCTCTCCTCAACTCCCCTGCCAGCACCCTGACTCCAACAATCGCAGGCTTGCTCCTTCTGAAAATGAACTCCTTCAGAAGCTTTATTTTTCCGGGCTTGATTAAAGCCTCAACTTTCTGCCTCTCTCTTGCAAGCTTCTCCTCCTCTCTCCACTTGACGAAGCTCTCAATTAGAGTGTATATGATTTCGTGGGAGAAAATCCTGACACCGTACTTCTTTGCTTCCTCCTCCACACCCGGAAGTAGCTTCACGTTGAATGCAAGAACGACTTTGTTGAGCTCGTCTTTGTTTGCTGAGGCATCCACGATGTCCCTTTTATCAACATCCCCAACTTCAGCCTTCTTGATTGGGATGTTCTCCAACCTCAACTCGTTGATTAGAGCTTCGAGGGAACCGAGGGTGTCCGTTTTCAGCACTACACCCTCCTCATCCGTCTTTATTGCAATCTCCTCGTATTCCTTTCTGACCCTCTCTTCAAACTTCTTAACGTCCTCTTCGCTCTCCACAACCTCAAACTCGCTACCGGCAAGCACATTCTCCAGATTTGGAGCAACAATTTTGATACCAGATGCCGCTGTTACGCTCTTCACACTCTGGAACCTGCTTTCCACTCTCATCTCTCTAACTGGTGGCGGCTTCAGAATTGCCTTGACGTTGGTGACAATGACCTCATCTTTGCCCGCTATGGCAATCCTGTCTCCAACTTTAAGCGTTCCGTCGTAAAGGATTGCGTCGCAGGTAACTCCTAAACCGCGCTCCTCCTTGACCTCCAGAACCGTCCCTCTCCCTCTCCCCTCTATGTGGAGCCTGAGGTTCTTCTCCAGGTACCTCTGAGCTAGGCCGACGAGGATAAGGAGAAGCTCCGGAATCCCCTCACCCTTCAGGGCTGAAATCGGCACTACAGCAACAGTTCTTGTGAAGTCTGATATCCTGTCGAAACGCTCAGCAGAAAAGCCACGCTGGTAAAGCTCGGCAATTAGGTTGTATAGCCTGTTTTCCAGATTCTGCTTCGCGAAGTCCTCCTGCATTGCGTAGCTCTTCATGAAAGGCATATCCTCGTGACTCTGCCATCCCGGAATTCTATCAATCTTGTTGGCCGCAACAACGAAGGGAGTTTTGAAGGTTCTGAGAATGGAGAGAGCTTCCTCAGTCTGGGGCTTAAAGCCCTCGTTGATGTCAACAATCAGAATGGCGAGGTCAGCTAAAGCTCCACCTCTCCTTCTGAGGTTGGTGAAGGCCTTGTGGCCGGGAGTATCAATAAAAAGAAGGCCGGGGATTTTGACCTCAACCCTCCAGATGTCCTTGCAAATCTGCTTTATAACCTCTAAGGGAACCTCCGTGGCACCGATGTGCTGCGTTATTCCTCCAGCTTCTTTGGCTACAACCCTCGACTTTCTGATTCTGTCAAGTAAGGTTGTCTTGCCGTGGTCAACATGGCCCAGCACAGCAACAATTGGAGTTCTCAGAGGTTTTTCTGTCATCTTTCCTCGTAAATCCAGGCCTCGTCAGCTTTCTCCCAGCTCACTATTTCATCATCTCTGAAAAACAGCGAGATTTCCCTCTCTGCAGACTGAGGAGAGTCGGATGCATGGACAACATTCCTGCCAACGTCAAGTCCGAAGTCCCCTCTGATGGTTCCCGGTGCAGCCTCAACTGGGTTGGTTGCCCCAACAAGTGTCCTGACAACCTTGATTGCCGTTTTTGCCCTCAACAACCATCGCAACTACCGGCCCGCTGGTGATGTAGTCCACAAGGCTGAGAAGAAGGGCTTCTCCCTGTGCTCTGCATAGTGGTTTTCAGCCATCTCCCTCGCAATCCAGAGCATTTTCATCGCAACGATCTTGAGCCCCTTTCTCTCAAGCCTGCTTATGACCTCTCCGACGAGACCTCTGTGTACCCCGTCAGGCTTTACCATTACAAAGGTCCTTTCCATGGAATCACCTTGAGTAGTGCTTGGTCCACTTCAGCTTTCTTGCCTTCCTCCTCAACTTGAGCATGTTCTTCTCGCACTTGCCAGAGCAGAAGTAAAAGACTCTTCCGTCTCTCCTGACATACATCTTGCCCGTTCCTGGTTCTATATCGTAACCGCAGAACGAGCAAACTCTCTTCTCCATCTCTTCACCTCACCGCAAGCTTTCTTGCCTCTCTTGCTGTCTCCTTTATCATTATGATGTCTCCTACCTTAACCGGCCCGAAAACGTTTCTTGTTATGACTCTGCCCTTGTTCTCGCCCGCGAGCACTCTGACCTTCACCTGCGTAACCTCTCCGTGCATTCCTGTCCTGCCAACAAGCTCAACAACTTCGGCGGGCTGAATATCCTCCTCGTCAGCCATACTATCACCTTAATTACTTCTGGAGACCTTTAATCTTCTCCACGAGGCTTCCAAGCTCCTTTCTCAGCTCTCCCTCGTTTATTATCGCTGCTGAAGCACATGGAACTTCAATGCCAACTGCCCTACCAAGGTCGTTCTTGCTTTTAACGTAGATGTAGGGAACATTTTTCTCCTCGCAGAGGAGGGGCAGGTGTGCCACTATTTCCGGTGGGTCGACATCCTCAGCGATGTAAACAAGCTTTGCCAGTCCTCTCTCCACTGCCTTTGTCGTTTCATTGGTACCCTTCTTTACCTTTCCGCTCTCCCTAACCTTTTCAAGTAGACTTAAGGCCTCGTTCTGCATGTCTTCAGGAACCTCAAATCTCACGTACATGTCATCACCTCCTTCATCAAATCATCATTCATCGGCTCTTCCCTAATTCCCCGTGCAGTTTTAAAAGTTTTGGTAGTGGGTTTGGACATTGCGGTTGGCGGTTGGAGAAATAAAAAGGCAATCTGATGTGATAATTGTAATCGCAAGATTTAAATGGATTAAAGTCCATATTTTAGTGTATGGACAGTAACGCTAAATTAAGTCTTGATCTGCTGATAGGCCTTTCCGTATTTCTTTTTACGTTTATATATGTAGCAAACTTTCTGCCCGGAGTTTTTGCAGACGTTAGATACGAAATTTCTCTGGGAAGTCAAGCTTACAGAGTAGCAACACTTCTTGTCGAGGATTCGGGTTATCCTTCAGACTGGGAAAATACTGTTGATGTATCCAACTGTAAGAGCCAATTCAGACCTGGCCTGGCAAATTTTGAGCTTGGAAATGGCACGCTTCACAACAACCTTAACGTTTCTAAAATCAAAAAATTAGTTGATCTCAGCCAATCCAGTTGCTACAAAGAAGTCAGGGAGTATCTTGGTCTTAGCGTTACGAATCAGAGTTACCACTTCAACTTAACTCTCAGTGACCTGAACGGGACTGTTCTGGCGGCTGGTGGTATGGCAGTTCCTCAGGGTGGGCAGGTGATTAAGTTCGAGAGGATTGTTTATGTGGACAACTGCACGGCAATGCCCTGTGACAGCATAGCCGACAGATGCGTCTGTAAACTGGAGGTGGCCGTATGGATTTGAGGGGTCAGACCTTCACGCTTGAGGGCGTTGCAGCTCCTTGCTAATACTGCTCGCAGTTTATACCATATTTCAAAGCACGGTAGTTATTGCTCCGTCATGGAGCGATTACGCCAATGTTCAGCTCAAGCAGCTTGGATACGACATCCTAAAATTTGGACAACCCTGACGGTGGCAACTCATCACTTCAGGGGATGATTGAAAACTGCAGTGGGGGCTATACACCTCCGAACGAGTTCAGTTCCAACCTGTCTAAGATTCTGGATAGCCTGAATGCCTTTGCCAGGGTTGAGCTGCTGTGGGTAAATGGGAGTAAAATCGAGCTGGCAACCTTAAGCGGATTCAACAAAACGCCCACACCTGATGCGGTGAGGGTTAGCAGGTTTGTAGTTATTCCTGATTTGAACAATTCCGAGTGCTTTGGCACTTCTCAACCAAAAGTTGTGGAGGTGAGATTGACCTATGGCGTACTTAAGGATAATGAGAAGGGCCAGATGATTCTACTGTTTGCCTTTGTAGTGGTCATTGTCATTCTAACACTTTCTTACGTTTACGCCCAGAACGTGATTGCAGGTATTGAAAGTTCGAGGGCAATGATGGCCTTCCCCAAGGAGGAAATAAGAAATCTGGAGTATATAAGGACAAATTATCGCGATGTCCTTTCAGAGGTGAATCCGGAACTTCAGGAATTGTGTGCCAAGAATGGCTGGGTTTGTTATGTAGGTGTAAATAAGATAGAATTTAAGAGTGTGGAGGTGGATTATTGTGAGGGAAGCGATTGCTGAAAATGAGAAAGGAGTGTCGTTACTCATGGAATACCTTCTGCTCACCGCAATCCTCGGTGTTTTTGTTGTGGTACTCGGCTTGTCCCTTCACGACACTCTCACGGAGGCTCAGACAGCAAGGGTTGTGGAGAACCAGTTTGCGGATGTTGCGTCTCAGGTTTCTGCCTTTTACACCGATTACATCCTGCTGAGACCCTCAACAGGTTACATAAAAACAAAAATTTCAATTCTTCCGGAGGTCGGGGAGCACCAGTATAAAGTTAAGTTTAAGGAAGAGGGTGATGGCAGGATTCTCGTTTCGGTTGAAGGTCTCACTGGAAACTTCATGTCTGAAAGCGGGCTGGGTCTGGGAAGTTCATACTCCCAGATGGAGAGAAACTCGACATAGTCGCGAGTGGAGAGGTTCTGAGCACCGAAGCGGAGGGGGAAGAAAAACCGGAGATAACGTACAAAAGAGAAGAAACTTGCCCCTTTGAACTGAAACCGAGGTTGGATTTCAGTCCGTCGAGTGTTGAGAAGGGAGATGAGACAAACATAATTGTATTTTTTGACAATTCGAACGAAATCACCAGAACCGTTAGATGGAACATAACTTTATGGAATGGGACTGAAATAAAGGGAAGCGGTATCTCAGCAACAATTCCAATCAAAGCAGATGATTTGACTGGATGCGTGAAAGTGGGAACTTATGATTACGAGTGCAAAGCTGAGATTCTGGCATGGATTGATGGGCTTGAGCACTGTAACGGCAGTTCTACAGAGTCTCTTTTTGTATCCGAGCAGCCACTCCAATCGAACCCTTATATAGTTTACGACAAGTGGGTCGAACCCAAAACAATATCACCTGGTCAGACTTTTGAGGTTCACCTCAAGCTTGAGGGCAGGGGGTTTGTCAACCAGGCAATCAATCTTTCTGCAGTGCACATGATAGATGTTTCAGGGAGCATGGATCGGAAAGCTATCTACAAGGAATTCGAGCAAAGCATAGTTCCGAATGTCGTGGAGAGAGTAGTTAACACCACCGATTATTCTCCCAACCCGGGTACGCTGGAGATCTACGTTTACACCACGGACACTCTTTCGGACTGGTATTACGATTTGAACTGCTTCAGTGGCTGTGATGTATGCGCACCACCACCATGGAATGGAAAGGGTATTGACAGTTCATTCGTAAAGCTTTATGTCAACAACGCAGAAGTAGGAACCGCATACACAAGCGGCAATAAGGTTGGCAAGCAGTATGTAATTTCAAATGCGATTGGAAGTTATGACTTAGAGGTTGTTGCAAGAGCTCCGAAGGAGATCAACCTCACGATCTTGGTTAAATTTAACGGCAGCGTTGTCCTAAACGAGACTCTGCGGTATTCAAATTACCATGAATTTACCTTCGAGCTGCCCAGCACACTTGATTTTGAATATCTGGAGGTTTCAAACCTGCAGGGGAGCATACCGTACTGGGAAATTGTGAGGAGTGGGTATTGGTGGTGGGTAAGTTACTATTGCACATACTACGACAACCACAATGACGGTAACGTTCTCCTGAACGCTTGGATTGTGGAGCCAGATGGGACAAAGAACATGGCTTTCGACGTGGTTCGTAGTTACAGCTACGATATCGAATACAGCTACGAGAACAGCAACCCACAAGAGGGGACTTACAAGATAGTCGTCGTCCCAACTTCAAAGGAGCCTGAGACTTTCAGAGCTACGGTTTACCTGAAGAGAATTGACGCTGCAAAACTTGCCGCAATTCAGTTCAACAGCATGCTGGGGGATGGCGATTTTGTTGGCTTAACAAAGTTCTCCACTGACGCCAGCAGGGTTGCTGTCAACTCCTCCCCACTTATGTACATGACAAAGGACAAGGGTTACGTTGATGATGAAATACGGGCTCTTTCTCCCGGAGGTGCCACAGACCACGCCGATGCTCTTTACTGGGGAATACAGGTGTTCCCGATATGGGGCGAAGCGGGAAACAACTGCACGGAATGCATAAACAACACCCGTCCTCTGATGATACTTCTAACAGATGGTGAGACGACTGAATGCGATACGAATAACTATTTCGGATGCAATCTCTGCAGTGGAAGCTGTGATGGCAGTTGGTGTCAGAGTGGGGCAGATCAGGCAAAATGCGTTGCCAATTACATCAAGAACAACATACAGATCAACGGGTTCGACGTTCCGATCTGCACGATAGGCTTCGGCACGGACATAGCAGCAACGGGCAGGAGTTGCTGAGAGAGATAGCTTCCCCACGCCCCGACAACAACGAGCCGTGCTATTTCTTCGCCACCACAAGCGAGGAGTTGCTGAATGTCTATAAAACGATCTTCAACATCTTCCAGATTGCAGCCAAAAACATATCAATCAACGAGTCCCTGAATGTAACCATTAACGGACCGTTTGAATTTGTGAGCGCCTCAGCATCGTCCGATAAGGGCAGTCCTGTCAGTCTACAAGTAGAAAGGCTCTCATCTGCAACCGTGGTAAAGATAAACGTATCAGCGATTCAAAAGGATGAGACCATAGAGCTTGTAGTGAGGCTAAAAGTTAAGGAGGATGCAAGCGATGGCATCTACGAGATCAACAACGAAGGCTCTGACATATCCTACATCGACTTTACCCCCCTCAACTACCTCGGCCAGGAGACCACGACCTGTCCTTCAGGAACCACGTCGGTGGGAGGCAAGTGCAGAATGCCAATCATTTCTGACAGGGACAAGGTAGTAATAACCACAGAGAGTGGAGGTGAGATTAGCCTTGAATAGCAGGGGAGTTTCGGAAGTTGTGGGAGCGTTGCTGACAGTGGTTGTCATCGTTACTGCTGCTGGTTTGATATATATGATCTCGCACCCATTCATATCAAGCAGTATTGATAACATCAACTTCAGGAATGCGGTTAAAAATATGGCCGAGATTAAGGAAATAGTCCAGAGGATGAAGTATGGTAGCGAAGTCTCAACCTATAAGGTAATTCAGCTAAATGGGGGGAGCATTACGAATTCGGGGTATTTCAACGTTACTGTCACTGCTCCAGAACTCCCTCCCGGATTAGAAGGAAACCCTCATCCCAACATTCAGGCCATCATCCATGCCTCAAAAGATAGTGAGGTTGATTGGCAGGTACACAACCTCGAAATTGAAGTTTCAGGCAGAGAAGTTGTTTTCGAATCGGGGATATTTACAAAATATTTTGGAACAGTAAACCCCATCCCTGTATCTGAACCCGACATAATTGCCACTAATGACTCCCTCTACATTTCAATTTACGATTTTTATGGAAACTTCTCTGCTGGAGGACATAAAGTTACGGTAAACTTCAAACACGACTTCACGGTGATATTTGACAACGTGACTTCAGTTGAAATTCAAAGTGAGTTCTGCGAAGTCTGGAAAAACGCTTTCGAGATTGCGTTCAGCATGTTCTCCTCCCCACCAGCAGATTTTGAAGATGATGACTGCTCCGACAACACGATTAAAATTGCAAAAACAAATGGTGATTTGAATTTGATATTCACGAGTGTTGAGGTGTCGTGATGTCAAAGGCAGTTTCTGAGGTTCTGGGCTACATGTACATTTTTGGGATAGTGATGGCAGTTCTCGCAATTGTCTTCGTTCAGGTTAACACCATGGTTGAGGATATGAAAAGAAGCGTCATGTCTCAGAGCCTGGAGCAGAGCTTTAAGAAAATACAGTACATAATCCATTCTGTGTCGTTTGGGGAGGTCCCTTCGCAGGCCGTGGAAATCGAGCTACAGGGTGGCGAGCTGGCTTTGACGAAAGGAAGTCCGGAGTTCATCGTGGCTTTCGTCAATTACACCGAGCTAAACCCTTCAAGCTTGCCGTGTGGAAGCAGGGTGCCATCCTCGATTGCCGGATGCATTAACCTCTCAACAGGTAACATCTACAATTCACCAACCTGTCCCGCGTCAAACTATAACTACTCGGCCTGTTTGCTAAACAAAACTGTTGGCAAGCTCGTTTTCGACTACAAAGACTGGATTCTGACACTCGAAGCGGGAAGTGTATTTTCCAAGTATGAGAATCAGGATTACTCGAAGCTTCTTTACGAACCGCGCATTCTCTACAACACCACACTAACCACCGGCTCATCTTTCCTCGTGATGACAATTCCGGTTGTAGAGGGTAATTTATCCATTGCCGGATTCGGCAGGTTCAGGTTTATTGTCAATGAGGGGAACAGCAGTTTCAGCCATATTAGAGTTCCGGATGTTGGAGACAACTTCAGTGATATCTACATAATCGTAAAAGACACCGAAAACCAGTATGCGTGGTGCAAGTTTTTTGGGAACAGCGGTGGTTTTAACGTCACCCTCGATCCTGCATACACCCACCACTCAAGCTGCTACACCTCAGAAAACACCTTGGTATCGATCGAGAGAGAAATCTTCCAGAGAATGTCTGAAATCATTGTGATATTCAGGGAAGTCCAGTTTAGCTCATAAAGTCCTCAAAATCTCCTCAATTTTCCTGACCTCCTCCTCAATTTTCTCGATGGCCTTGTTGCAGTCAAGGTAGTCGAGCATCGCTCCACAGCGTGGGCATGTAAAGTTGAGCTCCATCGCATCGTTGTATGACACTTTAACGCACATGTTGGGGCAGATGTAGTAAATCGTGCTCGTCTCTGCCTCTATTTTCTCCCTCAGCTTTTTCGCTGTTTTCTCAAGCTCCCTTTTAAGCACGTCCAGTGCTTTGTCATAGTTTATCCTCCAGTAGTACTCCATCCACCCTGTCTCGTCATCCCTTCTCCTCACGTAGTCTGCCAGACCTATTTCGTACAATGCAAACAGGGCCTTCCTGATCTCGTTAATCTCTATTCCCAGCTCAAGAGAGAGTTGGTCGTCAGTGAATTCACCCTCAATACCAAGCGAAAAGAGAATCAACCCAACCTCGCCAGCGACCCTCCCAACAAGCTCGTTCAGGAGTTCCTCTACACCAGTTGTCGTCTCAGCTTTCACAAATATATCTAATGGCTACAAACCTTTTTTAACCTTTTGGTCTTGATAAAATGAAACCAGCAAAAATTTATAAAAAATTAGAGTTCAGCGAAGGCTTTTTCAAGGGGTGGGACAACCTGCTTCTTCCTGCTCATCACACCGTCAAGCCAAACGCTCTTGCCCTCAAGCTTCTTTCCGAACGCCTTCTCCACAACTTCCGGATAGTCGGTGACAACCAGCAACTCGGTGCCCTCTTTCATTATGTCAGTCAGCATCAGGAAGATTCCAGCGTAGCCGCCCTCCTCCTTCATCTTCTTCATGGTTTCGTAAATCTCGTCTATTCTGCTCTCTATCAGCGAAAGGTCCACCAGCTCAATTTGCCCCACGCCAACTTTCTTTCCAGCCATGTCGAAGTCCTTGTAGTCTCTCTTGATAATGTCCATCGCTGTCAGGTCATCAACCGCAGAGAGCTTTGCCTTAATCTCAACGCCAAACTTCGTCATGTCATCAATGCCCGCAATCTTCGCAAGCTCCTCTGCCACCTCTTTGTCAAGCTCAGTCGTTGTTGCCGACTTGAATATTACCGTATCGCTCAATATCGAGGAAAGCAGAATCCCAGCAATTTCCTTTGGAATCTCAACTCCAGTCTGATCGAACAGCAGCTTGAGGACCGTTGCAGTGCAGCCAACAGGCAGATTCACAAAGAGTATTGGCTGTGGAGTGGTGACGTCGCCAATCTTGTGGTGGTCAACAATTGCTACGACTTCAGCCTTGTCTATGCCGTCAACAGTCTGCGCCTTCTCGCTGTGGTCAACGAGTGCAACTTTCTTCCCCTCGCCACTCGTCATGATCTCAGGCACTTCAAAACCAAACTTCTCAAGGACATACTTCGTTTCCGGATTCACATCTCCCTGAATCACGGGCTTCGCTTCAGCCTCAATCTTCATCATCTTGGCTACGTTTCCCCCTTCCTTCCATTTGTTCCAGAGATAGGCGAAGGCAATTGCAGAACAGACGCTGTCCGTATCGGGGTTTTTGTGCCCAACAACATAAACCACGTGCTCCATAGCAAAGTCAACGCTGGGAAGGTAATAACGTTTTCGAAATTTTTCAAAGCTCCTATACCTCAAATCCAAACCTCCTCCCCTCTCTCAGTTCTCGCTTATCGAGTTAAATAAGGTCATATCCATTTCGAACATAGCGAAATCTTTCATACACAAAAATTTAAAATATCACTCCATTTTCTTCCAAAAAAACGAAAGGGGGTGATGAAATGGTCGAACCGACAAGAGAACTTCTGTGGGGTGTTGAGGAGCTTCATGTCACAGCCCATTACCTCTACTTCCTAATAGCCGGAGTTCTTTTCCTTTTTGGCCTTTTCAGGCTGTACAAGATTGTTAAAGCTGGGAGGAACGACGAGAACAGGTTAGACAACCTTCCTGCGAGATTTGTTACAGCCTTAAAGGACTCTGTTCTGTTTGTCCGCCTTTTTATGCGTGAGGCCAAGATGGGTTTGATGCACGTTCTCATACTCTGGGGAGTAGCAATTCTTATGGTGGGTACGGCAGTTTTAACGATTGCCGATCATGTTACCTCGGAATTTTTCAGAGGTATGTTTTACCTCATCCACGAGGCTCTGATGGATATTGCCGGAATAGCGTTCCTCGCTGGGCTACTCATTGCCTTCGTGAACCGCTACATTCTCAGGCCTTCAAGGTTTGCAAAGAAGTGGCCACACGCCACTGACGACGGTGGAGTGCTGCTCGGGCTGGCAGTGGTTGCCCTTCTCGGATTCATGGTTGAGGCTTTGAGAATCGCATCGGGCTATCCTGCATACACCGCCTTTATTGGAGGGCTACTTGCATCTGTCTTCCCCTTTGATATTTCTGCATACAGAGCAGTTTGGGTGGCCCACTCGATTCTTGCTCTGACTTTGGTTGCCATTGTCCCCTACACAAAGCTTCTCCACGCAATAGCAGCACCGCTCAATATTCTCACTAGAACTGAAAGAGTTGGTGCGAGGGAAATTGGCGATGAAGAGTACATGGGTGCGGTAAAGGCAAAGGATTTGCAGTGGAGAGATTTGCTTTCGAGCCTTGCATGCATGCGCTGCGGGAGGTGTCAGGATAACTGTCCAGCCTTCAACTCCGGCACCACTCTATCGCCCATGTACCTGATGCAGAATTTGAGGAGAGGTCTCAGCAGAAATTCGGACATCATCGGCAACCTCAGGGATTTCGAGCTCGTTGGCAGTGTTCTCGACGAAGAAGCAGTTTGGGCATGCACCACCTGCAGGGCCTGCATGGAAATGTGCCCGGTTTACATCGAACAGATGGAGATTATAGGGAGATAAGAAGGGGGCTGGTTGAGAGTGCTGAGACACCACCAGATATCAGAGATTTTCTGACAAATGTGCAGAAGCAGAAGAACCCTTGGGGCGAGGCGAAGTTTAAGAGGGATCAGTGGGCGAAGAAGAGCGAAGTTGAGGTGCTGACAGTTAAGAACAATCCGGAGTTCGAATGGTTGTGGTTTGTGGGCTGTGGCCACAGCTTTGACAGCAGGAACCAGCAGGTGGCGGTAAAGCTTGCCAGATTGCTTTCAGACATTGGCGTAAACTACGCTATCCTCGGCAGAGAAGAGGGGTGCTGTGGAAATGATGTAAGAAGGGTTGGAGAAGAAGGGCTCTTCCAGCTTCTGAGGGAAGAGAACTATCAGATCTTCGAAAAGTATGGCGTTGAAAAGCTTTTTGCGACATCACCGCACTGCTACAACACATTCAAAAACGAATACGAGGGCATTGAGGTGAAGTTCATTCTTGAAATCATTTACGACGCAATAAAGGAGGGAAAGCTTCAGCTAAGGCATGAGGTGAGGAAGAGGGTAACTTTCCACGACCCATGCTACCTCGGAAGGTACAACGGAATGTACGAGTTGCCGAGAGAAATTCTGAAGGCAATTCCGGGCATTGAGCTTGTTGAGATGCCCAGAAACAGAAACAGAAGCTTCTGCTGCGGTGGTGGTGGAGGAAATCTGGTCAGAGAGTATCCGGGTGAGGACAGGCCTAACAACATAAGGGCGAAGGGAGGCTGCAGAAACTGGGGCTGAGGTGCTGGCAGTAGCCTGTCCATTCTGCATGATAATGCTTGAGGATGGTGTTAAGGCTGTGGGGGCTGACAAGCA
>LZQN01000111.1_pt1 | contig 15105 bp, 16 predicted proteins | sample 768531 | NCBI WGS metagenome assembly LZQN01 (sample SAMN05207080, study PRJNA324506) | oil field metagenome | isolation source: sample BH-FW-7 from oil reservoir | place: India: Bombay High | collected 2015-12-02
TTAATTTCTCCCTGAATGAACTCCTCTCTGAAGAATCGGTCGTTTTCCACGCATACCGCAAATCCGCCATCTTTTCCCCGCTTCACTGCCAAATTGCAGGCTTCTTTAACCCTTTCAAGAATTTTGCCCCTTACTTCGGGAAAAATGTAGGTTGGTGAGAAGTGCAGAAGATGCAGGTTGAAGTAGAGGGTGTCAAACTTTGAAGCAAACTCGATACATTTCTCAAGAACTTTGATGGAAGCTCTGAAAATCTCCTCTCTTGGACAGGCGAGAAGAATGTCCAGAGGTGCGTGGAAGGCAGGTTGCATGTTGAACTCTCTAATTGCTCTTTCAATTTCATCAGCCTCTTCGGGGAAGGGGTAGTCAAGGCTTATCTCGAAGTATTCAAAACCCATGTCCAGCAATTCGGTGAACTTTCTCTCAAAAGGTCTGTGTCCATACCAGACAGATGAGCCGTGCAGCATTGCCAGTAATTGGAACCAACCTTTTTATAACTTATGCAGAATATGTTTTATGGAAGTTCTCGGTGAGTGGGAGGTTGGGAGCGTTAAGCTCAAACTCGCTCAGGGCGACATCACACAATATCCGGCAAAGGCTATTGTCAACGCAGCCAACAAAAGGCTGGAGCACGGTGGTGGAGTGGCTTATGCAATTGCCAAAGCCTGTGCCGGAGATGCAGGGAAATACACGGAGATAAGCAAGAAGGCAATGAGGGAGCAGTTCGGTAGGGACTACATCGAGCACGGTGAGGTTGTTGTCACTCCAGCGATGAACTTGGAGGAGAAGGGGATAAAGTACGTCTTCCACACCGTAGGGCCAATATGCAGCGGCAGGTGGAACGAAGAACTGAAAGAGAAGCTTTACAAGGCCTTTTTTGGCCCTCTGCAGAAGGCAGAGGAGATGGGTGTTGAGTCGATAGCCTTTCCAGCTGTAAGTGCAGGGATCTACGGCTGTGATTTGGAAAAAGTTGTCGAGACTTTTCTTGAGGCCGTGAAGAACTTCAAGGGCTCGGTTGTTAAGGAAGTCGCGCTTGTAATCTACGACAGAGGCTCAGCAGAGGTTGCGCGGAAGGTCTTTGAGAGTAATCTTTGACTATTTTTTCTGACCGTTTGACGATTTTAGACCAGCATAGCTTTTTAACCCTCCTGCCTTCATATAAACAATGACCGTTCGCAGTCTTCTTGAAGAGGTTTCAAAGGCAGCGGAAATTGCTGCCAGCAATCGACACAGGTTTATGGTCATTCTGTGCTCAAAAGAGCTTGACGACAGGGTCGTTAAACTTGCAAAAAGAATTTACAAAAAGCACAGAAAAAGAATGGATGAAGATAATCTCCTCATCGCAGGAAGAAGCGACTTTCTCGAAATCACTCGAAAGTATTTTGAAGGAGAGTTTCTTCACTACAAGGACTCACCGAAGGTGCTCGGCCAGACCTACTCTTCTCTTTTGATAGATTTTACCGAAGGTTTTCATCCCAACGACCTGGGAATAATCGTCGAGACGATCAAGGAAGGAGGGATAATCATTGCCTTCTCTCCACCCATCGAGCAGTGGGATAACCTGAAGAGCAGGTGGCACGAGGACCTGGTTTCCGAGCCCTACACGGTTGAGGACGTAACAGGGAGATTCTTCGCAAGGTTCATGAGGAGGACGCTGCAGGCGGAGGGCATAATAGTCTTCGATGCGGACAAAAGGAAAATCATCAAGCACTACGAGTTTGAACCAAAGGAAATTTCAAGAGAAGAAATCGTAATTCCCGAAGAGGTTGAAATCAAGAGAAAGCTCTACAAGCTCTGTGCAACTCAGGACCAGGTCAGAGTTTTGCAGGTTTTCGAGCGATTTTTTGACAGAAAGAGGGAGAGAAAGGCTGTTGTCATCACTGCGGACAGGGGAAGAGGTAAGACTGCGATTCTCGGCATCGCTACACCCTACATAATTTCGAGGATGGAGAGATTGCTCAAGAGGCCTGTGAGGATTATGGTTGTGGCACCCACACCACAGGCAGTTCAGACCTACTTCAAATTCCTGCTCAAAGCGATGGTGAGGCAGGGGATGACGAAGTACTTTGCAAAGGAGACGAATGGTCTGATAACGGTCGTTAACAGCAAGTACGCAAGAGTGGAGTACGTTGTGCCGAGAAGAGCAATGCTGGAGAAGGATACAGCGGATGTAATCATAGTCGATGAGGCTGCAGGCATCGACGTGCCCGTTTTGCTCAAAATCACTGAAGGGGTCAGATACATGATTTTCTCCACGACAATTCACGGTTACGAGGGTACCGGAAGGGGGTTTGCCATCAGGTTTCTGAAGAGACTTGAAAGTGACGAGAGCGTTGAAATCGAAAGAATCCACATGGAGGAACCAATCAGATACGGTAAGGGAGACCCAATCGAGAGGTGGCTTTACGATGTCTTGCTGCTGGACGCGCAGCCGGCAGAGCTTGATGATGGGGATGTTGAGGCAATACTGCAGGGGAAGCTTGAGTTCAGGGAAGTGGACAAGGATGTGCTGGTGAGTGATGAGAAACTTTTAAGAGAGTTTTTCGGGATTTACGTGCTTGCTCACTACCGCAACCGCCCCTCTGACCTCGCAATACTGCTCGACATGCCAAACCACCTCCCCTTCATTGTTACGGTGAACGGCAAGCCCGTTTGCTCTCTCCACATCGCAATTGAGGGCAATCTTGACGATGATACAATCGAGAAGATTAAAGAAGGGTACAAGCCGAAAGGGCAGATAATCCCAGACCTAATGCTGAAGCACTACTGGGATTTCGAGTTTCCGAAGCTGGTAGGAGCGAGAGTCGTGAGGATAGCAACCCATCCGTCAGTTATGGATATGGGAATTGGCAGCTTTGCACTGGCAAAGATAGTCGAGTGGGCCTATGGTAGAGAGATGGACTGGGTTGGTTCAGGATTCGGAGTTTCCCCCGAGCTACTACGCTTCTGGGTTAGAAACGGCTTTACACCGGTGCACATAACGCCTCAGAGAAATGAGGTAAGCGGAGAACACACTCTAATCGTTCTCAGGGCATTGAAGTGCGATGTCGAGGATGTTGTTGAGAAGCTAAACTCGGAGTTCACGAGAAGGCTGATTGAGTATCTTGCAGATGAGCTTTCGGATTTGGAGACAGAGACGGCCGTTCTTCTTCTCAAATCGCTTAAAAGGAGCTTCGAAATTCCTCCCCCAAAGTTCGGAAAGGTGGAAAGGAGGAGAATGAGCAAGTATTTCCAGGGTATGAGCCTTTACGAATACGTTTCAGACATAATAAGGCCTCTCGTCAGGTACTACTACTCCAGAACTGATAGGGACGAACTGGACGAGGTTGAGGAGGAGGTTTTGATTGGGAAGTGTCTGCAGCTCAAGCACTGGACTGACCTGCCGGGTGAGGGGTATAAGAAATACAGATTGCTCCTCAATGCCGTGAAGAAGGTCTGGAGATGGTACTATGGAGAGGATTAACTTTGATTCGGAGTTTGTTGACAGAATAATCAACGGAGAAAAGATTACAACCGTGAGGAGAGGGATAAAGAGCTACCCGGTCGGAAGAATTGTTGAACTTACCGCCAACGGACAGAGGTTCGCATTGGCTAAGGTGAAGAAGGTTGTTGTGAAAAGAGTGAGGGAGCTAACCGATGAGGATGCCGTAAGAGACGGCTTCAAAAGTAGGGAAGAGCTGATTTCAGCACTGAAAAGGATATATGGAGACATAAGGGATGATGAATTCGTCACTGTCGTTCACTTCGAAGTTGTGAAGTAAGCTACTTCAGCCGAGCAGGAAAAGTCGGAGATTTTCTCTACTTGCTTTTAATTAAAAATAGTAAAATTAACTATTAACTGATTGCCTCAACAGCCAGGTCAGCTCTTACGATTCCGTAGCCGTAGTCTGCATCATAACCTTCGTATCCAACACGGTCGGCTGTCGTGTGGAGTATGGCTCTTACAGTCGAAATGTCCTCATCATTGAGGCTTTCGACTGGTAGAACTTCCCCATACTTGTTGTAATAAGCTGCCTGAAGCAGAGCCACAACTCCACTCACATGCGGACATGCCATCGAAGTTCCCTCGAGGATTTCGTAGGTATCGTCTGGATATGTGCTGAGTATGTTAACTCCCGGAGCGGTGAGTTCAACTCCGCGATTACTCCAGCTTGCAATGTTATCGTTCTTGTCAATTGCCCCCACAGCTATGACCTCCGGATATGCTGCTGGATAGCTTGGAGTTGGAGATCCTTCATTGCCAGAAGCGGCAACAATCACAACCCCGTAATTGTAAGCATCTATTATGGCATCGTGTAAGCTTTGAACGTCAGCTGTAGAGCCTAAACTCATGCTTATCACTTCTGCTGCGTCATCGTCGGGGTCTCCAACCACCACTCCATCTCCATCCTTATCAAGAACCCCATCAGGTCCGAAAAGAGCCTGCTCTATCCCAAGAATTATGTCGCTGACCCATCCACTTCCATCGTTGCCCAGTGCTTTTATTGCGTAAATCTCAACAGCTGGAGCGACACCAACAACTCCTATCTCATTGTTCATGGCGGCGATTATTCCAGCCACGTGAGTTCCGTGACCATTTCTGTCCTGATAATCCTTTGGTTTGGTCGAAATTCTCCCGTGAAGAACGCTAACTCCCCATGCGATGTTGTCTTTAAGGTCTGGATGGTCTCTATCAATTCCTGTGTCGATTATCGCCACCTCAATAACGCCTGCAGAAGAACCATCACTCACATCCCAAGCTTCAGTAGCGTTTATCCTCTCTACTCCCCAGGGAACGGTTTGGTCGGGCTGAGGTGCTCCGTCGTTGTCTTTATCCCTTCCAGGCGGTGACGGAGGCTTCGGATATGCGAACACTTTTGCGTCGTACTCTACCCTCTCCACACCTTTCGCTTTCGCCAGCTTTTCAACAGCTTTCTCTGGCAATTCTGCAACAACTATCGGAAAGATTCTTCCCTTCGCAAGGATTTTTCCGCCATTTGCCGGAACCACGTTATCATCAAACCTCTCGTTGACTTTGATTATAACTCGCACATTATTGCTGGAGGGTGCTGCCACAACTATTCCGGCTACTAAAATTAGAGCTACTGACAGCGAAATTGCCAGTTTTCTGTTTTTCATGAATAAACCACCCCATAAAAATCAGATACAAACATTAAAAGCTTTTTGGTAAGTGATACTCATTAACATAATTATAATGTGCTGAATCAAGCTCTTCCCAGAGTGATAGTGACTTATAAGGAAAGACCGGAACAGGAAACTGAATTTTTAGCGGTAAATTTTTATCAGCTCAAAGCAAAAACAACACCAATGGAAAAAAGCATTCAGGACACCATCCACGGTGTAATTAAGCTGGATGAATGGATGGTTGAGATTATTGACACTCCTCAGTTTCAGCGCCTCAGGAGAATTAACCAGCTCGGCTTTGCTAACCTTGTCTATCCCGGAGCTAACCACACGAGATTCGAGCACAGTCTTGGAGTAATGCACATCACCCGACTCCTTCAGAGAAGGCTTGGTTTTGACGATATCGTTGTTGCCGCAGCGCTTCTCCACGACATCGGCCACGCCCCATTCTCGCACGGAAGTGAGAAGCTCCTCGAAAAGTACGCATCCTACAATCACGAGACGATATCAAAGGTTGTTAAAGGGGAGTTGAAAGATGCAATAAAAGACCTCGGATTCAGAATCTCGGAGATTGAGGCAATTGTGATGGGGAAAAGAAAGTCAGTCGTAAACGGAGAAATCGACGCGGACAGAATGGATTATCTCGTCAGAGATTCTCACTACACGGGCGTTGCATACGGAGTTTTCGATATATACCGCCTCATAGACAAGATAAAGTTCGATGATGGTGTTGTCATCGAGCAGGGTGGTGTTAAGTCTGCAGAAAGTCTTCTGATATCGAGATTCCTCATGTATCCGACGGTTTACTTCCACCACGTTTGCAGAATAGCGAGGAAAATGTATGAGAGGGCAATGGAGAGGATTATCGAGGATGGCTTTGAAGCTGAGAAGTTCCTCGAAATGGATGACGTTGAAGCGATGATGCTTCTGAAGGATAGGGAAAGAGAAACTTATGACAGGCTGAACAACAGGAGCTGTTTAAGAGGGCCGTTTACGTTTCACGGAGGTCTTTGGATTTCAGAGAGGTGATGAGAACAAACGAGAGAAGAGCTGAGAGAGAGATTGCCGAGATGGCAGGGGTAGATGAAAAATACGTCATCGTCGACATCCCTCCTGTGGAGGAGATGAGGGAGTCGGGAGTTATGGTCAACACAGAGGAGGGGCTAAAGCCACTTGAAGAAGTTTCCCCACTCGTAAAAGCGTTGAAAGATGCGACAGCTGAAAACTGGAGGCTTGGTGTTTACACGGAGAAAAAATTCGTTGAGAAAGTCGGAAAGGCCGCTGTGGATTACTTTGGCATAGAAAAGGTTGTGCAGAAGTCGCTTGACGAGATTTTCCCGCAATAGCCAAAATTTTATTTGTTTGGTGATTAGCTTAGTTATGATTGGGCTAATCGGTGGAATGAGCTGGGAATCGACGGTGGAATACTACCGGCTCATGAACGAAATGGTCAAGGAAAAACTTGGAGGGTGGAATTCTGCCGAAGTTCTTCTTTACTCCGTAAACTTTGAAGAAATCGTCAGGATGCAGAGGGCTGGTGAATGGGGCAGGCTTGGAGAACTTCTTGGGGACATTGCGGTGAAGCTTGAGAATGCCGGGGCAAGGGCTGTTCTAATCTGCACGAACACCATGCACAAGGTTGCTGATGCGGTAGAGGAAAGAATCGGCATCCCTTTAATAAACATAATCGATGTCACTGCCGAGGCTTTGAAGAGGGATGGGGTTAAGAAGGCCGGGCTGCTGGGCACAAAGTTCACTATGGAGGACGGATTTTACCAGGAAAGAATGAAGAGGCACGGAATTGAGATAATAATCCCCGAAAAAGAGGAGGACAGAAATGCGGTTCACAGCATAATTTTCGACGAGCTCTGTCTAGGAATAATCAGAGAGGAGTCGGAGATAAAGCTCAGGAAAATAGTTGATGAGCTTAAGCAGAGGGGGGCAGAGGGAATAATCCTGGGCTGCACCGAGCTGCCGCTAATTCTCAAAGACCCGGAATTTTACAACACCACAAAACTGCACGCTGAAGCTGCGGTTAGATTTCTGCTGGAGGATTGAGCAATGGTATCACAGCAAACTTTTTAACATTCAAAGCTGACTTGTATCATGCAAGAACCGCCAGTGTATCCTCCCCCCTACAAACCGCCCGAAATGAAGGTTTTATACTTCCTCGCCTTTGTTTTTGGCCTGGTTATTGTTATCTCGCTCTCAGTCTACTACTACACCGAATTGCTGTGGTTCGAGTCGGTTGGTTACGAAAATGTCTTCCTGACATACCTCAAGTACTCGCTTGGCTTCTTCTTCCTCGAATTCATAATTTTCTTTGTTCCCTTGTTCCTGACAAATATTGCCATCAGAAGAGTCACGCTTGAGTTCCATGGAGAACCTCTGAAAATACCACACCTCGTCGATTTCGGAATTGCAATTTTTGCAGCACTCACCGTTAAGAACTACTGGGGCAGCATGCTTTTCTACCTGAATTCATCCGATTTCGGGATAAAGGATCCAATTTTTGGCATGGATGCTGCTTTCTACACCTTCCAGCTCCCGTTTCTCAGGATAATTCTCGGTTCTCTGCTTGCTGCGGTGCTGATTTCACTGGCTATAGCAGCCTTTGCGTACATGTATGCCTTCAGGTGGGTTAAAAGCCTGGAGGAGTTTAAGGAAATCTTCCCAGGAAGCGGATTCATCCATTTCTCTGTTCTGGTTGTTCTTTCCTTCATTCTCTCTGCAGTTCTGCTATACCTTTCGAGGTTTGGAATCCTTCACTCAGAGCATGGCCTGATTAGCGGAGCAAGCTACGTTGATGTAAACATTCTGTCCCCATCTCTGATGTTCCTTTCTGCAATCGTGCTGCTTTCCGGGATTTTTGCCGGATACCTCGTCGCAAGGAGAAGAGTTGAGAGGGTGTTTCAGGTAGTAGGTGTGCTTTTTGTAATCGCCATTTTGCTGACCTTCGTTGCCCCCTTCTTCGTTCAGAAGTTCGTGTTGAGCCGTCGGAATTGAGCTACGAGGAGAAATACATTGCCTACAGCATAAACTACACGCTCTTTGCCTACAACCTGCAGGACGTGAGGCTGCAGAAATTCGATTACAGAGACGTGGTTAACTACAGCGATATCATCAAAGCTAAGGACACGATAGACAACATCAGAATCTGGGACCACAGGCCTATAATAGATGTTTTCAGGCAGCTCCAGCAGATCAGAACATACTACGTCATTCAGGATGTTGATGTGGACAGATACCGGATTAACGGCAGTTACGTTCAGCTTTTGCTTGCTGCCAGAGAGCTCTCGACAGATAATTTACCAGCAAGAGCCCAGACCTGGCTGAACAAGCACCTGATTTACACACACGGTTACGGAATTGTTGCCTCACCCGTCAACAAAGTTTCAAAGGAGGGGTTGCCTGAGTTCTACATCTATGACATTCCTCCTGAGGGGTTAATCAAAATCGAGAGACCGGAAATATACTATGGGGAGCTTACCGACGATACGTGGTTGTGAACACACTTCAGGAAGAGTTTGACTACCCGAAGGGGGATGTGAACTTCTTCACCAAGTATTCTGGTGATGGAGGGATAAAGCTTGATTACTTTAAAAGAGTGCTCTTCTCCTTCAGATTTGGGGATATAAACCTGATTCTCAGCAACTACATAACCGATGAGAGCAAGCTGATGATGCATCGCGATATTGTTGAAAGGGTTTCGACCATAATGCCCTTCTTCGTTTACGATGACGACCCCTATGTCGCAGTTATTGATGGAGAAATCTGGTGGATAATCGATGCCTACTCAATCCTCCAGAACTTCCCGTACTCTGCCGAAGTTGGTGGGTTTAACTACATGCAGAACCCTGTCAAAGTATTTGTAAACGCTTACAATGGCAGTGTTAGGTTTTATGTGGTGCAGGAAGACGCCTACGTTAGAGTGCTCGAAAAAGCTCTGCCCGGGGTGTTTCTGAAGGACATGCCGGAGGAGTTCAGAAGTCACATCAGGTATCCGAGGGACTACTTCGAGGTGCAGGCACACATTTACTCCACATACCACATGAAGGACGTGACGGCCTTCTACAACAGAGAGGACGTCTGGGCTGTTGCCAAGGAGAAGTATGAGGACAAAACAATAGAGGTTGAACCGTACTACGTCACACTTGCCATTGAAGACGAACCTGAGTTCCTGCTCATGCTCCCTCTCACACCTGTAAACAGGGACAATATGATTGCATGGATGGCTGCAAGATGCGATGAAAAATACGGGGAGCTAATTATATACGAGTTCCCAAAGGGAGAGCTGATTTACGGACCAATGCAGATTGAAGCAAGGATCGACCAGGACTCAGAGCTGTCAAAGCTGTTCACACTCTGGAACCAGGCGGGTTCGAGAGTTATCAGAGGGAACCTGCTCGTGGTGCCAATAAACCACTCAGTGCTTTATGTGGAGCCAGTGTATTTGAGGGGTGAGTCTGCCAAAATCCCCGAGCTAAGACTGGTAATAGTGGTTCAGGACGAAGAGCTTGCAACCGGAACGAATCTTTACGAGGCTCTGGAAAACCTGTTTAAAGGTGAAAAACCCGCTGAGAAGCCAACAACTCCTGAAAAGCCTGCGGGGACTGTGGAAGAGAAGCTGGAGATTCTGAAAGATTACTATGGCAAGCTCATCGATGCTGCAAAGCGTGGAGACTGGGAGACCTTCGGAGAGATGCTGCAAAAGATTGGGGAGGTACTGGGATACGGAAAGTGAGTGGTTTGAGGTTCTTGCCTTTTTAACCCATTTCTTTTTTAACTCATTTCATGAAAAACCTTATTAGCTTTTTGTTATTTATTTGCTTATGGAGTGGTACTGGATAGGTTTGCTTATAGTGGTGGTTCTGTTTCTCCTCTCTGCCATTAGAATTGTCAAAGAATACGAGAGAGGTGTTATTTTCAGGCTCGGAAGGCTTGTTGGGGCGAGAGGGCCAGGGCTGTTCTTCATAATCCCAATTCTCGAAAACATGGTTGTTGTGGACTTGAGAACCGTAACCTACGACGTCCCTTCGCAGGAGGTTGTGACCAAGGACAATGTGACGGTGAAGGTTAACGCTGTTGTTTACTACAGGGTTGTAGACCCAGCCAAGGCCGTGACGGAGGTTTTCGACTACCAGTACGCCACTGCCCAGCTTGCTCAGACAACTCTGAGAAGCATAATCGGGCAGGCTGAGCTGGATGAGGTGCTTTCTGAGAGGGACAAGCTGAACGTCAAGCTCCAGCAGATTATCGACGAGGAGACGAATCCGTGGGGAATAAAGGTGACAGCAGTTGAGATTAAGGATGTTGAGCTGCCAGAGGAGATGAGAAGGATAATGGCAATGCAGGCAGAAGCGGAGAGGGAGAGGAGGTCGAAGATAATCAGAGCTGAGGGAGAGTATCAGGCTGCTATGAAGTTGAGGGAGGCTGCCGATGTGCTTGCCCAGAGTGAGGGGGCAATCCTGCTGAGGTATCTGCAAACTCTCAATGAAATCTCGGCAGAGCAGAACACAACCATTGTGATGCCGATTCCTGTGGAGCTTCTGAAGTTCTTTGTTGAGAAGAGCAAGAGTTGAGCAGTAAGAGATAAAAGCCCTCAATCTTTTTTTAACTTATGAAAATAATTCCGTGCCCTTCGTCACCTTTGCTGGCGAGGAGAATTGCCGAGACGACAGGGATGGAGATTGGAGAAGCTATTTTCAGGAGATTTCCCGATGGCGAGCTTTACGTCAGGGTAATGGAGAGGGAAGGAGTTGTTGTTGGCAGCATAAACTCAAACGACGACCTCATAGCTTTGATTTTCGCTCTTGACGTTCTGGATAAGGCAAAGGCTGTTGTGCCCTACATGGGCTATGCGAGGCAGGACAAGGTCTTTCAGGAAGGAGAGGCGGTAAGCATAAAAATTGTGGCGGAGATGCTTGAGAGCAGGGCTGAGGAGGTTGTGACGGTGAACATCCACAGCAATGAAGCTGCATCACACTTCAAGAGGCTGATGAACCTCGATGCCATGCCTTTGCTGGGAGAGTACTTTGCCGAAAAGGATGTAGTGATGGTCTCTCCAGACAAGGGGTCTGTGGAGAGGGTCAAGATTGCGGCAAAGCATGCAGGTTGCGAGTGGGATTACATGGAGAAGCGCAGGATTGACGCAGAGACTGTCGAAATAACCCCGAAGAGTATAGATGTTGAGGGGAAGGACGTTGTTATAGTGGATGACATAATCTCCACTGGAGGAACCGTAGTTGAGGCAGCAAAGATTCTTTACAGGTTGGGGGCTAAAAGCGTCATTGCAGCATGCGTTCACGCAGTTCTTGCAGAGAATGCCGCAATAAAGCTCTTCAATGCCGGAATAAAGGACATTGTTGCCACAGATACAATAGAATGTGCCTTCAGCAAAATCAGCGTTGCAGGGCTTGTAGCGGAGAACATCTGAAAACACTTTTATGCATACCTGAATTTGATTTGGAGATGAAAAGGAGGGTCGTGGCTACAGGGACTTTCGATATAATCCACCCGGGACACATAACATTCCTTAGGGAAGCAAAGAAGCTGGGAGACGAGCTTATTGTGATTGTGGCGAGGGAGAAGAACGTCAGGCACAAGCCCAAGCCAGTCGTGCCTGAGGAGCAGCGCAGAAAGGTGGTTGAGGCGATAAAGTACGTTGATAAAGCAATTCTTGGTGATGAGGAGGACATGTTCAGGCCCATTATGGAGCTGAAGCCCGATGTTATAGTTCTGGGCCACGACCAGCATTTTGATGAGAACTGGCTTAAAGAAGAGCTCAAGAAGAGGAATTTGAACTGTGATGTTGTGAGGATAAGGGTGAAGGAGGATTGCCCGCTGTGCAGTTCTCACAAGATTATTGAGAGGGTTTTGGAGAAGTACGGAGGGAGATAATGCTGTTGATGATTCCGGGTCCGGTTCAGCTGCATGAAAGAATTGTCAGGGCTATGGCAAGGCAGATGATTGGCCACAGAACAGCAGAGTTCAGTGCGATAATGGAGTTCTGCGTTGAGGGGTTAAAGGAAGTTTTCGGGACAAAGGGGGACATCTGCCTGATTTCTGGCTCTGGAACAGCAGGAATGGAGGCTGCAATCGCTTCCTTCAGCAAGGTTAAGAAAATTGCCACTCTCGAAAACGGGAAGTTTGGTGAAAGGCTGGGTGATATAGCGGAGCGATACACTGAGGTGGAGAGGGTAAAGGTCCCGTGGGGAGAGAGCTTTGACCTCGATGCTGTGAAGCAGGCTTTGGACAATGGCGCTGAGGCAATTGCCTTCGTTCACAACGAAACCTCGACAGGCATACTGAATCCGGCAAAGGAGATTGCGAGGATTGCGAAGGAGTACGATGCCCTTGTTATTATGGATGCCATAACATCTGCAGGTGGAGATTACGTTAAGATGGACGAGTGGGGAATTGATGTCGCAATAGTTGGAAGCCAGAAGTGTCTCGGCGCTCCACCTGGGCTTGCGGCTGTGGCTGTGAGCGAGAAAGCGTGGGATTACTACAACGAGAAATGCCCCTATTATCTGGATTTGATGGCTTACAGGAAAAAGCTCAAGGACATGCAGACTCCTTACACCCCAGCCGTCCCGCTCTTCTTTGCCCTCGCTGAAGCAATTAAAATCATACAGGAGGAGGGATTGGAGAACAGAATTCAGAGGCACCGCATTTTGAGTGCTGCTGTCAGGAAGTGGGCTGTTGAGGCCGGTTTGGAGCTTTTCCCCAACCTGAACAAGTATTCGAGCTACTCCAACACTGTAACTGCAATAAAGATGCCCGATGGTGTAACGGACAGCGAGCTAAGGGGAACGCTGAGGAAGGAGTACGGAATACTTGTGAGTGGGGGCAGGGGAGAGCTTAAGGGCAGAATCTTCAGAATCGGGACGATGGGGAACGTGGGGAAGTTTGAGACCATCTCAACTCTGGCAGCTCTCGAAGACGTGCTTATGAGGAAGGACGCAATTAAACCAGCCCTGCAGTATGCCCAGATTCTCCTGAGGGATTTGCAATGAAAATAGGCATTGCAGACACAACCTTTTCGAGAATCAACATGGGGAAGATAGCCATAGATGAGCTGAGGAAGATAAGCAGCATACCCTACGAGCGCTATACTGTGCCTGGAATAAAGGATTTGCCGGTTGCGGCGAAAAAGCTTCTTGAAGAGAGGGGATGCGATTTAGTCATCACCCTCGGCTGGGTTGGTGGGACGCAGAAGGACATGTTCAGCTACATCGTTCTGAGCATGGGGCTGGTTATGGTTCAGCTTATGACAAACAAGCATGTCATTGATGTCACCATTCATGAGGATGAGGCGGAGGATGAGAAAACTCTGCTGATGGTTGCCGAGAACAGGGTGAGAGAGCACGTCAGGAATGCGGTGGACTTGCTTGTGAATCCAAAAAGGCTGCAGAAGCTTGCTGGAACTGGCCAGAGACAGGGCTATCCTGATGTTGGGCCAATTTTGGAGTGAGGTTTTCATTCTTTTTTCAGTTTAATAAAATAAAAGAAGTTCACTCCACTTCATAAGCTCTAACATCAGAGATGGCGTAGTTGCCAGCGTTGTCAATTGCAGCAACAAAAAGCTCCACCCTGCCATCAGCTGGAATTGTGGCTTCGTATGGCTCATCTTCAAGTCCGTAACCCCCAATGGGCTCCATCACGTATCTCCTCGAAAGCTGCATGTCCTTGCTTATCCACTCCGAGTCGTGGGTGTAGAGCAGAACAGTTCTGTAAATTCCGCTGCCAGCATCCCTAACCACGGCAGAGACCTTTAAAGTTCCGTTAACGAGCTCAACCGAGACGTCCCGAATCTCAGGCTTCTCATCATCTCCAAGGCGATAAACCATGTCTGGAACTCTGACGGCAACGTAAATGCTGCCGTAAGCTGCGGAGACTGAGGGCATCCATACCTCATCACTTTCAAGAAGCTTTATGCTGTCAAGCAAAAACTCTCCTCTCCACAGGAGGTAAAGCTTTGCAGAACTGGAGGATTTGGCTGGCAGCACGACAACATCCTCACTCGCCAAGGGAATTCCTGGCTCCTCTCCTTCAGGGATGGTGAAGTTTCCGACAATGTTGCCGTTCAAATCGAGAATCTGCAGTTTGTGCCAAGAAGCAGCGAATATTTGCTTGCCTGAGGTTGCAATGTAGGAGTTCCCAGTCGAGTCGCTTCTAACTCCAGCATCGCTGCTCCACAGCAGCTTTCCCTCTTTTATAGCCATTACCTTGCCGTAGCATGAAGTTACCACCATTCCCTGAACGTATAGCGGTGAAGTTAGTGGACATTCAGCTTCATAACTCCAAATCTCCTCTCCGCTTAATGGGGAAAGGGCGTGCAACCTTTTCCCGTTCTCCGTCGTGACGAAAATCTGTTTATTGCCATAAGCAAGCCCTCTGACTATGCCGTCAACCTTCTTCTCCCATAGCTTCTCCCCGCTCTCTGCAAAACAGGCTACGCTGCCATCAACTGTCCCAGCACAGACTTTGCCATCAAAAACAACCATGTTGGATGTAACCTTCCCTCCAGCCTCTCCAATGTCAGCCCTCCACACTTCCATCCCGTTCGACTTGTCGAGGCAACCACAATTGCTGGATTGCCTCCTCCGCCAGTAGAAGAAGCACCAAGGTAGAGATGCTTTCCAAGGGCGTAGCTCTCAACGAAGCGGTTGTATTCGTCGTAGAACTCCTTATGCCAGATTACATCACCTTCAGGGCTGAGGGAATAGACTTTCTGCCTGCTCCCAACGAAAATTCTGTCCTTCTCAGCTAATGGCATCGACACTGGCACTAAGCTGCTCTGATAAGTCTCAACATTTACCTTAAACTTAATCTCTGGCTTTCTTGGCAGAGAGGAGGGGTAGAACATCCCGCTGTCAGCATCGCCCTTGATCGAAGGCCAGGAGTGGTGGCTGGGGGAGATTGCGATTTCAGGAGGTGTTTTTGAAGGTTTGACTTCCACAAGTCCAACCTCTTTACCCT
>LZQN01000112.1_pt1 | contig 15102 bp, 17 predicted proteins | sample 768531 | NCBI WGS metagenome assembly LZQN01 (sample SAMN05207080, study PRJNA324506) | oil field metagenome | isolation source: sample BH-FW-7 from oil reservoir | place: India: Bombay High | collected 2015-12-02
TTAAGTAAGGAAGGGCCCTTTAAGGTTTCCAGGGGTTCAAAACCCAGTAAAAATCAGCCTCTCCCTTTTCTATCTTAGGACTTTTATAACCGCCCAGAAGTACAAAGGTATGTACCACTCCACCTCTTTGAGCCATACCATGAATTTCTCCAGCAGTTACTTCTATACCTTTATCTAAAGCCAGTTGAGCCAACAGATTGGTCACGGTTAAAGTGCCCTGACCACCCACACCTGCAAAAAATATCCTAGCTAAAGCCATAATAACTCCCTTACCTTGCCTTTATGGATTTACAAACCTGTAAACAAACCATACAACCTGCACACAACACTTCATCTATTTTGACCTGGCCATCCTGGATATAAAAGGCAGGACAAGCTAATTCTTGTACACAAGAAAGACAATTATCACATTCTGCACTTATATAGGCCTTTTTGGTTTTCTTTACTCCCAGCACCTTGCGAGCAAAAAGAGGACAGGGCTCTTCAGTAATAATAACCCTGACCCCTTTTTCCTCTTTAAATTCCAGGATAGCCTCTTCCAGGGCCTTTTGATTTAGGGCTTTAACCCGTTTTACCTTATTTACTCCCAGGGCTCTTACCACAGGCTCGATTTCTATTGGAGTTACCTGCGTGGCCATGGGTTTAGCTGTTACTCCAGGATGAGGCTGGTGCCCGGTCATGGCAGTGGTTTTATTGTCTAAGATAAAAAGTAAAATATCATGTTGATTATATACTGCATTGGCCAGACCAGTTAAACCTGAATGAAAAAGGTAGAATCCCCAATAAAGGCAATTACGGGCTTATCACTTCTTATAGCCAGTCCAGAACCAGCAGAAACAGAAGAACCCATACACAAAAGAAAATCTGCCATCTTTAATGGGGGCAAAATTCCCAGGGTATAACAACCAATATCAGAAGAATAATAGGCATCATCACCAAAAATTTTGCGCACTCTATAATATACTGAACGATGAGGACAGCCAGCACAAAGATTGGGAGGCCTTTTGGCCAGATCTTCTTCAACACAAAGCTCTGTAGCCTTATATTCTTCATTGGTCAGCTTAAACAAGGCCTGTGCCACTAACACAGTAGAATATTCTCCAAACAAAGGAAGCCCTATATTTTTACCCCAGACTTCTACTTTAAGTCCCTGTTGCTGCACTATATTTCTAATCTCTTTTTCCAGAAGAGGTTCCAATTCTTCCAAGACCAAAACCCTGTCCACACCTTGTAAAAATTCCAAAATCAGTTCTTCGCTTAAAGGATAGGTAAATCCCAATTCCAGAACCTTAAATTGAAAGTGAGGATGGTCGGTAAGCACATCCTTAAGATAAGCTCTGCTAATACCAGAGACCACTATTCCTATATTTCCTTCTCCCCATATTTTATTAAAGGGAGATTTTTGGACTTCCTTTTTTATAGCTTCCAGTTTTTCCAGTAGGACTTTATGCCTTTCTCTAGCTACAACAGGAATGGGTACAAAACGCCCAGGATTTTTTTCCAGACTTCCCTTTTGCTTTACTTCAGCTAAAGAGTCAAAAACCACTTCTCCTCGCAAGTGATTCACTCTAGTAGTGGTGCGTAATAAAAAGGGTTGTTCATATTTTTTAGAAAGCCTAAAGGCTTCCCTGGTCATGTCTTTACACTCTTGGGCTGAAGAAGGTTCAAAACAGGGAAGCCCAGCCATCCTGGCATAATAGCGATTATCTTGCTCATTTTGGCTGGAATGACAAAAGGGATCATCTGCGCTTAAAATAACCATTCCTCCTGGAGTACCAATATAGGCCAGGGTAAAAAGTGGATCTGCAGCTACATTTACTCCCACATGCTTCATGGTCACCAAACTGGGCACTCCACCTAAGGCTGCTCCTCCAGCTACTTCCATGGCTACCTTTTCATTGACAGAGTATTCAAAATAATAATTAACTTCTTGCTCTCTTTGTAAACGATAAAAAGTATCTGGAGCTTCTGAAGAAGGAGTGCCTGGATAACAGGAAACCACACTTACTCCTGCTTCTAACGCCCCTCTAACAATAGCTTCATTGCCTAACAGTAAAACCTTCTTCCCTGGCTCATCTTTTAAAAGTAAACTCATCTTCTCACCTTTTTTAGCCTATATTTTTTCTTTTAGATTACTTATTTTAGCATCTAAATAAGAAGTATCTTCCTGCTTAAACTCTTTTTTTAATTCCACATAGTAAGCATAAGCATTTTTAAACTCATTCATTTCTCAGCTAAAAAAGCTTTTTAAATAAAGTTTCTCGTTTATAATTTTTGTATTCATCCAAATCAATAGTTGAAACAAGATTATAAGCTTCTTTATAATTTCCCTTATCCATTAAAATATTTACCTGGCTTAAAACACAAACAGCAAAAATATCATCATCTAGTTTTTTTAAATTTTCAAGCACATCATAAGCTTTGTCTAAATTGTTATTTTCAAAATACAAAGAAACCAGTTCCACATATATAGAGGGTTTTAATTCTGAAGGAGCTTTAGTTAAAAAACTTAATAAATCTTTTTCCCTGTCTTTAGAAGAAACAATAAGCATGCCCAATTCTTTTTTAGCCTTATTTAGACTAGAATACTTATAATATTTATAACCAGAATAAGCACCTACTAAAATTATAACTCCTCCTAAAACAATACCTATGGTTTTAAGGTTATTGACAATAAATTCTAAAAAAGGGTGTATGGTTTCATCAGCTTTCTTCTTCTATTTGCTCTAAAATATTTTTTTTGTTTTCTTCCATTGTCTTCTCCTATTTGTTTTTTTTGGCTTTCACTTCCCTTCTAAGCCACTCATACCATTTATCCACCCCTTCACCAGTTTTAGCTGAAAGGGGAAAAATCTCTATTTCGGCATTTAAGCTCTTGGCAAAATTAGATGCCTTTTCCAAACTGAAGTCCACATAAGGCAACAAATCTACCTTATTTAAAATCATTACCTTGGACTCAGCAAAAATAAGGGGATATTTTTCTGGCTTATCATCTCCTTCTGCCACACTCAAAATGGTTACCTTATAATCCTCACCCACAGAAAATTCAGCTGGACAAACCAAATTACCCACATTTTCCACAAACAAAATATCCACATCCTTTAAATCCAGCTTATTTACAGCTTCTAAAACCATGCTACTATCCAGATGACAACCACCATCAGTATTGATTTGAATGGCTTGAGCACCAGTGGCAGCCACTCTTCTAGCATCATTGTTGGTCTGTAAGTCTCCTTCAATTACAGCCATTTTAAATTCATCTTTTAGCTCTCTTAGAGTTCTCTCCAGTAAAGTTGTCTTGCCTGCTCCAGGAGAACTCATTAGGTTTAAAACCAAAATTTTTTGCTGCAAAACATCTTTTTAATTCTTGAGCTATTCTTTCATTGGCTTCTAAAATATTTCTTACAACTTGAATCTGCATTTTTCTCTCCTTAAAGTTATTCTGCCTCTATTTCTTCAATAATTAACTCTTTTCCAGAAATTATTTCATGGCCAAACTCTGCCTCACAATAGGGACAATAGACAACAAGCACTTCATCTGGATCAGGAGAAAACTCCTTTTTGCATTTCCTGCATCTAGCTCTTAAGGGCACTTCTTCAGTGATAATTTTAGCATCAGCCAGAGGAGTATCCACAGTAAGCACCTTAAAAGCAGTATCCAAAGCTTCAGGAACAATATTGGTAATCCTTCCGTATTTAATTTTTACTTTTAATAACTTGCTTACATTATGTTTGGCCATTTCTTCTTTAATAATTTCCAGAAGAGACTGGGCAATAGAAAGTTCATGCATTTTATTTCCCTTCAATTAAAAGCTTAAATTATAGGTAGCAACAAATTGACTTAATCTTTCTCTGGACTTTTCTAATTTTAATTTTAACTCTTGCTTATACTTCTCCAGGTCAATCTCTTTTCTGGCTACTTTGGTTTGCAGAGCTGCTTCTGCTACTGCTGGAGCTTCCCACTCTAAAATACGCAAATCCAAGGGCTTGGGGATAATATAATCTGGACCAAAATCCAAGTGCTCAAGCCCATAGGCCTTTAAAACTTCTGCTGGCACTGGTTCTTTGGCCAGGGCAGCTAAAGATTTGGCTGCTGCCAGTTTCATCTCTTCATTTATTTTTCGAGCATATACATCCAGAGCTCCCCTAAATATAAAAGGAAAGCCAGAAACATTATTGACTTGATTGGGATAATCAGAGCGTCCTGTGGCCATAATACAATCAGGCCTTACCTCTTTAGCCACTTCAAATTCTATCTCTGGGTCCGGGTTGGCCATGGCAAAAATAATGGGGCTATTGGCCATGGACTTAACCATTTCTGGGGTTAAAATACCTTTTACCGAAAGGCCTACAAAGACATCTGCTCCCTTCATTACCTGAGCTAAAGAGCCATAGTCTTTGTCCTGGGCAAATTCCAGTTTTTGCTCGTTTAAGTTTTCTCGCCCCTTGTGAATAAGGCCTCTGGAGTCAAACATAAAGATATTTTCCTTTTTCACTCCCAAACTCACATAAAAACGACAACAGGCAATAGCAGCAGCTCCAGCCCCAGAAACAACCATTTTGACCTTGTCTATATCTTTTCCCACGATCTCCAGGGCATTTAACAGACCTGCGCCAGAAATAATGGCTGTACCGTGCTGGTCATCATGAAAAACAGGAATATCCATTTCCTCAATCAGTCTTTTTTCTATATAAAAACATTCAGGAGCTTTAATATCTTCTAAATTTATCCCTCCAAAAGTGGGCTCCATAGCTTTGACAATCTCAATTAACTGATCAGGATCAGAAACTCGCAAATTAAGGTCATAAACATCAATATCCGCAAAAATTTTAAATAAGACTCCTTTACCCTCCATTACAGGCTTGCCTGCCTCCGGGCCAATATTACCCAGCCCCAGGACAGCTGTACCATTGGAAACCACTGCCACTAGATTTCCCTTATTGGTATATTCATAAACTTTGTGCTTATCTTTTTCTATTTCTTTACAGGCCAGGGCAACACCTGGAGTGTAAGCCATGGACAGGTGTTTTTGAGTAAGACAGGGCTTGGTAGGTACCACTTCCAGTTTACCCTTCCTCCCCTGTTGATGATAAGCTAGGGCTTCTTCTGGAGTAAACAAAGCAGACATATTTCCTCCTAAAATTTAATTTGACCATTACCTTTAAGCTAGTTTAGACTGGGTTTCAAGGAATTTAACCTGAGAAAAATTTTCTCTAATTAAAAAATGAAAAAATATCTTATCCTATCCCTGGCAACTCTTCTTTTGCTTCTAACCTTTTTAGGCTATAAATTCTTTTTAGCAGAACCAGAGGTTATAAAAATAGGCCTTTTAGCCCAGCTATCTGGCCCAGGCTCAGAATTGGGAGTAAATGTAAGAAATGGAGTGAGAATAGCCATAAAAGAAATAAACCAGCAAGGAGGGATTAAGGGGAAAAAAATAGTACTCCTGGTAGAAGACAATAAAACAGGATCCTGCTTTAGCCCAAAAGCTAATGCTCAAGTTAATCCAACAAAAAGTAAAAGCCATTATTGGCCCCATTACCAGCAATATTGCTCTAAAGATTGTACCCCTGGCCAATAAACATCAAGTAATCCTTTTAAGCCCCACTGTTTCCACTCCTCTTTTAGCAGAAAAAGATGACTATTTTTTTCGCCTGGAAAGTCCTTCCACTGAAGAAGCGAGACAACTGGCTCAATTTGCCAGAAACTTCCTTAAGCTAAATAAAGTGGGTATCCTCTGGGACGCCCAAAACCAGGCCTATACTTATCCCTATCAAAAAACCTTTGTTCAAGAGTTTACCCAATTGGGTGGAAAAATCGCCTTTAACTTAAGTTATAAAGACAACTATCAACATATAAGTAGTACCTCTCTTTCCCACTTTTCCAGTCTAACCCCTAAAGACGGCCTGCTTTTTATTTCCAATGACCAGGATTTACTAAAAGGCGCAGAATTTCTTATTTCTCCTGCCCAGATTATTCTTTCTGCAGGTTGGGCCATGACCCAAACTATCAAAATCAATTACCCTATTCTTTTTAGAAAAAAAATCTTTTTTGCTTCCACCAGTTATCTAAAAAAACAGTAAAGGAAAAACAGTTTGACCAAATATATCTAAATAACTATGGCAGATTACCCAATTTTGCTGCCTATCGGGGCTATGACAGCCTTAAAGTCCTGGCTAAGGCCTTAAGCTTAGGAGATGACTTAAAAAAGGAACTGTTAAAAATAAAAAATTTTCCAGGCCTTCAATATAAAATTACCTTTAATCGCTTTGGAGACTTAAATTTACCTGTTCACATCTATACCCTAAAAAATGAAGACTTTAGCCGAGTAGAATATGGACGCTAAAAGTATTCTGGAAATAGGCAATAAATTTACAGTAAAAAAGATTACTGTCCCTTCTATTTTAATAGTCATAGTACTTATTTTTTCAGCCATATACTTTCAATTTTTTATCTGGCTAAAAACAAGTAAAGAACATAGTAAATTTATCTCTCAACACATTAAAATATTTCTGGATATAAATGAAAAACAGTTAAAAAAAATAGAAACTTATTTAGATTACAACTTATATAGCTATACTCTAAACGAACTTTCTCTACCTTTTTTTGCCAGAAATATATTTGTCTTAAATAAAGAAAAGGAACTTGTCTTATCCTATCCCAAAAATCACAAACTGCCTCGTCTAGAACATATATTCGATAGGATAAAACAGGATATTAACTATTCTGTACCTTACTATTCAATAAATTTAAAGCAACTAAGCATATCTCTTTTGGATACATCTCCGGCTAATTTTCCTATCTTGTAGAATTGGATTTAGCAATTTTAGACAATACCTTAAAAAATTAGTAGACTTTTCTGTCGATGATTCTATTCTAGTTACTGATAGATTTGGAAATGTATTTGCTTCCAATCAAGAGGAATTTATACGTACCCAGGAAAATATAAATCATTTTAATTTTTTCAGTCAACTAAAGACTAAAAATTCCTTTATTGGAATAGAAAAAATACTTGGTTCCTATTATGTAATTTTTGCTAAAAAGGAAAATAACTTTGTTATTGCCCAATTAACTAAAATTAAAAAAATTATAATTCCTGCTATTGGATTTATAATATTTGTCATAATTGTTTTAAGCATATTAAATACTTATTTAATATTTTCTATCAACACTTTTGTAAAAAAGAATATAGCTTCTCGCTTAAAAGAATTAAGTAACATCCTTTCTAGACCTGAAGATGAACAAATTATTATTAGCAACCTATCGATCATAAAAAATAAAAATTATTTTCAAGAATTAAATGTTGTAATTAACAAACTTATTTATTACTTAAAAGAAATAGACAAAAAAAATAAATTTTTAAGTCAAAAAAATACAGAGCTAAGTTTTCTGATTAACAATCTACCCCTCTGGTTATGGTATTTAAAATCTCCCACCACCTTTGGTCTGGTCAATAAAAATATGGCCCATTTTTTTTCGGTTACGAACCAGAAGACCTGTCTTATCAAGATATTGAATCTAAATTATTAACCTCAAAAGAAGTGGTTCAGGAAAATATAGAAGAAAATAAGAAAATTTTTGCCCAGGGAATTATAGGGCAAAAACAAAGTTGGTATGAAAACAAAACAGGAGAAAAACGACTTATAGCCATTACCAAAATCCCTATTTTTAAAGAAAATACCAATAAAGTAGAAAGTGTTATTTGTGTGGGAATGGATCAAACAGAGGTGTTTTTAGAGTCTCAAAAAAGAAAAGAACTGGAAAAAAGGCTTTTAAAGGTACAAAAACTGGAGACAATTGGCACCCTGGCTAGTGGGATTGCTCATCATTTCAACAATCTTTTGCAATCCATTCTTTTCTACATTCAAAAAGTCAAAAACAAAGAAGAAAACAAAGAAATTATTCAAAAAATAGAAACACAGGTAAAAAAGGGCAAAGGATTTGTGCAAAGCTTACTTAATATAAGTCACAAAACTCCAGAAGAAATGGAAGTTTTTGAATTTAAAAATTTCATAGGCAATATAGTAGAGGTTATAAAAAACTCTTATCCCAAGAATATCAAGATAGAAGCCATTCTTCCTCCTTCAGAAATCAAAATTAAAGGCAATCCAGGGTTGCTGGAACAAGCAATTTTAAATATCACCAATAATGCTAAAGATGCCTTGAAAAATGAACCTGCAGGAAAAATAACTCTCAAAGTAGAGAGTGTTCAAGAAGAAACAGGTCAAAACTGGTTAGAAATCACCATCTCAGATAACGGACCTGGCATAGCTCCAGAAATAAGAGATAAGTTGTTTGAACCCTTTTTTACCACCAAAGGCATAGGCGAAGGTACAGGCCTGGGGCTTTACCTGGTATATCAAATAGTAAAAATGCATAAGGGAGAAATATCCCTGGAAGAAACTACTAAAGGTACCGCTTTCAAAGTCCTGTTGCCTATAACAGAAGAAAGGGAAGAAAAAGGATCAGAGCAGCAAAAACAAGTAAGCTCACTTCCCCAACTAAACACCATACTTTTAGTAGATGATGAAGAAATGATTGTAGAGGGCCTGGAAGAATTTTTAACCTCTGCTTTTAAAGTAAACATTCTAAAGCCTTAAACGGCCAGGAAGCTTTAGAAGTTTTTCAAAAATACAGCCAGGAAATTTCCCTGGTTATTCTTGACTTAGGACTACCAGGAATAAGTGGAGAAGAAGTACTAAAAAAGATAAAAACCTTGCATCCCAAAACCAGAGTTATAGTTTGTTCTGGATACCATCATCATCCCATTGCCAAGAACCCCAAACAATTTGGAGCAGAGCTTTTCTTAAGTAAACCCTATGATTTTGAACAACTGATAGAATCGATAAAGGGAATCTTTTATGCAGACTAATTATGACTCCATTGTGGTTAACTTTGTCCAGAAGAAAAAAGGGCACTTTATCCTGGTAAGTGATGATGCCCTTTTTGAAAAGACCTTTTTAGCCATGCTCAAGACTCTGGCTTTAACTGAGGATAGTCTCACTTTAGCCACTTTAGACACGCTTATATTAAAAGTAAAAGAAAATATAGAATATGGAAACTTTCCCCTAGTTATTTTAGAATTATTTTTAAAAGGAAATTATAATATAGAAAAAATAAAAGAATTAAAAAATATTTTTAAAAATATCAAAATTATTTGCCTGACAAATGAGATAGATCGAGATAAGATAGCTCATATACTTGAATATGGAGCTGATAATGTTATTGTAAAACCCGTATCCATAAATTCTCTCATCCAAAAATAGCCTTTACTGTAAAATCAAGTGGCCTAAGTAAACTTGTTGATAAATGTAAAGAACTTATAGAAAATAATAACCTTGAAGAAGCAGAAAGCATAGTAAATAAAATTTTAAAGATAAAGCCAGATAGTTCTATAGCTTATATTTTAAAGGGAGATATATTTAAGAAGAGAAATAAAATAAAAGAAGCAGAAGAATGTTATTTAGAAGCATCTAAAAGGAGCAAGTTATATCTTGAACCACTAAAAAAACTGGTAGAACTGCATGAAGCAATAGGAGACCTGGAGAAGAAATTAGCTTATTTAAAACGTCTGGATAAACTTTCTCCCCTTAATTATAACAGGAAAATAGAAATTGGAAAAACTTACATAGATTTAGATAAGGTTGATGAGGGTAAAGAATATTTAGATGAAGCGGTCAAGCAAATAAAAAAATATTCTCAAGAAATTTTAGCCAGTACCCTTATGGACATTGCTCTTAAAATCAAAGATAAAGTTCCCCATCTAAGCTCTAAGTATATAGAAGAAGCCATCAATTTTAAGGCAGATTTATTAAATATCAATGATCTCTGGATGTTTAATGAATTGGGAATCTTACTTAGAAAACAGGGTAAGTGGGAAGAAGCAGCCAGGTATTATCAAAAAGCTCTAAAAATTGCGCCTGCAGATAGCCATTTACACTACAACATTGCCCTGGCCTACTTAGAAGGAAACAAGCCATACAAGGCCTTAGACTTTGCTCAAAAAGCCTTAGATCTTGATCCAGAACTACCTTTAAAGGGTGAAAATATTGCCTATAATCTAGCCTATATTTTTTATAGAAGCCATAAGGTAATCGAGGCCCAAAAGATGCTGTCCCTCTGTTTTCAGCAAAACCCAAGGCATGCCAAAGCCATTGAACTTGCTCGCAAATTAAGAGGTTAGAGTTGTTTTCTCTCCTGATATTCTTTTTTTAACTGTTCCCAGAGCTTTTTTTCTTGCTCACTAAGGGCTAGCTCTCTGGCCTTTTGATAGTGAAACTTAAACTTCCTTTCTTCTTTTTTTAAAAGATAGGCATAGGCCAGGTTTAAGTGGGCCTGAAAAAGATTTCCCTGTTTACCGTAAAAGATACCTAGTTCTTCTCTAATTTCCGGACTATAGGGCATTTTTTCCAGGGCTTCCTGAAAATATTTTAAAGCTGTTTTCTCTCCCTTTTCAGCCAGAGCCCTGGCATAATAAAAAAGAGCCAGGGTATCTTTGGGGTTCAACAACACTGCCTGCTGCAAATTGTTCAAAGCCAGGTCAATTTTTCCCAAACGATAGTAAAATAAACCTATTTCTCTTTTAAACACACTATTATTAGGGCATTTTTTAATTTTTCAAAATAAGTCAAAGCTTCTTTAAACCTATTTAGCCTTCTTAAAGCAATAGCTTTACCCAACAAGGAATAACAATCTTCTCCTTTAAAAAAGGACAAGGCCAGGTTAGGATCTGTATATTTGGCCCAAAGTAAGGTTTGTACCAATTTTAATTGTTCACTTTTTTGCAGGTTTAAAGGAATATTAGCCCTTTTTAGCCTATCTTCTAAATAACCAATACGCTCATTCACCTCTGGATGCGTAGAAAGATAAGAGGGGATACTACTACCACTCAACCACCTTTTTTTTCTAATTAATTCAAATACCTGAACCATCCCCCAGGGGTTATAACCGCTCTTAACTAAATAATTAAAACCCACCTGGTCTGCTTCGCGCTCATTTTCCCTCGTATATTTAAGCATAAGGGACTGGGCTCCAGCCACAGAACCAATGACCATAGCCTCTCCCATTTCCCCTTTGCCCAAAAATACCCCAGCCAGTAAGGTGGCCAGGCTTCCCAGGCTAACCAGTTGAGATTGTTCTATGTTTTTAGCCACGTGTCTTTGCGTGAGGTGGGCTAACTCATGGGCCAAGACTCCAGCCAGTTCACTGTCACTCTGAACATTCATAATCAGCCCAGAATAGATCACCATATACCCAGCTAAGGTAGCAAAGGCATTGAGAGAGTTATTTTCCACTACATCTACTTCTATTTTAAAAGGATAATAGGGAGCTTCCTTAGCCAGTTTGGCTACCATACCTCGCACATAGGAAGTAATTTCTGGGTCTTCAATCAAAGGCAAACGAGAACGAAGGAGTTTTTTAAATTTTTGGCCTAATTCAGCTTCTTTTTTTAAACTAAATTCTCCTAAAATAGCTGCTGAAGGCCGGGATAAATTAATCCCCAGCAAAAAAACCAGAAAAAAAATAAATAGCTTAAGGGGACGCATTAGTTTTTTATTTGTTCATCATATCTAAAAACTCTTTATTGGACTTAGTTCCTCGCATTTTATCCAGCAAAAATTCCATGCTTTCCAGGGGATTCATAGGAGCCAATACCTTGCGTAAAATCCAAACCCTATTGAGCACATCAGGCGGTAAAAGCAATTCTTCTTTTCTGGTGCCAGAACGATTAATATCAATTGCAGGAAACACTCTCTTATCAGCTAAATGTCTATCCAGATAAAGGTCCATATTGCCAGTACCCTTAAATTCTTCAAAAATAACTTCATCCATTCTGGACCCAGTATCAATCAAAGCTGTGGCAATAATGGTTAAACTTCCACCCTCTTCTACATTTCTAGCTGCACCAAAAAAACGTTTTGGACGCTGTAAGGCATTGGCATCCAGGCCACCAGAAAGTACTCTACCAGAAGAAGGAGTAACAGCATTGTAAGCCCTAGCCAGCCTGGTAATGCTGTCCAGTAAAATAACCACATCCATTTTTCTTTCTACTAAACGCTTGGCCTTTTCAATAACCATTTCAGCTACTTGCACATGTCTCTGGGGTGGTTCATCAAAGGTGGAACTGATAACTTCAGCCTTTACTGTCCGGGCCATATCAGTAACTTCTTCTGGTCGTTCATCAATAAGTAAAACAATCAAATATACCTCAGGATGATTGGCATTGATGGAGTTGGCAATGGTCTGTAAAAGCATGGTCTTACCTGTTCTGGGCGGAGCCACAATAAGCCTCTTTGGCCTTTGCCAATGGGTGTAAGCAAGTCAATAATCCTGGAAGAATAATTTTCAGCTCCATTTTCAATTATGAATCGTTCATCAGGATAAATAGGAGTAAGATTGTCAAATAAAATAATGTTCCTTAGTTCTGAAGGTGGAGCAAAGCAAATTTCATTTATTCGCAATAAGGCAAAATATCTCTCCCCTTCTTTGGGTGGACGTATCTGCCCAGTAATCACATCTCCTGTGCGCAATCCAAAGCGCCTGATCTGAGAAGGAGAAACATAAATATCATCAGGACCAGGCATATAACTATACATGGGAGAGCGTAAAAAACCAAATCCATCAGGCAAAATTTCTAAAACACCTTCTCCATAAATAGAACCATTTTGCGAAGCATAAGCCTTTAGAATGGAGAAAATAAGTTCTTGCTTAGTCAGTCCACTTGGGTTTTCCACTTTAAACTCAGAAGCCAAATCCATTAACTCGGCCATAGACTTTTGCTTCAACTCAGATAAATTCATATACAAACACTCCTCTTATCTAAAAACTCTTTAAATTTATTTTTTATTTATTCTAGATTAATTGCAAGAGAACAATAACTTTGGATTTAATTGGATGGTCTATTTATTTGAAGGGATTTTGCATTAAAATCACAAAAAAATCACTTAGAGACTTTAGTAACAAAAATCAACCTATTTTTCGTCTATTTTTTCTTCCTCAGAAGGGCTTTCATCCTCTTTTTTATTTAAAATATCCGCAAAAAAACCTTCTATCATTTTTTTGGCTTCACTTTGAGTGACATTTAAAGCATAAGAAAGTTCCATAGAAATCAAAGACATAGCCTGTTCTAAAAGTCTTCTTTCTCCAAAGGAGAGCTCTTTATCCTTACTAATCAGATAGAGTTCCTTTAACACATAAGCCACATCTTTTAAATCGCTACTTTTCAACTTCTCTGAATATTCTCGATAGCGTCTATTCCAGTTTTGTCCCGTATAACCAGTAAAATCAGAACGATCTTGCAAGAATTCTAAAATAGCCTTTCCTTGCTCTTGGTTATAAACAGGACGCAAGCCCACATTTTCAGCATTACTTACAGGCACCATTAAGGTAACATTATTGCTTAAAATCCTAACAATATACAACTGGGTTTTAACTCCCCCAATTTCCTGCTCTTCTATCCTTTCAACCATTCCCACTCCTTGAGCAGGGTAAACGACCAATTCACCAACAGCAAACACCTTTTCAAGCCTCCTGTTAAAAGCTCCAATTCTTCTCTTTTACTTGCGAATTAAGAATACTTTATCCTAAAATTAAAAACAAGTCTATGCTTTTTAGAAGAGTAATTGGACAGAAACTGATTTTAAGCTTCAAGCCACAGCGAATTAAAACCTTCTTGAGCCTTAGCAAATCCTTGGTCTAAGCAAACTTTTAATCCTTCTATCCCGGTATTTATTACCTTAGCCACCAACTCTTGCTCCTCAGGATAAAAAGAAGATAACACATAGTCAGCAATATCTTCTCCTCTCTGAGGCCTACCAATACCTATTCTTAAACGCAAAAAACTATTAGCTCCCAAAAATTCACAAATGGATTTAAGTCCATTATGACCCGCAGTCCCCCCTCCTTGTTTAAATTTTATTCTTCCTAAGGGGAGGTCTAGCTCATCGTGGATAACTAAAATTTCTTCACTGGGAATAGAAAAAAAATGGGCTACTTTTTGTACTGCTATTCCACTTCTATTCATATAGGTAAAGGGCTTTAAAAAAAAGTATTTATTTTGTAAAAATACAACTTGAAATAATTCTCCCAGGTTATTTTGTTTTTTTAAAATTTCCACTTCTTTTAAAGACAAAAAACCATCTACTATTTTAAAACCAATATTATGCCTGGTATCTGTATATTTTTCCCCGGGATTTCCAAGCCCAACTATCAATTTTACCATTACTTTTACCTCAAAATAAAAGCTCCTTTCTGTGGAGAAAGGGGCTTTTATTTTATTTTTGTAAGATAACCAAACTAATAATTAAAGACTATTCCTCTTCTTCACTTTCCTCTTCTTCTTCACTTTCTTCAGCTTCAGGTTCAACTACACCTACTACTGCAAAATTTTCTTCAAAAACAGCCTTTACTCCTTCAGGCATTTTTAATTCTTCAATGTGTAAATTCTCATTTACATCCAAATCACTAACATCTACTTCAATAACTTCTGGAATATGCAAAGGTAAGCACTTTATCTCCAGCTCTTCTCTAAAAATCTCTAAAATTCCACCTTTTTCCACACCCTTGCTTTGCCCACAACTTTAATGGGAACCATCAGATCAACTTCTTTTTCCAGATCTACCCCATAAAAATCTACATGCAATACCATGTCTTTTACAGGATGTTTTTCCACCATCCAGATAAGAGCTGGTTTTTTTTCCTCGCCCTTTCCATTGGTAATGTTCAATTCCACCACTTTAGTAGCGCCAGCCTCATGCCAGGTTCTCAGAAAAGCCCCTTTTCTAACCTGTAATAAAATATTTTCCCCTTTATAATCATAATAAATAGCAGGGATATATCCTTGATTTCTCAGTTTACGACTTTTTTCTTTTCCTTTTACATCTCTTTTTCTACCTCAAGAGTAATCATCTCAGCCATCTTTGACTCCTTCAAATTTACTTTATACGTGAAAACAACACACTTACAGAAGACTCTGTATGTATGTTGTGAATTGCCTTGGCTATTAAACTAGCTACTGAAATAACCCTAAACTTGCCACACTTTTGAGCTTCTGCTTTTAAAGGAATAGTGTCAGTAACAATAATTTCTTTAAAACAAGATTT
>LZQN01000113.1_pt1 | contig 15065 bp, 18 predicted proteins | sample 768531 | NCBI WGS metagenome assembly LZQN01 (sample SAMN05207080, study PRJNA324506) | oil field metagenome | isolation source: sample BH-FW-7 from oil reservoir | place: India: Bombay High | collected 2015-12-02
GATGGTGGAGAAAGAAAGCATAGTGGAGATGGACCTGAATCCTGTTTTTGTGTATGAGGGAGGAGCGGTTGTGGCTGATGCGAGGATTGTTGTTGGGGAGAGGAAGAGGTTTGAGATGGAGGTTGGGGATATAAGCTTCTTTTTCGATGCTGAGAGTGTTGCGGTGATAGGGGCTTCAAAGAACCCCATAAAGGTGGGAAACTCTGTTCTTAGGAGCTTGATATCAAACAAGAACCTGAGAATCTACCCCATAAACCCAAATGCGGACGAGATTCTCGGCCTTAAGGCCTATCCATCCGTGAAATCCCTGCCCGAAGTTCCGGACATAGCGATTGTAACAGTTCCCGCTGAATTCGTTGTTGATGCTGTGAAGGAAGCTGCTGAAGCTGGAGTTAAGGGGGTAGTGATAGTCTCTTCCGGTTTTAAGGAGGCAGAGGTGGAGGAGGGGAAGCTGAGGGAAGAGAAGCTAAGAGAGATTGCCAAAAATTACGGCATCAGGATAATTGGGCCCAACACATTTGGCGTAGTCAGCGTCGTAAACGGCATCAACGCAAGTTTCACACCGATGTTCAGCGAGGTGAAGAAGGGCAGAGTGGCGCTGGTTTCACAGAGCGGCGGAATCTGCACTACATTCTCCACCAGTTCAGAGATGTGGGGTTTAGCTATATCCTTCATCTGGGAAACAGATGTGATGTAGACTTCCCCGATGTGCTGAGGTTCCTGAGGGATGATGAGAACACAGACGTTGTCGCTATGTATGTCGAGGGGACTGACAACGGCAGGGGTATCTTTGAAGAGCTGAAGAAGCTCTGCAAGGAGAAGAAGGTCGTGGTGATGAAATCCGGCAAGAGCAGTGTGGCTGATAAGGCGTCTGTTAGCCATACTGGCAGCATGGCTGGGGATTACAGAGTCTTTACCTCAGCCATGAGGCAGGCAGGAGCGGTGGTGGCCGAAACTCCGATTGAGCTTATGGACACAGCAATTGCAATGGAGAGATTTGAAGTGAACGGTGGTGTTGCGGTTTTAACAATACAGGCGGGGCTTGGAATTGTTGCTGCTGACATCATCGAAAGCTCCGGAGGGAGACTGGCAAGATTTGGAGATGAGACTGTAAGAAGGCTGAAGAGCTTGCTACCTCCAATAACTCTGAGGGAGAATCCGGTTGACATGTCTTTCAGCGGCCTCGACCTTCGAGTTTTCGCTGAAGTTATCGATGCGGTGTGCAGGGATGAGGATGTCGGACTCGTTATGTTTCTTTACGCAGTTGCACCACCGAGCTGGGTTCTGCGGCAGAGGTAATCTCACAGATTATGAGGCGAATCACCAAGCCTCCATTCTCGTTTACTCCTCAACTCCCGAGAACTACGCAGAGATCAAGGAAGCGCTCAAAGGGTCGGCCACGCTAATATTTGACTCGGTCGAGAGAGGTGCAAAAGCTGCCGCAATTCTAACAGAGAAACGAAACTATTTTTAATTTGACCCTTCATTTCTGGTTGATGCTGTACGTTTATATGGATGGTGAGTTCGTACCGGAAAACGAGGCAAGGATAAGCATCTTCGACCACGGCTTCCTCTACGGAGATGGCGTTTTTGAGGGAATAAGAGCCTACAACGGAAGAGTTTTCAGGCTCAAAGAGCACATAGACCGGCTTTATGATTCAGCCAAGGCCATCGACCTCGAAATACCGATAACAAGGGAGGAGTTCATGAACATAATCCTGGAAACGCTCAGGAAGAACAACCTGAGGGATGCCTACATCAGACCCATAGTGACCAGAGGAGTTGGGGACCTTGGCCTAGACCCAAGAAAGTGTCAGAAGCCTTCCATAATAGTCATAACAAAGCCATGGGGGAAGCTCTACGGAGACCTCTACGAAAAGGGACTTACAGCCATCACAGTTGCGGTCAGGAGGAACTCCTTCGATGCACTACCACCAAACATAAAATCGCTCAACTACCTGAACAACATCCTCGCAAAAATCGAGGCAAACGCTAAGGGAGGAGATGAGGCAATTTTCCTTGACAGAAACGGATACGTCTCGGAAGGGAGCGGGGACAACATTTTCGTGGTAAAAAATGGGGCAATTGCGACTCCACCAACGATAAACAACCTAAGGGGGATTACCAGAGAAGTTGTGATAGAGATAATAAACAAGCTAGGGATACCGTTCAAGGAGACCAACATAGGTCTCTACGACCTCTACACAGCAGATGAGGTTTTCGTCACCGGCACTGCTGCTGAAATTGCTCCAATCGTGGTTATTGACGGCAGAAAAATCGGCAACGGAAAGCCGGGGGAGATAACGAGGAGGCTGATGGAAGAGTTCAGCAAACTCACTGAAAGCGAAGGCGTGCCAATCTATGAGTGATGTCCTGATTACTCTGATCGTAGAACTTGAAGACCGGCCAGGCCAGCTGCTGAAGGTTCTTCAGCCTATTTCAGAGATGGGAGGCAACATAGTCGGAATAATTCACCAGAGAGGGAAAAAAACACCTCTAAACAGGCTGCCCGTCGAGATCTCGTTCAAGATTGAAAGTGAGAAGGTGGAGAAGCTCATAAACAAGCTGAAATCGCTCGGAATCATAGTAAGAAGCTTTAATGAGGTTAGGCTGACCGCAACAACCTCAGTTTTGCTGATAGGTCATTTAATCCATACAGACATCAGCGACACAATAAGCAGCATAGATGTTGACGGTGAGGCGGAGTGTGTGGAAATGCATGTCAGCATGCCCGAAATCTCCGGTCCGTCGACTGCTATAGTAACCATCTCCGCATCGGGAAAGGAGAAGCTAAAGGAGGCGGTGGAAAAGCTGAGAGATATTTGCAGAAAAAAGGAGATAATCCTGATTGAGCCCGTTAACGAGGAGCTTGTATGATAAAGATAGCCATCGTTGGATTTGGAACGGTTGGACAGGGGGTTGCAGAGCTTTTGATCAGGAAGAGAGAGTGGATTGAAAGGAGCATTGGCAAATTCAGAGTTACGGCAGTTGCCGACTCCAAGAGCTCGATGAGCGGGGACTTCAGCCTGCTTGAGGCTCTGAAGATGAAAAGAGAAACGGGGAGGCTTAGAGATGATATCAGGGCTGCTGAAATTGTGAAGAGTGGCGACTACGATGTGCTGATTGAGGCGAGTGTAACAAGAGTTGGCGGTGGTGATGGAGTAACATACATCAAGGAAGCTCTGAAGAGGGGAAAGCACGTAATCACGTCCAACAAGGGGCCGCTGGTTGCCGAATTTGACAGCCTGATGAGCCTTGCTGAAAAAATGGTGTAAAGCTAATGTACGAGGCAACAGTAGGAGGGGCAATGCCGGTCGTAAAGCTAGCAAAGAAGTACCTTGCCCTCTGTGAAATAGAGAGTGTGAAGGGGATTTTCAACGGGACCTGCAACTACATACTCTCAAGGATGGAGGAGGAAAGGCTTCCCTACGAGCAGATTCTCAAAGAGGCTCAGGAGCTTGGATACGCTGAAGCAGATCCAAGCTACGACGTGGAGGGAGTGGATGCTGCACTAAAGCTCGTGATAATTGCGAACACGATAGGCGTGAGGGCGAGGTATGAGGACGTTGAGGTGACGGGAATCACACAAATAACGCCCGAAGCTTTTCAGGTTGCTGCGGAGAAGGGATACACCATCAGGCTGATTGCAGAAGTCAGCAGGGAAAAGCTGAAGGTCTCTCCAAGATTGGTCCCGATCCATCATCCTCTTGCCATCAGGGGGACAATGAACGCGGCCATGTTCAAAACAGATACAGCTGGAAATATCTTTGTCGCTGGAAGGGGGGCAGGAAAGGAGGAGACTGCTTCAGCAATATTGTCTGACCTCTACGAAATTTATGCTGGACCTCGCTAAGTTCCTGGTAGTCCTTGGATTTCTGATATACGCATGCAAGCTCGACCTGGAGAGCAGAATAGTCCCGAACAGGGTCTGGAAGTACATGCTTCTCGCTTCTTTGCCAATAACAGTTTACCAGCTTTTCACGGAAAAACACTTCATTTTTGAGTACACGATTGCGGGAATTTTTGTTGTGATGGTCATTGCCCTTTCATACGCTCTCTACCTGATTGGAGCATACGGAGGGGCTGATGCAAAGGCAATTATGTCCCTGGCCCTAATTTTCCCCTTCTACCCCACCTTCAACGGTTTCCCCCTTCTCGGACCGGGCTTCTCGTTTGCCTTCTCAACTCTCGCAAACTCAGTCGTAGCTGCTCCAATCCTCCTCCTTATCATGTTTTTACGAAATCTGGCAAAGGAGGGGATAAAATCGCTGAAAGGGAACGTGCTTTACTACTTCACCGGCTACAGGGCTGAGGTTAGCAATTTGCCGGAATTCCACAACCTCTTTGAATTCATCGACGAGGATGGGGAGTTCAGAAGGGTGAGAAAAGCTGTGGAGCCGGACGAGAAAATGTTAGACAGGCTGAAAAGGAGTGGTGTGGAGAAAGTCTGGGTTACACCCGCATTACCCTTCCTCCTCTTCATTACAGCCGGATATATCGTTGCATTTATTCTTGGGGATTTACTGTATCTGCTAATCTCCACCATTTTAAGCTGGTGAAAGGTTTATATATCCTCCTAATGGATTTAACGAAAAACCAGAAAGGAGGAGATAGGTATGGCTAAGGAAAAGGAGCACATTAATGTTGCCTTCATAGGGCATGTGGACCATGGAAAGAGCACTCTGATTGGAAGGCTGCTCTACGAAACGGGAGAGATTCCGGAGCACATTATCGAGAAAATGAGGAAAGAGGCCCAAGAGAAAGGCAAAGCCACCTTCGAGTTCGCATGGGTCATGGACAGACTGAAGGAGGAGAGGGAGAGGGGAGTTACCATCGACGTAGCCCACAGAAAGTTCCAGACTGAAAAATACTACATCACCATCGTCGACTGCCCCGGCCACAGGGACTTCATCAAGAACATGATTACCGGAGCATCACAGGCTGATGCAGCTGTTCTCGTCATGGATGTTGTCGAGAAGGTGCAGCCGCAGACGAGGGAGCACATCTTCCTTGCAAGAACTCTCGGAATTAACCAGATAATCGTGGCTATAAACAAGATGGACAGAGTTAACTACGACCAGAAGGAGTATGAGGCTGCAAAAGAGGCAGTGAGCAAGCTTCTAAAGATGGTCGGTTACAAGGTTGACGAGATTCCGTTCATCCCAGTTTCAGCCTACTACGGTGACAACGTCGCCAAGAAGAGCGACAAGACCCCCTGGTACAATGGGCCAACGCTGCTTGAAGCCTTCGACCTGCTTAAGCCACCAGAGAAGCTAGTTGATAAGCCACTCAGAATCCCCATCCAGGACGTTTACTCAATCAGCGGTGTTGGAACTGTGCCAGTAGGGAGAGTTGAGAGCGGTGTGCTGAAGGTTGGAGACAAAGTTGTCTTCGAGCCCGCTGGCGTGAGCGGTGAAGTAAAGAGCATCGAAATGCATCACGAGCCCATCCAGGAGCTTATCCGGGTGACAACATAGGCTTTAACGTCAGGGGTGTGAGCAAGAAGGACATCAGGAGAGGAGACGTGGCAGGACATCCGGACAATCCGCCAACAGTTGTAAAGGACTTCACAGCCCAGCTCGTCGTCCTGCAGCACCCAACTGCAATAACTGTCGGCTACACACCAGTCGTGCACGCACACACTGCCCAGATTGCCTGCAGGTTCGTTGAGCTGCAGAAGAAGATCGACCCGAGAACTGGACAGGTCAAGGAGGAGAACCCGCAGTTCCTCAAAACTGGAGACGCTGCAATCGTCAAGCTGGAGCCGACAAGGCCGATGGTCATCGAGAGAGTCAAGGACATCCCACCAATGGGCAGGTTCGCCATCAGAGACATGGGTATGACTATCGGAGCCGGAATGGTTCTCGACCTCACCCCAAGAAAATAACCTTATTTTTTTGGTGGTCTCATGCCGATAAAGGGTCCAAAGGCAAGAATTAAGCTCTCTGGCCTGAATCCGAGAGAGCTGGACAGAATCTGCAGCCAGATAAAGGAGATTGCCAACAAAACAGGTGTTGAGCTGAGCGGTCCAGTGCCCCTTCCAACGAAAAGAATGGTTGTGCCAGTAAGAAAGGCTCCCGATGGGGAGGGCAGCGAAACCTGGGATCACTGGGAGATGAGAGTTCACAAGAGGCTGATAGACATCTCCGCCGACGAGAGGGCACTGAGGCAGATCATGAGGATTCAGGTTCCGAGAGATGTGAACATAGAAATCGTCCTAGAATCCTGATGTTATTTAAAATCACTTTTCTTGGTACTTCCGGCACCATTCCGAGTGTTGAGAGAAATTCTCCCGCTATTTTTGTTCAATATGGTAGTCAGAGATTACTGTTTGACTGCGGTGAAGGAACACAAAGGCAAATGATGATTGCCAAGACCGGCTTCAGAAATCTTGACAACATATTCATCACCCACCTCCACACCGACCACTTCATCGGTCTCTTCGGGCTAATAGAGACGATGTCACTGAATGAGAGAAGCAAGGAGCTGAACGTTTACTGTCCGAGAGCCGAGGTTATGAGGGGTCTTTTCGAGGCTTTCGGCTACGACCAGCTGAGCTACGATGTCAGGGTTAAAGAGCTCAAAGATGGTGATGAGGTCAAATTTGACGGTTTTAGAGTAGTTGCCTTCAAAACAGAGCACATAGTCAAGAGCGTTGGTTATGCCATCATCGAGGACGACAGGAGGGGCAAGTTCAACAGAGAGAAGGCCGAGAAAGAGCTTGGAATTCCTCCCGGACCGCTCTACGCCAAGCTGCAAGAGGCGAGAGCATAGTCTGGAAAGGGATGACAGTAACACCCGACATGGTTCTGGGTGAGAGGAGGAAGGGCAGAAAGGTTGTCTACACAGGAGACACCAGACCAACCACAAGGACTGTTGAGATTGCGAGAAACGCCGATGTGCTGATTCATGACGCTTCATTCAAAGAGGATTTAAAGGAGTGGGCAATTGAGAGCGGACACTCCACAGCGAAGGAGGCTGCAGAGGTGGCAAGAGAAGCAAACGTGAGAAAGCTAATACTTACACACATCAGCACCCGCTATTCCAAAGATGCCTCTCCATTGCTTGAAGAAGCAAAGAAAGTGTTTGAGAACACGATTATCGCCGAAGATTTTATGAGCTTGGAAGTTACCTTTGCCGAAGACTAAATCACGCCAAGCTCAGAAAGCCTCTCTGGGAGATACACATCCGTGACGTAGTCAAGACCGTACTTCGCCAGAGCCTGCTGCTCTGATTTCTTGTTTATCTCAAGCTGCCGGTTCACCTCCGTTCTCCAGAACTCCGAATCAAAGCGGGGGTCAGTAAGAATTGCCTTAAGAGCCCTTATATCCTCCTCTGTCAGCTTATCCGCTGGAAGGTCATACTTGACAATGTCTGTGGGCCTTATTCCCACGAACTGAGCTGCTGGAGTTGCGAGGTACTCGGAAAGGTGTGCGGATTTAATGCTTCCATAGGCAACGCTGGCAAAAATTCTGTAGCTCCAGGGGTCTCCGTCAGTGAACACCACAACAGGCAAATTGAGCTCAGTGTTGAGCCTTCTGAGGAGCCTCCTGGTGCTCCTCGCTGGCTGACCCTTCAAATGAACAATAATTGCATTGTACTTCTCATCAAACCCGTTCTCAACGAGCCTGTCCCTCATACCACCAGTTTCAATCGCGATAACAAACTTGGCATCGTGGTCAACAAACTCAATCTTGTCCACATTGACCGGGATCTGATAGCCTCCCTCACCAACATCATCTTGGCAGTGTATTTCTCTAACACCTCTTCTCGTCTCTTCTCTGACTCTCAGAGGGCCTATGACTGTTGCACCATCCTCCTCAGGCCGGATGTGAAAGTGCTCTCGCTGAAAGTTCGTCAGAATCTCAAGATCCTCAATAAGTCTGTCACTCTCAGGCTGCTCCTCGAACTTCGCCGCTCCCCAGCCCTCCGAGATGTAGTAAAGCTCTCTGAGGTTGATGACTTGTTGAGGCTGAGCTGCTCCTTGAGGAAGCCAATGACATAGGTCATCTTGAGAATTCTGTACGCACCTTTAACGGTTTTGGCTGATCTCACGGACTTTCTATCCCCATACACCCAGACCTCGCTTTCCTCATTAAACTCGATATTATGCTTGGTTCTGGTTGCAATATGAATCTCAGGAACATGCCCTGCCTTCATCTGGTCGTAAATGTTCTGAACTATACCAATTAAGGCCTGGAGGCATCTTCGCTCGATCTCTTTCATTATGGAAACATTATCGCAACGGATTTATAGCCCTTACCAAAACTCTGTCTGATGCTCTACATCAACTCGTTTCTTGACAGAATGGGAGAAATTATTAGGGGAGAGAGGAAAGTTGAGGAAGCAGATGAGCTTTTAGATCAGAACAACATCATTGAAATGTTCAAGAGGGATTGCGAGGAGATAATCAAACTGTACAAAACGGTAAGGCGGAAAAAGAAGAAGTGCAGAGAAACTTCTACCTCCTTAAAACGTACGTTGTTTCCCAGCTTTCAATTCACTTCGAAAGGCTGAAGGAATTTGCCGAAAGCAAGGGCTTCAAAGTTGAAAGGAAGCTCGAACCGGAAGTGATAAACGAAATAGCCCTCTACATCGACAGGATAGAGAAAGAAGTATGAAAATCCTGCTGACCAACGACGACGGGCTTTACTCTGCCGGACTGAAAGCTGCTTACGATGCGTTAAGGGAGATTGGAGAGGTTTTTGTCGTAGCCCCCGCTGTCCAGAGGAGCGGGGTTGGGAGAAGCCTTTCGATAATGGAGCCCATAAGAGTTTCGGAGATAAAGGTTAACGGATGAGGGTTTTTGCAGTTGACGGCACTCCCACGGATTCTGTTATAATCGGGATGTACGAAATCATTGGCGAGATTCCCGATTTAGCGGTCAGCGGAATTAATTTAGGGGAAAATCTCTCAACAGAGGCTGCTACAACCTCAGGCACTGTTGGCGCAGCGCTTGAAGCAGCAACCCACGGAAGCAAAACCATAGCCATCTCCCTGCAAATGCCTGACGTGAGCAAGTTCGAGCTGACGAGCAAGGCTGATTTTAGCTTTGCATCCAAGGTGCTGCGGGGTATAGCGGAAATTGTGCTTTACAAAGGATTGCCTGAGGGTGTGGACTTGTTGAACATTAACGTTCCGGCAAAGCCGAACGGAAAAATTGCTGTAACGAGGCTCGCAAGAAGAATGTACAGAGTAAGCGTCGAGAAGAGGCTGGACCCAAGAGGGAGGGAGTACTACTGGATTCATGGAGAGGAAACGGAGGATGCGGAGGAGGGGACTGACATCCACGCACTCAGGCAGGGGTACGTGAGCATCACGCCCCTGAAAATCGACCTGACAGCTTCGGTTGAGTTTGATATAGTAGAAGGGTGGTTTGATGGACTCGAGTGGGAAGTATAACGCCGCAAAGCTTGCTCTTGAGCTTGTAAAGGATGGCATGGTTCTCGGAATAGGGAGTGGTTCTACAGTTGAGGTGTTTCTGAACCTGCTCGGAGACAAAATAAGGGAGGAGGGACTGGAAATCTACGGTGTTCCCTCATCATACCAGTCCTACTTCGCTGCGATCAGAAATGGGATTAGGATCATTGACCTGGTTGAGTTCGAGCCGGACCTGTGCATTGACGGGGCTGATCAGGTAGATGCCAAGCTGAACTGCATAAAGGGCGGCGGGGGAGCGATGACGAGGGAAAAATCGTTGCCAAGGCGAGCAGGAAGGTTGTGATAATCGTGGACGAGAGCAAGCTTGTGGAAAAACTGTCAATGCCTGTGCCGGTTGAAGTGCTGCCCTTCGCTTACGGCTATGCTGTTAAGAGGTTAAAAGAGAAGGCGAAAGACGTAAGGCTGAGAGAAGGCAAGGGAAAGGTCGGGCCAGTGATTACAGACAACGGCAACTTTATTTTGGACTGCGACTTTGGTGTGCTTGAGGATGAGAAGGTTGAGGAGATGGAAGGAAGGACAAAGCTCGTCAGTGGTGTTGTGGAAAACGGAATCTTTCCGAAAAAAATTGTTGATGCGGTTATTGCTGGCTCCCAAAGCTCGGCAAGGTTTCTCTAAACTCACCACTTGTCCTTTCTTCTCGAATTCATGACGGCAGCTACGGCAATTACAGCCAATGCTGCTGCTCCACCAACAACCGCAATCACCGTCCAGTCAAGCTCAATCATGCTTTTTTCTTCGATAGAGTTCTTGAGTTCCTCAACCTCAACCTTCAGCGAAAGCAGGGAATCCTTAATCTCAGAAATTTTATCTTCAGCCGCGCTGAACTTTCCTTCGTTAACCAGCCTCTCCACCTCATCTATTTCTCCATCAATGCTGCTGCGCTTCGAGTACAGCTCCTCGTACCTGCTCATAACCTCTTCGTAGTTCTTGATTTTGTCCTTCTCGCTTTCAAGCCTGAACTGGATTAAGACGAGGTCCTTGTTGATTTCTGAAAGCGAAGTTTTCAGCTCCTCGATTTCCGATTGGTAAGACTTTATCCTGCTGCTCACGTAGCACTTCTCAATGGCCTCCTCAACATCTCTCATCAAATCCTCAGCATCTCTGTACTTCCCATCATTGTAAAGCAGCTTGGCCTCCTTAAGCTTCTTTTGGTCGGCACACTCTGCGTTTTCAAAGCTTCTAAAGTCCGAGTAGAACTTTTGCTTGTTTACCACAGTGATTTGAAGGTTGATGAGCTCCCTTTCCGCCTCAACTTTTAAGACTGTCAGGTTTTCAAGCCTCGATGCTATGACTGGGACGTACCCGGATACGGTGATGGTAATTTTCTCTACTCCGTCATCACTTTCCGGAACGAAGAAGGTCAGGAAAGTTCCATTTTCATATGAGGTGTACTTATCATGAGGTGTTGGGTAGAGAACCTTCTTGCCATCCCTGTACTCCACAACGACCGCCAAGGCCGAGGAGTCGAGCTGAGTCACAGCAGAGTACTCCTGATCATCCGCAAGCTTTGAATCGCTTGAAGATTCGGGTGTTATGGTGCATGTGAAGTAGAAGTACTCACCACCGAAGTAGTAGTCGCTGAAGGTCTTGGAGCATGAGTAGTCGAAGTCGTAGGCTGAGGCGGTTGCCATTAACATTAAAAAAAACAGAATCAGCGGAGTTCGTCCCATTTCCTTCTCCCTCCCCTGAGTTTAAGGGCTGCTACAACCGCAACCACTACCACAACAACCCCTGCAGCGAGATAGAGCGGTGAAAGGGAAGGCTCAGCTGAAGTGTGGGGAGGCTTAGACCGCCACCTTCTTCAGGCTTTTCGTTCTCGATTTTTGTCTTAAGCTCTATGATGCTGCTTAACAGGTCTTCAACCTGAGGTCTCAGCTCTTTGAGCTTTTCGTACGCCTCCGAATACTTTTTATCTGTGATCATCTGGTTTGCATCGTCAAACTGGCTTTTAAGGCTGTCATACTGACTCTTCAGCTCTGCGTAGGTTTCCACGTAGGTGGAGTAGTTCTTGCTTTCAGCTACTTTATTAAGGGCTATTTCGGTAACGCTGAGATTGAGGTAGGCCTTGTTGAGAAGGTCCTCAACATAATCCCTCTCGGTCTCAGCCTTAAGCTTGTCCGCCTGTGCGGCTATCTCATTAAGCTTTTCTTCAGCCTGGGTAATTTTCTCATCAGCCTCTAGGTACTTGCCCTGCGAAACGAGGCTCTGGGCGTCGTCAAGCAGGGAGTAGATCTCGTCGAAATCGGACTGGTTGTATTGAACACCCGCAGCCTCAAGGTCGGATTTCAGGGAATCGGCATCAGCTCTCACCTTCTGAATGTCCTCGCCAAACTTCTGGGTGTTCACAACCTTGATTTGAAGGGGTGGGAGCGCATCCTCCTCTGCATCTTCGATTGAAACGTTGATGACGTCGATAGTTTCAAGCCTGCTTGTGACGGAGGGGACTTTGCCAGTCATGTTCGCTTCTATGCTCCTGACACCCTTTCTCTGCTCGTCGAGGTAGAAGTATTTGACGTCAATTTTTACTTCATCGTCATTTAGAAAGTCCTCGGTCCAGCTTCCAAGATAGTAGTTAATGGCAATTGTCCACTTCGTGTTCTCAAGTGACGTCTTGAAGGTATATGTACGGGGATTGTCCTTCTCACCACCGATGAGCTCCATATCATCGTCTGTTTTAGGAGTTATCTTGTATGTTACAGTAATCTCATCGCCTGGTAGGTAGTAGTCCTTCTCCGGAGTTACCTGCGTTTCTGGAGTATCAAAGTTATCCTTGGTGAGTGTTTCGAGAGCCATAACTGGAGCGATTAGAACAGCAAGAGCCAGCATTATCAGCATCAGCTTCTTCATAAACAGAATAAAACCTGTAGCTTAAAAACTTTATCACAAAATAAAAAAGTAAAAAATTTGGGGAAATTACTTTCTTCTCAGCAGGTAAGCCACTGCCAGCAGTCCAGCAATGGCGAACACTGCCTCGAAGCCGGGCACTCCGGGCTGCTGTGCTGGGGTTGTGGTTGTCTTCACAGCTTCAGTTGTCGTGGTTGTTGTCACAGCGGTTGTGGTTGTGACCGCCGTTGTTGTGGTTGTTGCAACGGTCGTGGTGGTTGGTGCGGTTTCGAGGAGTTCGATTGTCTTGACTACGAGGAGGTCGTCGTGTGCATTGTAGACCTTAGCCAGAGTGTCAGCGGCATCAAGGTCGTAAAGGTCCTCAGCAAGCTCCACCTCGGTGAGCTGCTTCCATGTACCTGCTGTGTCTCTGACGTAGAACTTGTAGGTTCCAGCAGCAAGTCCAACTGTCTCAAACTCAACTGAACCCTTGCCCGTGCTGTCAAGGGTAACCCTCTGCACAGACTTGTAGTTTGTACCGACCATTGTGACCCAGATGTGGTCGTAACCTGAAACGCCCTCTCTGTTAGTCATTACAGTGACTGTAACCTTGTCTCCAACACTGGTGACAGAGGTTCGATTTGGACATCCAAGCTCTGCGGGACTATCTCAACAAGCACATCCTTTGAGTCGACTTCGTCACCACCAAGAGCGCTTACGAACTTCAGCTTAACGTTGAACACATAGAGGCCAGGTTCAAGAGTGTCTCCTTTTCTAAGGGCGTACTCTTTAAGGTCAAGTGTGAAGTTGACCCAGTTGTTGGAGTTGGGCTTCTGCTCTGTGCTTATACCAAAGTCGCCCGGTCTTGCTTTAATGTTGCTTCCTTCCAATTTGAATGTCGCGACTACATTATCCCTGTCTCCTGGAGCAGTTAGTATGTTGACCTCAACTTTACCCTGATACGGCAGTTTGCTAGGTATGTCAACCATTTCGATCTTTGGATCGATAACGGAGAGAGCAACTATCGTCTGAGCATCCGATGCCCTGTCAATTTCATTTGCAACACCGTTTGTTACATTGGCTGGTGCGTAGAAGTACAGGTAATATGTACCCGGTGTAACGTCGCCATACTGTGAGGTTTGGACGTATACATCAACCTTGAAGTCAAGCATGTCATTGCTGTCTGGATAAACCATTGCTGTGTTCAACTGGCTGCCCTTAAGTACTGTGTCACTTGGCAGTTCAGCAACATCAACGCTTCCAATTGCAAAGACTCCGGGCTCGTTGGCATATACATAGACAACGTCGGCAGTTGTTGAACCTGTGAATCTTACATCTCCGCCTCTGACTACAACGTTGCTTTCAGCAGTGAGATTCAGTTTTTGCTTCACCACAGTAACCCTGACTTCATCAGACACACCAAGGGCTGGAATTTCAGCTGTGAACTTATAGTCCGTAAGCGGGGCCATTGTATCCACATCAAGCTTAACGACAACGTCTCCAAGGACATCAACTGCATAAGTCTTCTCTGCAACACAGTCAGGATCTCCAGTACAGAAGTCTGTATCATCAATCTTGAAAACCACTTGGTTATTTACCTTCAAGTTCGTATCAATTGTAAACTTGACAGTTTCCCCTCTGGTCGCAGTGGTCTTGTCTGCCGTAAGCTTTATCTCAGCTTTTACGAGCTCTAAAACAGCGGTTTCTTCGCCAGTTTTTACACCTGAATTTATGGTCACTGTAACCTTGTAATATCCAGTATCAAGCTCTCCAACACACGTATTCTTGGCACTTCCAAAGTCATCAATCTTGAATCTGAACTTACCTCCACTATCGATGTAGGACATTGCTGCACTGCATTTAGTCTGATCGATTACTACGTTTCCTGCAAGATCCTCAATCTTCAAGTAAGCCATATTTTCTGGCTCGGATACGTCTGGTCCATTGTCATTATCTTCTCCTGATTTTGCAAGGTTTGTGGTTCCCTCAATTACAAGATCGGTGCCCTTTACATGCTGGTCAGGAACATTCAATGATTCTATAGCGGGCTTTACTACACTAAATACTGCCACTGCTTCAGCTCTGGTTGGACCTTCTCCAACGTCAATTTTTGCCACATAAGTCCCTTCTGGAATATCTGGAATGGGCACCCACCAAGTATCGTCACCACAAGCTTCATCTAAGGTGTACACTCCATCGCCAGAGTAATAACATAGTAGAGCTGTGCTTTGGCTGGCTCCAGATTCTGTGAGGAAGTAACCACTTCCTGTGACGAATACTTTGACTAATTTTTCTGGTGCATTGGTTGACATTGATGCCTTCACTTTGATATAATCTCCAATCGCTACTGATGACTTATCCACACTGATACTCACAGTTGGTTTTTCTGCAACAGCTGACTTTGCTACAAACACTAGACTGTCGTCCAATGTCAGTGGCACATTGGGAGCTGAGCCATAAACAACCACATAGTAGTAACCTGGATTCTCTGGGCTGAATGTATAAGTAGCATCTCCCGAATCCTCAGAGAGAGTCCAATACGCTACAGCATTGTCAATTATTTGAGAGACATCTCCATTTGCCGCCTCGTAATCATGCCACTCAATCACAACTACTCTCCTTGTTGAGTCTGCAAGTTTGCTCCAAACTGCACTTATTTCCAAAGTCTCTCCAACGCTTATTTCGTCATCTGATAATGCCACGTAGTCAATATTGAGTTCAGGCACTGAAATCGGTCCGTCATTTGGTGTAGGTGTTTGGGGTTGTGGGGGTTGTGGGGGTTGTGGTGGTTGACCCTCTGT
>LZQN01000114.1_pt1 | contig 15001 bp, 19 predicted proteins | sample 768531 | NCBI WGS metagenome assembly LZQN01 (sample SAMN05207080, study PRJNA324506) | oil field metagenome | isolation source: sample BH-FW-7 from oil reservoir | place: India: Bombay High | collected 2015-12-02
TTTTTTTATTTAAATAAAAAGAGTTTAATCTGGCATATTTAAAAAATAGATAGACAAATTAGGGTTAATACAATTAATCCTATGCTAATAAGGGAAGGGAATAGATATACATGTCTTTTAAATTTATCCTGGTACTGGTAGAAGTAACAAAAAGAGCAATACCAAAGGGAGGAGTTAGCATGCCCAGGACCAAGTTGTAAACTATTATTATACCTAGAGACAGAGGGTCTAGATGTAGAGCTAGAGCCAAGGGTAGTAAGGTGGGTACTGTAAGATAAATAGCAGCAACAGTTTCTAAAAAAGAGCCAACAAGAAGTAATATAAAGTTTATAGTGAGCAGGAAATATATTTTAGAAGTATTTATCCAGGATAGGGATAAGAGGTTAAGCAGACTTTGATCTATTGTTAAGAGATAGGAAAAGGCAGATGCTGTTGCAATAATGAAGAGAATCTGGGTTGTATTTATAGCGCTTTTAATCAGAATGTCTGTTATTTTTTTCTTTTTTTTATCTTTTTTGAAAAAGTATAGACCAAGTAGAGAAAAAAGAAAAGAACCTTCGGTTACAGTTACAATTCCATATAAGAGAATAAAAATTATGGCAAAAGGAATGAGTAAGTAGGTTATAGTTTCTTGAATGGCTGCTAAGAAGGGTTTTTGAAGAGAAGAAAAGGAAGTCAGATTGTTCTTTTTTTCGTAAAAATGTACATACATTAAAAGACAAAAGGCTGTTAGCACACCTGGTAGCAAAGAGAGTTTAAACAGTTCGGTTATAGATACCTGGGCCACTACACCGTAAATAATTAAAGGAATGCTTGGTGGAATGATAGGTCCTAAAGTAGAGGCAGCAGCGATTAAAGAGGCAGAGAAGTTACGTGAGTATCCCTTTTTGGTGAGGACAGGGAAAAATACACTGGCCAGAGCTCCAGCTTCAGCTGCAGCAGCTCCTGTGAGTCCAGAAAGAAAAAAGGCCATAAGGACAGTAATTCCTCCCAACCTCAATCCTATCTTACTTCCCAGATAGCTGCTAATTTCTGCTAGTTTTTGGGGATAATTGCTATTTACCAAAAGTTCTCCCCCTAAAAGAAAAAGTAAAATTGCAGTTAGAGGATAGGAATAAAGGCTGGTAAACATTCTATACAAAATAAATTCTAGAGGTAAATTATAAACCCAAAGGGCACTACCTAGGGTAGCAAACAAAAGGCTAACTCCAATGGGTATTTCTAACAGGAGTAGGATAAAAAGGATACTTAAGCTAAGAATCATGGTTGGTTAGTGCATAGAAAATAAAGCCTATAGCAGTCCAAAGAAAGGCCAGGTAGCCCAGACCTAAAGGGATTTTAAGTAAAGGGGTTTTTTGCCACCAGTTTTGTATACCTAGTTTGCAGGAGCTAAATAAAAGCAATATCCCGGCTAGAAAAGTTAAAACTTTTAATAACAAGTTGGTATTTAAGTTAAAAATTTGTATTTTTAACAACTCTTGAGAAAAAAGAACTAAAGGCAAAGTAAAAGCAACTAATAATAGGAGGCAAAGTTGAATTATCTCTAAAGTAAAACTAAATTGAGTAAAATTAAATAATCTAACTATTATTTGTAAAATATACTAAAACAAATAGCCACCAGAAAAAATAGAACTAATTTTCTGGTGGCTATAAGGTAGTATTTTATTAATCTGGACATTAACTTAGTTTTATTCTAGCTGTTCCTTGAGTATAAAAGGGAAGAGTTGTTTTTTGAGCAGTTAATTTCTTTTTCCCATCAGTAATAATAAATTCTTGTTCTTCACTATATTCTACTTTTACGTAAGCTAAAGCTATAGCATAACCTAGAGAGGGAGCAAAGGAGCCACTGGTTACTATTCCTGCTTTTTGGTTATTGCAATAAACCTCATCATTATGTCTGGGACTTCTTTTACTATCTACCTTTAGAGGAATAAGTTTTTCTTTAACCTGTCCTAAATTTTCCTTGCCAATGAAGTTTTTTTCAGAGGTAATAAGAAAGCCATAACCTGCTTCTACTGGAGTGTGCTCTTCATCCAGATCCTGGCCATAGAGGGGAAGACCAACTTCTAAGCGCAAGGTATCTCTGGCTCCCAATCCTCCTGGTTTGACCAGGGGGTGTGTTAGAAGCTCTTCCCAGACTTCCTCTGCCTTTTCCCAGGGCAAATACAACTCACAGCCCAGTTCTCCGGTATAGCCAGTCCTGCTTACTAATATATTGATATCTTTAAAGACTATTTTTTTAAAAGAGAAGTATTTCAAATCATTAAATTCTTGAGCAAAAACATCTTTTAAAACCTCAAAGGATTTAGGACCTTGTAAGTCTAGCTTGGCAGTTTGAAAAGAAATATCTTCTATGGTGCTAGAAGTTAGATGTTTTTTAAGCCAGTTAAAATCAGTTTCTATTCTGGCAGCATTGACCACAAGCATAAACTTATTTTCTTCTAAGCAGTAAACAATAAGGTCATCTATAACTCCACCTTTTTCATTTAACATAAAACCATATTTACATCTATTGGGAGGAAGCTTGGCAAAATCATGCGTCAAAATAGAAGCGAGTTCTTCTCTGGCTTTATCTCCTGTTACTATAAATTCTCCCATGTGACATATATCAAAAAGAGAAGCTTCTTTTCTACAATGTAAGTGCTCTTTAATAATTCCTTCATATTGCACAGGCATTTCCCAGCCGCCAAATTCAACCATCTTGCTCTATTTTTTTATGCCAAGAATTTAAAGGTGTCTTAAATAGTTCCATATCCTAACTCCCTTGTTTTAGTTTTTTGAATGGCCTTTAGTTCATCTAAGAGACTTACCAGACGGCCATAAATTTTTTTTATTTCTTGTCCATAAGGTGTTAAGTTGTCTTCTTTTTGTTTTATGTATTTTTTACTAGATAAGAATCACTTAACATCTTATCTAAAATAGCAATAGCTTTAGATATAATATCTTCAAAATAAGTTACTGCTTCAAAACGAAGATCATTTATTATTTTGTAAGTTAATTTAAGCATGGTGAGATAGTCAATTTTTTGATTGTTGTAAATTCTTTCTTTCAAGTCTTCTAGGTATTTTTATTTTTCTAGCTTGCTGTATATAACTATACTTTTCCCATACTTCTCTATATAGATTGTTATGTTCATTAAATATGTCAAATAGTTCAGAGTTAAGTAAGTAGTTGTCTAAAACTTTGTTTACATTTGCATAAAATTCATCAGAATATCCGATTATCCTTCTTTGATGTTTTGATAACCAGGAGTATAGAAATTTTAATCTTTTTTCATGAGTATCAGTCCCTTCTACTATTTCTCTTTTATATTTTACTCTTCCTGTAAACTCGCCTTTGACAATATCGTTTAATTTTAAAACCAAGGTGTAAGTATCTTTTATTACGTTGATATGATCCATTTTTTGATAAGTTAAAGGATGGATTATTTCTTGTTTAAATATAGATAAAGCTCTATCTTCTCTTATGTTGTTGGGTCATATTTGTGTTGTTTATAGGTTACTTTTAAAATTACCACTTTTCTTTTTTCATCTAAGTAAAATCCCTTTTGGCTTAAGAAGTTGTGTATTTCTGGTTTGGGGTTATCCACACTAACCAGGGCTATTTTTTCCACGCGAGGATAAAATTTATTTTCGGGGTGAGAATAAAGAGTAGTAATGGTTCTATCGCTTTGCCCTAAAACTCTTATCAAAAAGTTTTCTCCCAGCTTAAAGAGTCTTCTGGAAAAGAGGGCTGCAGAAGTCCTCCTTTCTGAGACAATAGGAAATCCATACAGTTCCATTAAGAATTGATAAACAAAGCTTCTATTTAATTCATAGAGGCAATTGTCATTGGGTTTAAATTTTTTTATACGCAGGCCAAATCTTTTTAATTCTGTGTCCAGGTCAGAAGGAAAAGAGGCATATACCCCTGCCAGGTAAAAGTTGTCTTCTCCGTCCAGGGCTAAAACATGGCTCTATCCATTTCCAAAATATAGGGAAGAAGGTCTGGATAGGTTGCCAGAGAAGTTAAATCCTGGTCTTTAAATTTTTGTTTAAAGTTATCCTGATAGGCTTTGGGTAATCTGGATAAGAAGGTATTCAGGTTGTTTTCAAAAATTATTTCAGGAAGAGGACAGATGGTATTTTCTTGATAAAATTTTTCTTTGCTGGTGTGTAAGATATCAAACTGAAAAATTTCATGAAAATAATCAATAGGTCTAGCTAAAGCTACCAGGCTAAATCCAGGGAGGTTTTCATATTCATATAAATCTGCCTCAAAAGAAGGCAGCAGTTCTCTCGCTTCTACCAGAGGGTAATTCTTGTTTTCAAAATAGGGTTTTACCAGACAGAGTTTTATCTGGACTAAATTGAGGAAAAATTTTAGAGCGAATAAGTCGTTTATTTTTTTGGATAAAGAAGGAGTATTTTGATTTAGCCAGGTGACTTCAGGTGTTTCTGTGAAAAGTGTTGTCCAAGAGGTTAAGCTCATTTTTTACTCCTTCTCAAAACCCAATTTTCATAACTCAATTGGAAAAAATATTCAACAGTTAAATAGAGTTGACCTCTTAGATTTGCTTCCTTACACTAAAAATATTTAAAGCCACAGGAGGAGTAAACATGAACAAAAAAGATAAGTGTCCTCGGGCTCAAGTGAATGCAAAGTTTTGTACCTGTACTTATCCTGGATGTCCCAAACATGGCCTTTGTTGTGAATGCTTACACTATCACCGCCAAAGAGGCGAATTGCCAGCCTGTTATTTTACTGAGGAAGAGGAAAAGACCTATAATCGTTCCCTAGAGTTTTATTGTCAGAGACATTTGAAGTAATCTATGGCTAAATCTCTTTGTCTGGATAATATCTTGAGTTTAATTTGCTCTGTATTTGATGCCTATTCAGCAGTGCTCTTTTACGGCAGCAAGAAAATGAATATGTCTTAAGGTCGTTTTTTAGTCTGGGAGATAATATTCTTCCCCAATGTACTCTTAGTCCAGGCAAAGGATTGGTGGGTTGGATTTTAAAAAATGGGCAACCTTTGCGTTTAAGTAGCTTTAATAGGGAAAGTGCTTGTTTGGGCTATTATCAAGGCAATGAAGAGAATAAAATTAAGGCCTTTATGGGCTGGCCCTTATCTCACAATTTAGGCGCCCTATGTGTGGATAGTAAAAGGGCTCATTCCTTTAGTGAAAAAGACCTTAGAATCTTGAGTCAATTTGCCCAGTTAATAGAGCTTTTGGAACAGAATTTTTGTCAAATTGGTCTTGAAAATAAAAAATTAATTTTTTACAATTATCTAAAGCTTATTTGGTCTTTACCCAGGAGTTCCTTGAAGTGGAAGGTTTTTTTAGCTAAGCTCTTGAAATTGATGGAAGAAGCTTCTGGCTTTTCCTATGTTTTGTTCGTAGCCAGAGATGAAGTGGGAAAAGGCTTTTTTATTGAAGGGTGCAATAAAGAGTTATCTGCAGAACAAGAAAAGGTTAAATATCCCATTGATTATGGTTTGTTAGGCTGGATTTTTCGAGAAGGGCAACCTGTATTTAAGGATAAAAGCAAAGGAGAAAAAGAGTTAGATATTTTGGGAGAGGAAGGCTTGTCTTTTAAAAGCTTAGTTTGCTTGCCTTTAGTTATCAATAAAAAGACTCGCTCTATTTTGGTTTTTGCTGATGAAAAAGAATTGGAAATTGAAGAAGAACTAAAGGAATTTTTTTACTTACTAAGAGATTATCTTACTTTGTTTTTAGAAAATTTATATTTTAAGAATAGGGCAAAAATATAAGAGGATTTTATGTTTAAAAAATTATTTGGCTTTTTGGGTAAAAGTTTGGCTATGGATCTGGGTACAGCCAATACTCTGTTGTACACTCCCAAAGATGGTATAGTACTCAATCAACCTCAGTGGTTGCTCTGGATGCTAGAAGTGATCGAGTCCTGGCTGTAGGTAGTGAGGCCAAAGAGTTTCTGGGACGTACTCCTGAGAAAATTAGGGCTATTCGCCCCTTAAAGGATGGAGTTATTGCTGATTTTGAAGTTACCCGTGCCATGATTACCTATTTTCTAAAGGAAGTCATTGGCGGATATAAACTTTTTAAGCCCAAACTGGTTATTGGAGTGCCTTCAGGCATTACTGGAGTAGAAAAACGGGCAGTTATTGAATCTGGTCTTCAATCTGGAGCCAGAGAGGTCCTGTTAATAGAAGAGCCAATGGCTGCAGCTATTGGTGCAGGCCTGCCCATTACTGAGCCCAGGGGTAATATGGTGGTAGATATTGGAGGTGGCACTACAGAGGTGGCAGTTATTTCTTTATCTGCTGTGGCCTATGCTGAATCTGTTCGGGTGGCTGGAGATGAAATGAACGAGGCCATTCAAAGATATATGCAGGAAGAGTTTCAGCTTTTGATTGGAGAAAACATGGCTGAAGAAGTCAAAATAAAAGTAGGTGCTGCCTATCCTTTGGCTGAAAAGCTGGTTTGTAGGGTTTCTGGGAAAAATTTGCTAGATGGTACTCCCAAGTTTGTGGAAGTAAGTGATGGGCATATTCGAGAAGCTATTGCTGAACCAGTAAGCATTATTGTCAAATCTGTAAAAAGGGCTTTGGAAAAAACTCCTCCTGAACTGGTTGGAGACATTGTGGACAATGGTTTACTTTTGGCTGGGGGAGGAGCCCTTTTGCGCGGCCTAAATCAACTCATTAGCAAAGAAGTTGGAGTAAAGGTAAATATAGATGATGAACCTCTTACTACAGTAGTAAGGGGAGCTGGTAGGACCTTGATTGAAGAAAAGGTCTTTAGTCAGGTTTTTATCAACTAAAGGGAAAGGTAAGCCAGCTTTTTTTTAAAAAACTTACCACTAAAGGAGTTAAAAAACTTAAGTTAGCTGGAGACTTTAAATCCAGAGGAGAAAAACTCCAGAGATGCTTCCAGGAAGAAAGTTCTTTTTTATCCATATTTAAAAAACTTTGATAGACATAAATAAATTCCAGATTGGTATCTAAAGAAGCAGGAAAAGTAGTAAGATAATCAATTCGATTAGGTAATCTTAACCCAGAAGCAAGAATACAGTCCTTTATTTGGCCTAAGCGGCTTCTTTGAGGATATAAATGATTGTAAAAAAAATCAAAATGTCCTGCAAAAGGTTTATCTTTAGTCCTTTTTATTAAGACAATTTCTTTTTCCCTAGTAAATAAGAACAGCACAAAGGAGCGATGAAATAGTCCTTGTAAGTGGACTTCCTTTTCTGGAAGTAAAGCCAGAACTTCATTGTTTTCATCTACTACTTCTAAAAAACTATCTTGAGAAGAGGAAAATTTATTCATGAAATATGAATTTAGAAAACTTTCTCCTGAAAATCTAGAAGAAATTTTATTTCTAGAGCGAACATGCTTTCCCCACCCCTGGAATAAAAAACAACTGCAATTGGCCTTGCAAAATCCTTCTATTTTTATGTTTGGGGTGTTTAAAAATAGTTTAGTAGCTTATGTTTCTTGTTTCTTACTGTTAGAAGAAGCTGAAATTTTAAACCTGGCTGTGCTCCCCTCTTTTAGAAAGCAAGGGTTGGGCAGTTTTTTACTAGAAAACTTACTCCTGTTTTGTAAAGAACAAAAAGTAGAGAAAGTTTTTTTAGAAGTGAGAGAAAGTAATATCATTGCTCAAAAGCTATATTTTAAGTTTGGATTTAAACAGGTTGGTCTTAGAAAAAATTATTATCCTGACAATAAAGAACATGCTTTGCTTATGGTTTTGAATCTAAAAGAGTAACTTAAATATTTTTTGGTTACCCTCATCTATATATTTAAAACCCATTTTTTAGCTAAGGTATAATATTTTTCCCATTCCTGGTAGGTAATGGTTTGATTTAATTCCTCGTAACTTGATGCCAAATAACAAGGCCTATACTGGTCCATGATATTTAGATACACATCATACATTTTATTTTCAGCCATAAATTGAAGCCACTTTTCCACTTCACCCAGGTTATTAGGCATAAGTAAATGCCTGAGCATAAGGCCTTGATAGGCTATGTTGTCTTTAAATTTTATGCCTCCTACCTGAGCATACATTTCCAGGAGATTTTCTTTAGCTCTTTGAGGGTAGTCCCTGGCTTGGCAGTATTTATGGGCAGAGGAAGAGGAAAAAAATTTTATATCAGCCAGATAAATGTCCACAATTCCTTTTAGCTTTTTTAAGCTGTCCAGACTATCATAACTACTGGTATTATACACTATGGGAATTTGTAATCCCTTATTTAAAGCTATTTCCAGGGAACTTACAATAGGGTATAGTACATGAGAAGGAGTAACCAGGTTGATATTTTCTGCGCCCTGTTTTTGTAATTCTAGCATAATATGGGCAATCTGGTTGGGATAGAGTTCAGGAAAGGTCTTTTCACTATGGCTAAGAGTGTAATTCTGGCAAAAGACACAGCCCAGATTGCACTGGGCAAAAAAATGGTGCCTGAACCTCCTTTACCTACCAAAGGAGATTCTTCTCCAAAGTGCAGGTCATAGCCTGCTATTTGAGCCAGTAAGCCAGTTTTACACTTTCCTAGCTGGCTTTTTCCCGGTTTACCTTACAGTTTCTAGGACAAAGGGTACAAGACTTTAGTTGCTCTTTGAACCAGGGAAGGACTTCTTGAACTTTAATTAGTTTGGCTTTTTGCATAAGGAAAAGCGCTCACTTACTTGCCAAGTTGTAAACTTTTTTTTAGTGGGATAGGGAGTTTTTGGCAATAAGCTTTTTAAGAGGAGTTTAATGGAAAAGATTACTCTTTTAGATATAGTAGGAGCTAAGGCAAAAAAGAAAATAAGCATGGTTACGGCCTATGATTATCCTTCAGCTGCTTTAGTGGACAAAGCTGGTATAGATTTAATTTTAGTGGGCGATTCCCTGGCCATGGTGGTTTTGGGATATAAGGACACTTTGGCTGTGAGCATGGAAGAGATGCTCCATCATACCAGAGCTGTAAGTAGGGGAGTAAAACGGGCTTTTATTATTGGCGATATGCCCTTTTTATCCTATCAAACAGGGGTCAGGGAGGCTGTTTTTAATGCTGGCAGGTTTTTAAAAGAAGGTGGAGCCAGGCAGTAAAACTAGAGGGAGGGATGGAAATTTTACCCCAAGTTAAAGCCATAGTAGAGGCAGGTATTCCTGTTCAGGGGCATATTGGGCTTACTCCTCAAAAGTATAATCTTTTGGGTGGTTTTAAAGTGCAGGGGAAAACTTCTGAGGCTGCTTTTAAGTTGTTAGAAACAGCTTTAGCCCTAGAAGAAGCTGGTTGTTTTAGTTTGGTTTTAGAAGCTATACCAGAAGAAGTAGCCAGGATGATTAGTGAGCAAGTTTCTATCCCCACCATTGGCATTGGTGCAGGCAGATATTGTGATGGCCAGGTTTTGGTTTTCCACGACTTGCTTGGGTTGTATTCTCAGTTTACACCTAAGTTTGTGAAAAGGTATATTAATTTGAGTGAATCTATAGAAAAGGCTTTAAAAAATTTTAAAGAAGAAGTAGAGCAGGGAGTGTTCCCTGCAGAAGAGCATGTTTATCATTTAGAACCAGAGGAAAGAGCAAAATTAAAAATAGAGTAAAGGAGTAGTTATGCTTTACTTAAAGGATGTTGAGGTTGCAGGTAAAAGAGTATTGGTAAGAGTTGATTATAATGTTCCTTTAGATGGAGATAGAGTTGTAGATGATACCAGAATAAGAGCTAGCTTGCCCACCCTTAAGTATTTGCGGGAAAAGGGAGCAAAAATTATTTTGTGCTCTCACTTGGGTAAACCTAAAGGAACAGTAAAACCTGAATTTTCTTTAAAACCAGTAGCAAAAAGACTTAGTGAGCTTATAGAACAAGAGGTACAATTTGTAGAGGACTGCATTGGAGATAAGGTCCTTGCCAGAGCCAATGAATTAAAGAAAGGGGAAATTTTACTTCTGGAAAACCTGCGTTTTTATGCAGGAGAGCAGGATAATGATGCTGATTTTGCTAGCAAACTGGCCCAAGTGGCTGAGGTATATGTAAATGATGCCTTTGGAGTAGCTCATCGTAAACATGCTTCTGTAGCTGCTATTTGTCAGTATGTGGCAGTGTGCTGTGCAGGTTTTTTGCTGGAAAAGGAACTTCAATATCTGGGAGAAAATTTAAAGCAGCCTGAACGCCCCTTTGTGGCAGTTTGGGAGGAGCCAAGGTATCCACCAAGCTGGGGATTCTTAAGGCATTTATCAAGAAAGTTGATAAAATCATAGTGGGTGGAGCTATGGCCAATACTTTTTGGGCTGCGCAGGGGTTTAATATGGGCAATTCTTTAGTGGAGCCAGAGCTTTTTGAGGAAGCAAGAGAGATTTTGAACTTAGCCAGGGAAAAGGGAGTAAAACTTTATTTACCTGTGGATTTTATCACAGGGATTAGCCCTAAAGAAAAGATAGGTAAAGGAGTATGTCCTTATCAGGAAGTCCCAGAGGAAGAGATGGCTCTGGATATAGGTCCTGCTACTTCTACTCTTTACGCTGAAGTATTAAAGGACGCCAAAACAGTTATTTGGAACGGCCCTATGGGAGCTTTTGAAAATCCAGTTTTTGCGCAAGGGTCTTTAAATTTAACTGAAGATATTGCCAGAGTAGACGGATTAACCATTGTGGGCGGTGGCGATACCGATTCCCTTATTCATAAAGCTGGAGGCGTGGATAGGTTTAGTTTTATTTCCACAGGTGGAGGTTCTTTTCTAAAATTTTTAGAGGGTAAACCTCTACCTGCTTTGGTAGCTTTGGAAGAATGTACTGAAAACAAAAAGGGGAGTTAGGCTATGAAGACCTTGATTGCTGCAAATTGGAAGATGTTTAAAACCTGGGAAGAGGGGGTAATTACAGCTAGAGAAATTTTAGTGGGAACTCATAAAGATTTGCCTGAAGATAGAGAAGTCTTGATTATTCCTCCCTTTACTTTGTTAAAAGGAGTGGGAGAGATTTTACTCAGTCAGAAGAATTATTCTTTAGGTGGACAAAATTTTTATCCTGCCAAGGAAGGCGCTTTTACAGGAGAGATTAGTCCTGTACAACTCCTGGATTTAGGGTGTAGCTATGCCCTGGTGGGACATTCAGAGCGTAGGCATATTTTAGGTGAGAAAAGTGATTTTCTGGCCAGTAAGGTAAAGGCGGGGTTGGAAGCAGGTTTAAAGATTATTTTTGTATAGGAGAGACCTTAGAAGAGCGTAAGGCTGGGAAAATCAAGGAAGTTTTAACTAGTCAGCTGGAAGAGGGGTTAAAAGAAGTGGAGAAAAATTTAGCCCCAGAACTGCTTACCATAGCCTATGAACCAGTGTGGGCCATTGGTACTGGAGAAGTGGCCGGAGAAGAAGATATTTTAGAAGCCCATGCATTGATCCGTGATTGGTTAAAAAATAGATTCGCCAGTGGAGATAAGATGCGTATTCTTTATGGTGGTAGTGTAAAGCCTGATAATGCGGCTAAAATTCTAAGCCTTGACAATGTCAATGGAGTACTGGTAGGTGGTGCAAGTTTAAAGGCAGAAAGTTTTAATCAAATTATTTTGCTTAAGGCCCATAAAGGAGGAAGGGGATTGGAAAGCTTAATTATCACCATTCACATAATTGCTTGTATTGCTTTGGTTATTTTAGTTCTCTTGCAGTCTGGAAAAGAAGGAATGGGTGTTATTTTTGGAGGTGGCAGCAGTAGTGTTTTTGGAAGTTCTGGCGCTGGAGGATTACTGGCTAAATTAACTGCTGGAGCTGCTATTATCTTTTTTATAACCTCACTTACTTTTACTTATATGTCTGCTAGAAAACATGTGCAGACCACTTCTTCCATTGTTCTGGACAATCCTGTGGAAGCACCTGTGGCTCCTGCCCAGGAAAAAGCTAAAGAAAATGCTGGACAAAAATAAAAGGAAGGTTTATAGACCTTTTCCTCTTGCTTGATGGTTCTTTGTAAGTTTTTAAATGAGGTAAAAGCCGAAGTGGTGGAACTGGTAGACACGCCATCTTGAGGGGGTGGTGGGCCACGCCCGTGGGGGTTCGAGTCCCCCCTTCGGCACCACAAAGTAAGTAAAGGTCCTTAAGCTTGGCTTAAGGACCTTTTTTTGTTTGAAATTGTCTGCGCTGATTTTAAAATTAGTCTTAAGACCCACCAAGAGAAGATGTCGACTAAAGCCTTTTTTTGTTGATAAAGTGTATTAGGTAAACTTAATATTTTTGACTATCTCTATGTTGTTCCTCATTTTTTCTTATTTCCTAATATTTCCACCTTCTGTTGAGGTATAAATCTCCTTAACTTCCTTTCTTTCTTTTGCTTTAGTTGAACTATCCAACATATCTCCACTTGATTCCTCTTATCATGTTTTCTTTAACGCCTTCAACTAACACCTCTTAATTTAAATCTTGTTTAGAATTAACTAAAAGGTATAAGAGGATATAATATTAAATTAATTTAATTGGAATTGGTTGTTGTTAATTTATGTTTTGATAATTCTAGATATCCAGGACTGTTTGGCAGTAAAATAAACAATTGAAAAATAAGTTGACAAGACTGTTAAAATTTATAAATTTTTACAGAGGTAAATTTTTTAATAATAAGTTAAAATTAGTAAAGATACATATTAGCTATGGACCTGCAAAAAGCAAGGCACACTCTCAAAAAGTGTGCACTTAGTGATACTCCGTATAGAATAGTCCAAGACTGGAATTTGGGCAATCATAGAACTCCGCCTATCGTATTTGCATGGTAGATTTATATCTCTTAATAAAAATAGAGAAAAATAAAGGGGAACTTATGATTAACACTACTAATGTTGCAATTGCTATTTTCTCCAGCTTGCTTCATTTTTGGTGGGTTTTCGCAATTATGATTATTTTTGGTCTCTTAAAACGATATTTAAATTCTGCAAAAGTTAAGGGTGTACTTGGAGAAACGGGAGCTTATTTAGGAATGCTAGCTAATCTTGATTCTAAGAAATATAAAATTTTTAATAATATTAAAATTGTTGACCAGAGGGGAAAAACTCAAATTGATCATGTCGTTATTTCAAAATACGGAATTTTTGTTATTGAAGTTAAAAATTACCAGGGCTGGATTTTTGGAAATGAAAAAGAAAAATACTGGACCCAAAACATATATGGCAAAAAAACTCGATTCTATAACCCCTTATGGCAAAATTTTAGACACATAAAAGCCCTTAGTGAATACCTTGGACTTGAATCAAAATACTTTTATAATATTGTTTTTTTATCGGGGAAGCCACACTTAAAACTAAATTACCACCCAATGTAATGACTTACGGACTAACAGGATATATAAAAAAATTTGATAAAGAAGTATTAAGCGAACAGCAGTTAGACATAATAAAAGAAAAATTACACTTAGCCAAAAAGGTAAATTAAAAAACAATGACCAGAGGAAAATATTTTTCTTATAGTTATCCCTTGGATCCCTTTTTTAACCGATCAAAGGATAGTAGGATACGGATCGTAAACTTTTATCTACAAAGGAAACTTGGTAAGCTATTCGGGGTTTTAGAAAAGACAAAGATCACTGTATAACTCTAGAAGAGTTTAAGCAGGAGCAAAAACTGTTATAAAAAACTTTAAAAAACCGAATAACTAAAAAGAAAATAACCAGTAAGGATAAATTTTTATCCTTCCACTTTTCTTTTAATTGTTTCTAAATCCCTTACAATCTCCTTAAATACAACAAAGCCTTACTTAATAATATCTTCATCTGTTTTCTTATCTCCTTTAACTCCATTTTCCTTTTTCTCCTAAACTTTCACTATCAACCCTTATTGTTCGATTGTAACACTTTTAAACTCACTTGGATTTCTATAAATTTCCTATTATGTAGAAACTATTTTTCTCAAAATGCGTGCAAGTTTTTCTCATTTTTTGAGCCTGAGTACACGTGAAGCTGGTCTCTGTGATAGAAAAGAAGGGGGACACAGTCAGGACACAGAGAACAAAAAAGGCGGCCACAGATTGCCTCAAGCAATCTATAACCGCCTTAAATATAATCTCTTTTAATGGTGCGCCCGGCAGGATTCGAACCTGCGACCTACGGATTCGTAGTCCGGCACTCTATCCAGCTGAGCTACGGGCGCAAACGAAATGAGAAGACGACTACTAGCGGTAAACTTTACCTTAGTCAAGTTTTTATTTTTTTTCTTCCAACTCTAAATCTAGGTCCAAATCTTCTAAGTCTTCTAAATCTTCAGTTAAAGGCTCTTCCAGATCTTCTTCCAGGGAAGCAGGTTCAAAAGAAAGGTCTAGTTCGGTATCATCTAAATCCAGGAGAGAATCCAGTTCTTCATCCAGGCTTTCTTCTTTTGTTTCAGGAGCAAGAGATATATCTTCTGAAGATGGTGTCTCTTCACCAAGCAGACTATCACTTTCCTGGACTTGTTCTAGAACAGGTTCATCCAAGTTGGCTTCCAGCACTGGTTCTATTTCTGGTTCTGGAGTAGAGGCTGCTTCTATTTCAGGAGTAATTTCTTCTAAATTTTCTGTTGCAGTGGATTCCAAGTTTTCAGAGTCAAAGCTAATTTCAGCTTCTATATCGCCTGAAGGCTCTTCTGTTTCCAGTAAGGAAGCAGAGGGAGATTTAAAGGTAAATTCTTCAGAAGATGGCTCTGTTTGATTATTTTCAAAGGCAAAACCTTCCTCTGACGCAAGTACACTTTCTGATTTTTCTTCGGATATACCTCCTAAAGGAGTATAAGCAAAGTTTAACCAGCCCAACCCCAGGCCGCTTTTTTCTTCCTGCCAATTGCGACCACACTTGGGACAATTGTCAAAGTGATCAAAGGTGGTGTACTTGCACTTGGAGCAATACATACTTTTAACTCCTACGAATTATTATGGTATTTATATTTTATGTTGCTAAAATATATAACTAAATTAAGAAATAACAGGGGACAGAGGACTACATACTTCTAAGCTTTAAAGCTTCAAAAGGAGTCTGTCCCCCGTCCCAAAAGTCCCTATTGGTTGATTTGGCTTCAAAGCCACTGTCAAACGGGAGATAGGACT
>LZQN01000115.1_pt1 | contig 14988 bp, 21 predicted proteins | sample 768531 | NCBI WGS metagenome assembly LZQN01 (sample SAMN05207080, study PRJNA324506) | oil field metagenome | isolation source: sample BH-FW-7 from oil reservoir | place: India: Bombay High | collected 2015-12-02
GAACCGCCGCCTTGCGGCGGGACGGCTGGAAATTGATTTCAAAAAGCCCTTTGATTTTCTCGCAAAACTGCCTGCCGAAGCGAGGGGCGAAGCCCCGAGCGAGGCGGCTAATTCAATTTGGTGGACCTAGGGAGAATCGAACTCCCGCTTGCGCAATGCGAATGCGCCGTCATACCACTTGACAATAGGCCCTTACTAATAAAAATACTCTCCAAAAGCAGTTTAGCAACTTTCCAAAATAATTCAATTAAGCCCTGCCCCTATTGAGACTTTTCAAAAATTAGCTAAAATAAAATTGTCTTGTTCTTTTTGGTCATTAATCGTTTTTTATTCACAAGGAGGCCAAAATGGAGTGGACCAATTTTTCACTGGCAACAATTTTATCCCTGGAAGGATTTTTGGCAGATTTTGGAAAACTTCACCCCAAAAACCAAGCAATCCAAGCAAATATTAAACTTTTGACTGAATTTTTGAGGGAGGCTGAATTTCAATATTTCAAAAACCAACGAGAAATATCTTTTCGAAAAACCCGGGAAGTGATTAATAAAATAACTGTTATGATTAATTGCTCCACCACTTCCCAACAACGAAGCAATTGGATCAGAAAGCTGAAAGAAATCTAGAAAAACAAACCGCCACCAAAACAAAGGGGGCGGTTTTAAAAACCCCCAAAAGATCAATCAAAATCAATCAGTTAAAAATATTTTCTTCCTTTTAGTTTTTCTGGAAAATATTCCTGACCGCTATCATCTTCCTTGGGAGTGTATTTATAGTTTTTACCAAAACCCAAATCTTTCATCAATTTTGTGGGAGCATTGCAAAGATAAAGAGGAACTGGCAAATTGCCAAAATTTTTCACGTCTTGCTTGGCTTTCCCCAAAGCCTCATAGGCCAGGATGCTCTTTTTTGTCTTGGCCAAATAGATGACCGCTTGAGCCAAATGGACTTCACATTCCGGCATTCCCAAGTTGCGACAGGCTTCAAAAACAGCATTTGCCAAAACCAAAGCGTGATTGTCCGCCAAACCAACATCTTCCGCCGCAAAGCGCACCAGCCTGCGAGCAATGTAAAGCGGATCTTCTCCGCCTTCCAGCATCCTTGCCAAATAATAAAGAGCAGCATGAGGATTTCCGCCTCGCATTGATTTATGCAAAGCTGAAATAAGTTCATAGTGTTGCTGGCCATTTTTGTCATAAAGAAGATGTTGTTTTTGAAAGACCTCCTTCACAAGGGCCAAGTCAATTTTTTTGCTCCTTTTGGAATTTTGTTTAGAATGCTGAAGGCAAATTTCCAATGTATTCAGCATTGCCCGAGCATCCCCATTGGAAAAATTCAAAAGAAATTCTTTGGCCTCTTTTTCTATTTTGATGTCAATTCCTAACTTTTCCAAAACTTTATTTAGAATATTTTTCAGATCTTTTTGAGAAAGTTTTTCAAACACTAAAACTCGACTTCTTGATAAAAGCGCGGAATTCACCTCAAAACTAGGATTTTCAGTAGTTGCTCCAATTAAAATAATCAGACCACTTTCCACAAAAGGCAGCAAAGCATCCTGCTGAGCCTTGTTCCAACGATGAATTTCATCAATAAAAAGAATGGTTTTTTGGCCTAGTCGATTATTTTTTTGAGCTGTTTCAATTATTTTGAACAATTCTTTTTTCCCACTGCTAACAGCAGAAAGTTGGACAAAATCAGCTTTAGTTTTTTGAGCAATAATTCTAGCCAAAGTGGTTTTTCCTGTTCCTGGCGGCCCCCAGAAAATCAAAGAAGGAATTTTGTCATCTTCAATTGCTTTTCTCAAAAAAGAATTTTGGGCTAAAATTTTTCTTGGCCAAAAAAATCATCCAAATTTTGGGGCCGATAAAATTCGGCCAGAGGAACATTAAACTTCACTGCCTTGAAAAAATTAACTCTTATTTTGTTCTCATTCTATCTAATAACAAAGCAAATACAAGCTTCAGTCAAGCTGGAAAAATTGTTAGTTGGTTTTCTTGTATATATAATAAAATGGATAACACTAATCCCAACAGCTGTGAAAAAGCAATCTCTGCCAAAACCGAAAAAAATTGTCGTTAATGATTTGATGCAAAAAACTACATCTACTTTTTAACTGAGCCAATGGGGAAAAATTTCCATCCGGATTTCAAGCCAGAATTGACCCCCAAAGAAATGCTTCAAATGGGAGTTTTTGGAGGAAAATATATGACTGACTGCCAAAAAGAATTCCCGGCTGATTGGTTTGAAAACGCCAAACTCTGTTCCAAGTTTCACGATCCCAATCTCAACTATTTCAAAGTTAACGCCAGCCAGCCGCTTTGGTATTGGCAAAAAAAGGGCTGGATTCATCCTGATGATCCTCGTGGCTGGTTTCAATGGTATTGCCGCTATTTTATGGGCAGACGCCATGAAGACGACCAAAGACAAATCAAACGCTGGAAAATGATGAAAAGACACCTAGTTCAAATCAAAAAAAATGTTCTCCTCGAGATCTTACTTGTAGAAGAAAACAGCGCCAAGCTTTGCTTCATTGGGCCTATGACAGCAGAAAAATCTAGCCAAAATAAACCCCCTTCTCTTGAAGGGGGTTTTAGCAAACTAGGCTTTTTCAAGAAATCTCACTATTATTGGCCACAGCTTTTCAAGCATTCAGCTCTTGCTTCTTGAGGCAATTGCTGGCACATATTGCACATATTTTGCAAGCCGTTAGAGCCTTGCTGAAGATTGTTTTGCAACTGCTGAGCTTGTTGAACCATTTCTCCCATATCCATAAAATCAACTTTTTCATCTGGAAGAAACAAACTTTCATCCGCCTTCCAGTCCTCACAATGATACTGGAATTTTTCCTCCAAATTCAACTGTTGCTCAGGTTGGCCCATTTGATTTTGGTTTTGGTTCTGGTTTTGGCTGGCCAATTTCTCCATTTCACTTATCTTGGCCTTCATTCCCTTATTATCCATTGAGTTCCAGCTGTAAACCCACTCCCCATCACTGATTGAAGAAAATTTTCTCCAGCCAAATCTTCTCCTGCTGATCCAATCGTCATCTCTTGTCGAAACTTTCCCCCACAAAGATAGACCACTCCCTTCCCAAGATTTCCATCTGTTTGATCGGTTATTTCCCATTGACATTTTAGATCTTTTCCTAAGCTCATTAGCTCTTTTAAAGAAGCGCTCATGGTTGATTGCTTTTCGGTCTGATTTTGATTTTTTGCGCCATTTTGCTGTTCTTGATTAGAAACCATTCCAGCTTGATTTTGATTTTGGCTTGTTTCTTTTTGGCCGCAGCCAGCAAGAAAAAATGTTCCGACCAGAAGTAGGCCAGTTCCAATTATTTTTTGCTTTTGTGTCATGATGTTGTTTTTTAAAAATTAAATATCCCCTCTCCTTTTGTTTTTTTATTTTAACAAGTTTTTTGTTTTTTTGAAAACAAAAACAGGTCGGCATTAAAACCGAACCTGTTTTTAAAAACTAACAAACTAACTTTTCTATTTGAAAATTAGTATCTGTTGTTTTGATTAAACCCTCGATTGCGGGGTTGAAGAGGACGCGCTTCGTTCACAACCACTTTTCTTCCTTCTATTTCTTGGCCATCAAACATTTCAATTGCCGCTTTGGCTTCTTCGTCAGTTGCCATTTCAACAAAACCAAATCCTCTGGAGCGCTGGGTTTCCCTGTCCAAAATCACATTGGCTGATTCAACTGTTCCTGCCTTGGAAAAAGCATCTTTCAGTCCTTCATCATTAATGCCATAGGACAATCCCCCAACATATAACTTTTTTGACATTTTTTTACTAACTTTTGCTTAAAAAGTAAGCCGACCGATCTTATTTGTTTTTGTTTTTAGCAGAAACTAAAACAAAACCAACAAGAAACTTACTTAAACAATAAAGCCATTATAAAGTCTTTTTTTCAAAAAGTCAAAAAATATTTAATTACAAAATCTTAAGCACCAACCCAATTGAAGCAAAACTCTTTTATGTTTTTCAATTTTCCCCAACTCAACCTGATTAATTTTTTAATCAAAATTGAAAAATTTTTTCCAAAGATCGCCACCAACAAGCCATTCAAACACAATCTTAATTGGCAAAAAATTAAAATTTGACAAACAAAATTAAATTTAATAATATATCAATGTTAATTGATATTATTAAAAATACTTCCACCAAAAAATGAAACCAAAATGTTGCCGCGACAAAAAGTCGCTCCTCAAAATTTCACAAATTGTTGAATTTTTGAAAATTATTAGCGAAGAAAATCGCTTAAAAATACTTTGCCTACTCAAAGAAAAAGAGCTATGCGTTTGTGATATTTGGCAACATCTTGACTTGGCCCAAAATCTAGCTTCTCATCATTTAAAAGTTTTAAAAGATTTTGGACTGGTTTCATCAAGACAAGAGGGGCTAAAAGTAATTTATTCAATCAATCAAAGAGCAATCAAAAAATATTCAAAATTGTTAAATAATTTTTTAAATTAAAAGATATGACTATTAAAGTCTTGGGTTCTGGCTGTCCTAATTGCCAGAAGTTAGAAGAAAATGTTAAAAAAGCAGTTGAAGAATTAGGCTTGCAAAACGCTCAAATTGAGCATGTTTACGACATCGGCCAAATTGTTGCAATGGGAGTAATGTCTACTCCTGCTATCGCTATTGATGATCAAGTTAAAGCGGCTGGCAGGATTCCAGAAGTAGAAGAAATAAAAAGTTGGTTGCAACAATAATTAACTATTATTTTTTATCTCTGCCTTGGGGTAGAGATAAAAATTTGCCAATAATATCAATCTTGATTGATAAAGAAACCTATGAATAAAGAATTAAAAACTTTTTTCTTGTTGGTTGGATTATTTTTATTGTTTTATTTTATGCCCATGGAGTCGGCTTGGTTTACTGGCGCGATTTTATCCGGCTTTAAGCTGTTAAATGAATATGCCCGCCAACATGTTTTGACTTGTTTGGTGCCAGCTTTCTTTATTGCCGGCGCTATTTCAGTTTTTGTTAAAAAAGATTTTATCCTCAGATATTTGGGCGGTCAAGCTAAAAAAATTGTTTCCTACTCATTAGCTTCAATTTCTGGGGCTATTTTAGCAGTTTGCTCTTGCACAATCTTGCCCCTCTTTGCTGGCATTCGCAAGAGGGGCGCTGGCTTGGGTCCAGCTATCACCTTTTTATTTTCTGGTCCAGCTATTAATATTGCCGCGATGTTTTTAACTATTTCTGCTTTAGGGGGAAAAATTGGTTTAGCCAGAATCTTTTCAGCCATTGTTTTGTCAATTATTGTTGGCTTGTCCATGCAATTAATTTTTAGGGAAAAACCCGAAGAAGGCGGAATTTTTATGGAAGAATATAAAGAAATTAAAATTGGCAAAATAGTTTTAACCATATTTTTTATTGCTATGATTGGCGTTTTGGTGGTAAATGGCTTGCAAATAAACAAAGCTATTAAATATAGTTTAATGCTTTTATTATCCCTGCTAACAGCCGCAATTGCTATTTTTAAATTCCACACAGAAACCACCAAAGAATGGCTCAAAGAAACCTGGAATTTTGCCAAAATGCTTTTGCCTATTTTGTTTATTGGCGTATTTGTGGCTGGTTTTATTATGCCTTTTTTACCGCAAGAACTGATTGAAAAATTGTTGGTTCAAACTCGATTTCAGGCAATTTAATTGCCTCAATTTTTGGCGCCTTTATGTATTTTTCTACCCTAACTGAAATTCCAATTTTACAAGCGCTGATTGCCAAAGGAATGAGTCAGGGACCAGCTTTAGCTCTGCTTCTGGCCGGTCCTTCTTTAAGCCTGCCCAATATGCTAGTAGTGAGAAAAGTTTTGGGTACTAAAAAAACCGCTGTTTATGTTTTATTAGTAATATTTTATTCAACTATTGCCGGCTTAATGTTCGGCAGTTTATTTTAAATTAATTTAAAATAAAATTAAAAAATTAAATAAATAAAAAATATGCAAAAGAAGGTTTTTATTTTAATTACTGTGATTGTTATTCTCGGGGCAATGTTTTTATAGCTAGAAACAATAATAAGCTAACAGAATCACAAAACACTAGCAACCAAACAGAAAAAAGCCAAGAAAATTTAGCGACATCAGAAACAAAAATTCCGGCTGAAAAAATTGAGGTTGTTCATTTTCATGGCACCAATCAATGTTGGTCATGTATTACAGTCGGCAAATATGCCTCAAAACAATAAAAGAAAAATTTCCCAAAGAATATGAAAATGGAATTATTGTGTTCAAAGATATTAACGGCGAACTGCCAGAAAATAAAGATATAGTAATGAAATATCAAGCTAGAGGATCATCGCTTTTTGTCAATGCAATCATAAATGGAAAAAATAATATTGAAGAAGATGTTACTGTGTGGCGCTTGGTTTCCAATGAAGACCAATTTATCAATTATTTTCAAAATAAACTCAATAAGCTTCTAGGAAAATAATATGGAATTTATAAATTTTTTAATTGATAATTATAATATTCCGATTTTAACTGCTTTTCTTTTAGGTATTCTAACTTCAATCAGCCCTGCCCTCTGGCCACCAACATTACCGCTATTGCCTATATTTCCAAAGAAATTAAAAATACCAAAAACACCTTGCTTAATGGCCTATATTACACTTTGGGCCGGGGCATAAGCTACACTTTACTTGCTACTTTAATTTATTTCGGCTTGTCATCTTTTCAGATATCTCGCATATTTCAAGGCTGGGGAGATAAAATTTTAGGGCCTGCGCTAATTATCATTGGCTTGGTAATGTTAGGGGTAATTAAAATCAGGTTTGGGGGCAATAACCAAAAGATTGAAAAATTAAAGCAATGGTTAGCTGGTAAAGGATATGTTGGCTCGTTGCTTCTAGGTGTTTTATTTGCTTTGGCCTTTTGTCCTTATAGCGGCGTGTTATTTTTTGGAGTTCTAATTCCTTTGGTTTTAAAATCCACTGAAAGCCTGCTCCTGCCGCCAATTTTTGCTCTTGGAACTGGATTGCCAGTAATTATATTTTCATTTTTGATTGCTTTTTCAATGCAAAAAGTCAGCCAAGCTTTTCAAACAGCGCAAAAAATTGAAAAAGTGATGAGGTATAGCGTGGCTGTAATTTTTCTTTTAGCAGGTTTATACTATACCCAATACCTTATAAAATTTCTCATGAACATAAATTAAAAATATATCTTATATGAACAAACAACAAAAGCAAGACCCCAAATTTGGCAAGTAGTGTCTGACTAAGAGGCCGAACAATTAAAATTAAATTGCAATCATTGTAATTAACAAATACCCATGAAAAATAAAACCATTATCCCCACAATTCTATTTACTGCTGTTATGCTTTTTTCATTTTTTGCCCTCTCCCAGGAAAAAAACAAAAATCAAGCTCCGGCGAAGAAAATAACAACAGAAAACCAATCGTCAAGTCAAATCATTCTTTTCTACGGCGACGGCTGTCCGCATTGCGCGATTGTTGAAGAATACATCAATGAAAATAACATCCAAGACAAAGTTCCCTTTGTTCAAAAAGAAGTTTATTACAATCAAAGCAATGCCCAAGAGCTCCAAACCAAAGCAAAAATTTGCGGACTGCCGACTGATGAAATTGGCATCCCTTTTCTTTGGGATGGCGAAAAATGCCTAATTGGCGATCAAGATATCATCGATTTCTTTAAAAATAAAACTAATGAGTAATAATATGAAAAAACTGCTAATCTATTTTGTATCCATTTTTACTGTTGGTTTTCTTTTTGCCAAAAAAACGCTGGCAGTTTGTCCAATTTGCACCATTGCCGTTAGCGCTGGAGTGGGGCTTTCCCGCTGGCTTGGAATTGATGATACAATAACCGGCCTGTGGATTGGCGGACTAATTGTTTCCATGATCACATGGACAGAAAGTTGGCTGGAAAAGAAAAATATCCACTTTCCGGGAAGAATTTTTGCCAATATTCTGGGCTACTACGCGTTGGTGCTTATTCCCCTTTACTACTCTGGAATTATCGGCAATCCTCTCAACACTCTATGCGCTTGCGGCTTGGATAAGCTGCTTTTTGGAATTGTTGCTGGCAGTTTGGCTTTCTGGTTTGGCGCCAGCTGGTATTACTATCTCAAAGAAAAAACAATAGCCATGCCTATTTCCCTTTTCAAAAAGTGGTTATGCCCATCTCACCGCTTTTAATTTTAAGCATAATCTACTATTTACTAACCAAATAATCACATGAGCAACCAAAACAACAATCAAAATCCGATCAAAAACCTCAACGAATTTATTCAAAAAGTAGATGAAATGAAAAAACAAGACAAAATGGATCTGTCATCTGACCAGGATTTGAGCATTGCCATAATGAATTTGGTGAGCATTGAGGAACATTTCTTTTTCACTGGCGCCAAATTGGGAAAAACCAAGTACTACGATATGCTAAAAGATGTGCGGGAAATGAGAAAAGAATTGCTCAAAAAAATCATCAAAGAATATGAAGGCGAAGTTTGGTGCATTTCCAAACATTTACTGGCCGCTTCTATGCGACTAATGGAAGTGGGCACTAAACAACTAGGAATGGGAAAAAAAGAAGAAGCCTATGATTTGCTTGGCAAAGCCTATAACCTTTATTCTCTGTTTTGGGGGCTAAATATGAAACTTCTTAATGTTGGCGATGTTAAAAAAATTGACGATAATGCCATTAACAAACATGACCAAGAAAAAAAGGGTTTTATGGGAAAGCTGGGCGAGTTAGTCAAAAAAGCGATTGATTGTTGTATTGAATAAACTTCAATTTCAATTTAAATCAACAAAAAACAAGCCCAAGTGGCTTGTTTTTTAATATAGGATAGGCGTTTTATAAACAGGCAAAATCCCTGCTCTCCGCGCCAAAGGAGCAGCTAGGATGAAAAACTGCTCGGTCTTTGGGTCAGCAAAAAAAGCAATTAAAAAATGATTCCAATTTTTCAAAAAGCTTTGAACAAATCTTGAATGGTCGGGATACCCGGAATCGAACCGGGACTACACCCACCCGAAGCGCGTACTACCACTATACGATATCCCGTTTAATACATTTTGCTTTATTGATTTTTTCCCATCTTCAAAAGAAAGTCAATCAAGCTTTTCCCACACCTTCTTTTTTTGAAAATTAATGAAAGTCAGTTCCCCTTTTTTCTTTTTTGACTTTTTCCCTTTTTTGTTTTTTGACTCTTTTAAAACTGATTTATCTTTCAAAACCAAACTCCTCTTTGGATCAGTTGTTCTTTACCAGCTTCCGCCTCCGCCGCCTCCTCCGCCGCCGCCGCTACTGCCGCCAGAAAAACCCGATCCCGAAGAAGGAGGATTGCTTTTAATGGCTGTTTGGCTAGAAAAGTTTTCAAGACTATTTGTAAAACCATAAACAGAAAAAGAGGGACCAGATGATTCATACCAATTAGGAGGCGCTTTGACAATGCCTTCAAAGGCTTTAGCCCATTTCTCAGCCAAACCAAAAGCATGGCAAAAGACAAATATTTTTCAAATAAATTTTCCTGCTCTTGAAAACGAATTCGATAGCGCTCTGCTGTCCGAATATATTCTTCAAATCCTTTCAAATGAAGAAAAGTTTCCATTCCCTTTTTTGTTTTTTTAGACATAAAGGCGGCAAAAATCATAACAATAATTAAAGACAAAATGCTCCCCAAAATAAAATCAACCCGATTAGCCACAATACCAAAAGAAAAAAGAAAAAAGAACCCCAAAAGACCTGCCATTCGATAGAAATTTCTTTTGCTTAAAAATGATTTTTCAAAAAATCCCGCTTCATCAATCTGTTTTTCCACTTTTTTCTTTATCTGCAACGCATCTTTATAAAAATTTTTCAATTCAGAAAGCCTCACCACATCGCCTTTTTTAAACAATGACTCCAAAAGTTTTTTTTGATGAGCCTGATATTGTCATTTTTTTCATCTTTTTTGTCTAATCTGATTAATTCATAACTTTTCTTTTTAAAAAACAAAACCTTTTCAGAAGTTTCTCTGATTTTTAAATAACCCTTAACCGCAAGATCAACCACATCGGCGCTGATAAAGCTTGGCTCATACTTTTCCTTTAATAAATAGCCTGCTTCGCCCGGCGAGAGGTTATGGGGAGGCTCATAGCGAGCAATAATTGTTTTATTATGATCAATTTCTCTGCCATATCTGAAAAAAACTGCAATCATCAAAACCAAAACCAAAATTGGCAAAAAAATGCCTCCATTTTGAAATAAAAAACGGGTTGTTTTTTGCCCAAAAGACGGCTCTTTGATATATCCGACCGGAAATTTTACTGCAATGGTAAGGCCCTTGAAATTTCCCAGCTCCCCATTGGGAACAAATTTAAGTTGTTTTTTTGAAACTATTTCTTGGCGGCAATTTTGCTCTTGAGAACCAAAAGCGCTGTATAACAAACCAAATCACTAGGCTGAAGATCAATTTCAGCTGGCAAATTAACAATTACCACACTGTTTTTAATCACTTCTTGCCAATCCGTCCCAATTGCATTCCAATAAAGTTCGCTCCAATTATCAAAAAATCGCATTCCGCCCACCACTTCATAGGTAATCACAAAGTGGTGTTGGCCAATAATGGTTTGATGCGGGTCGCCAATTTTCAAAACCATTTCCCCATTTTCCCGGCTCTTTTGAAATTTCCACTGCTTGCCGTTTTCATCTGTCACAGAAATAACTTTATAACTCAAATTATAATTAAACCCCTTGCTATCTTTGTATTCAAAAGGAATTTTCCTAAAAATGCCATGCCGAGGCTCAAAAAAATTTGCCTCAATATCTTCCCTAACCAAAAAAGCGCTGTCTTTTTTAAGGTTAACTTCCACTTGATAATTTGCGATTTCAAATCCTCCCAAGCTGGTTTGGGCTTTTGCTTTAGCAAAAAAACGCCCCCAGAATACCAAAGCAATCAAAACAAGACTTGTTAAAAATAAAAACTTGCGTCCTAATCTTAATTTTATTTTCATTTTTTAAAGATAAAAATTATCCTAAAAACCAACAGAAGGCATTCACATTTTAACACAAAAAAAGAAGCCAAACGAAAAATGCTTGGCTTCTTGGTTGTTTTTTCATTCTTTAATTTCAGTAAAACTGGTTGTTTGAGGAATAGTTTTGATTTTTTTAAGTTCCCCTCCTTGAATAATCATTTCAATCTGGGCAGTGAAAACTCCTTTTTTACCTAAAGGAACAAGGCAAAAATTAACTTCCCTGGTCAATTCATTTTTTATTTCCTCTTTTTCCCTTTCTGTTTTCGCAGCCCCTCTTCTCAAAAACAAAAACACAGCCCCCAAAAACAAAAGCAAAAAGGTCTCCAGAAAAAAGAAGAAAAAGAAAATAGACTGGTACTTTGCCAAAAACTGAAAAAGGTTTTCCATTTCTTCCTCCTTTTGTTGACGGGCTCAATTGATTGCCAACAAAAAGAACTGGGGGTTACCTCTTTTTTAGGTGTTTCAAAAAAGTGGGACCGGCAGGATTCGAACCTGCGACCAATCGGTTATGAGCCGACTGCTCTACCGCTGAGCTACGGTCCCAAGACCAATGAAATTGGTTGATTTTAAGGATTAACTTTGTAGTATTTACCAATTTAAAGGTTTCTCTTTCAAAATAAATATACCCGACCCTTCTGATTCAGTCAATTCTGATGATTTTGGAACATAGGGCAAGTCGGTTTCCAAGGTTTTGAAATCTTCCCGGTCTTAATTTAAAAACTGCCCTTGTTAAAAAACAAGAGCAGTTGTTTTTTAGATAATTCTTGTAAATATTTGAATACTTTTTTGGACTTTTTTCCGAAAAACCAAAATTCTTTTTTCTTCTTCTTTTCTGTTTTTCTCAAATAAAGAATTTTTCTTAAGAAAAAGAAATGATCCATCTTGTTGAAAAACTTGAAATTCCACGCCACAAGGACAACTTCTTTTTTCTCCTAAAACAAGGTTTATTTCAATTATATCTCCACAAGAAGGACAATTGAAACAAAAAGTTTCATCTGGGCAATTCCCTTTTTCTCTATTGGTCATTCCCATCCCTCCCTTTTGGTCTCTTTTAGCCTCTTGGTTCTTCAAATGAAAAAGGTAAGATTACCAAAATTACAAAAAAAAGAGCATTAAAAACATAAACTTCAAATACACTTTCTATTCTTCCATCCAATAAAAGAAGAATAAACAACAATAACAAAAAAATGCTTGCTTGGCGACATTTTTGAGCCAATTTTTCTTGATTTCTCATTTTTACACCTCCCTTTTTTAAATTGGCTTCAATTAATTTCGGCAAATTTTCTCACCTTGACTTGTTAAAGAGCAAAAACTCAACCTCTATTTAACCCAATGCTTGCTTTTTAGGGCCTTCTCTTCTTTTTCCTTTTCTTCTTTTATCCTTTTTTGAGCCAAAATTCTTAGCTGTTCTAACTTTTCTTGGCTCAAATCCCTGGCTTTTTCCAATAGGATTTCTCGTTGGTTAATTTTGGGATTTTCAATCACTTCAGCTAATAGAATTTCCAAAATTGCTCCAATCTTTGGTCCAGGTTTCATTTTCAATTCATCAATCAAATCATTTCCGTCTATCTTGAGTTGTTTTACTGAAATAGGATCTTGGCTCAATTTATCCACCATAAAACGAAAATGGCGCAATTTATAGGGAACCGCCTTAGGAACTCCGCTTCCCAGCCGATCTCCAATTCTCACATCAATCAAATCATTGATGTTTTCCAAGCCTACTTTTTTAATTATTCGCCTCACACCTGCCTCACCCACCTCATCAACATTGTAATAAAACATATGATTTTTTACTAAAAGAACCGTTTTTTCAATCACCTTTCTGGGAAATTTTAACCGCCTTAGAATTCTTTCAGTCATTCTGGCTCCTAAATACTCATGGCCATGAAAAGTTGCCTCTATTCCTTGACCTCTTTTGGTTTTGGGTTTGCCAATATCGTGCAAAAATGCCGCTAATCGCACTTCTAATTTTGAAGAAGGACATTTTTCCAAACTAGCCAACATATGAGCATAAACTGTGTTAAAGGGACCAAAATAGTGATGGCGGTTTTGTTTCACTCCCACCGTTTCCATTACCTCAGGAATAACAAACTGCATCAGCCCAGTTTTTACCAACAAATCAACTCCTTGGGCTGGAAAGTTGGATTGAAAAATTTTTTCCAATTCATCTCTTATTCGCTCCTTAGAAATATATTTCAAATTGGCTGATTTTAACCTAATAGCCCTTAAGGTTTGAGGCTCTATTTTCCAAATCTTCCCCTTTTCTCCCAACTCAGAAGCAAAACGGATTGCCCGCATCATTCTTAGGGCATCTTCATCAAAGCGTTCCTCAGGCTTTCCCACGGCGCGAATAATTCTTTTCTCAAGATCCCTTTGTCCGCCAAAATAGTCAATCACCCACGTTGCCTTTTTTGAAACAGTTTCTTGGCCAACTAGATCTATCGCCATGGCATTGATGGTGAAATCTCTTCGGCTTAGGTCTTCTTGAAGAGTTTTGGCAAACCTAACTTCATCCGGATGACGCTTGTCTGAATATTTTGTTTCTATTCGATAGGTGGTCACTTCAATTACTTCTGATTTTCCTTTTTGAAGTGAGGAGGGCACTTTTACTCCTACTGTTCCAAAAATATTCTCATAAACGCTATTAGGAAATATCTTTTGGACTTCCTGAGGTTTAGCATTGGTAGCAATATCCCAATCACGCGGATTTTTTCCTAAAAGCCAATCTCTCACGCATCCTCCCACCAAAAAAGCCTCAAAGCCAGCTTTTTTCAACTGATTTGCCACCAAAACAACATTTTGAGGAATTATTTTTTTCATCTTTCTCAAGATATTTATCTAAATTGTTTTAATTCAAACTTAACACTAAATCAATAGCTTTTCAATGGCAAAAATGAAAAATTCTCTTTGAGAAACAAAGAGAATTACAAACCCCAAAAAACAATCTTAAAAAAGCAAAAATTGCTTTGACTTCTAAAAAACCAAGCTCGCCAAGTAGTCTCCAAAAAAATTAAGTACCAAAGAATAAAAAGCATAGCCCGTTCCAGCCGCCAAAAAGAATTTTTTAGCAGTAGTGGCAGAAAGGCCAAAAGCGGCAGTCAAAATATCCAAAGGCAAAATTGGAAAAAAATAGAAAAATAAAAGCCAGTTTTCGTGACGATTGATAGCTTCTTCATAGCGAATTAACCGTTCTTTTTTGAAAAGTTTTTCAATTACTGGCCGGCCTATTTTTCGAGCCAAAAAGAAAACAACAATCGTGCCAATTATATTTCCCAAATAGGTAAAAAGTGCTCCCCAAAGAGGGCCAAAATAAAACCAGCTGAAAGAGCCGGAACAAAGCCAGGAATAGGAGCAAAAACAACTTCAGCCACAATCACCAAAATAATGACAACAGGACCCCAAATTCCAAAGCTGGCAATATAGCTTTCAAACAATTTGCGATCTTGCAGTATTTCAATTTTAACTTCTTGTTTCCAAATCAAAAGAAAAAAGAACGCCAGCAGTCCCAAAACAAAGAAATCATAACGATAGCGATGGAAAAAATATTTCGTTTTTTGGAAAAAATACCCTTCTTTGCTTTTGGTCAAAGTTTTTCTGTATTTCTTAAAACTGATTGCTTTTTTATTTTAGCAAAAACCACTTTTGTTTCAAATATTTCAAAACTTTTGATGCAAATTAAAATTTTTACCTAACAACTGCTTTTTAAGTTGAAATTGAAATCCAAAAAAAGAAGTCTTTATTTTCTTTTTTAAACAACCCATTAACCTTAACCGAGCAAAAGAACTCTTTGCAACTTTATCAACTTTATTTTATATAGGTATAATATTGATTGTAGTTGAACCAAAAAATCAACTTCTGGTGTATCTATACAACCAAGCTCGAACTTACTTTACCAAAGATTTCTGAAAAATTGAAGATTGCCGCTCGCTTCGCTCGCGGTATCCCGCCACGCGGCTCGCCGCCTGCCTGCCCCGTAGGGTCGCGGAGCGACTCCTTCGGGGACGGCG
>LZQN01000116.1_pt1 | contig 14967 bp, 17 predicted proteins | sample 768531 | NCBI WGS metagenome assembly LZQN01 (sample SAMN05207080, study PRJNA324506) | oil field metagenome | isolation source: sample BH-FW-7 from oil reservoir | place: India: Bombay High | collected 2015-12-02
GGAGTGGCTTTAGGCAGGGAAAATTATCCTTCTTTGTCTGAGATAGAGGAAAAGTCCTTAGCTTGTGCTAAAAGTCCTATTTTTTGATGTATTAGAAGGAGCCAAAAAAATAGGAGTCCCTCAAACTGCCAATACCATTTTGCTGGCAGCTTTTCTGGCTTTGGGTTGCCTGGAGATAGGAATAGAGGACTTGATAGAGGGCATTAAGAAATATCTGAAACCTAAAATAGTAGATGTTAATTTAAAGGCTGTACAAATAGGAGTTGAGCTTAGCCAATGCACTACTTAAGGATTTTACGGGAGGCTATTTTTGACCTTTCGTTTTCCAAGCCGTTAAAAGAAGGTCTGACTCAGCTTTTAGCTGAAGTGCGTCGCAAAATGGGCTATAGGCATATGTCCTTAGCCATTTTTGACCCCATTTCCCAGGTGATAGAATTTGCTATCTATTCTGGTTATTCCAAGGTGCCGCAAAAAAGCTATTCTTTGGGAGAGGGAATTATTGGTAAAGCGGTTAAAGAAAAAAAGCCCATTATTGTCCCTATTATGGAAGAAGAGCCTCTGTTTTTAAATTTAGCCTTTAATAGAGACCAAAGAGAGCTCAGGCAACTGGCCTTTATTGCTGTGCCAGTACAGCTTATTAATAAAGATGGAATTGCGGAAGTCTTTGGAGTACTTACTTGTGATTTAGCCAGAAGAAGTCAGGTGGACCTAGAAGAGCAATGTGAATTTTTGCAACTTTTAGCGGTAGTTATTGCCAGACACACTTCTTACTTACAGGATGAATTGGCCAAGAAACATTTTTTACCAGATATGGGGCCCAATCCAGAAAAAAGGTTTTCCCCAGGAAAAATGGTTTTTTATTCCAAGTCCATGTCCCAAATTATGACCCAAATTTCTCAAGTTGCTCCCTCCAAGGCTACGGTTTTACTGAGAGGAGAATCTGGTACAGGTAAGGAATTACTTGCTGAAGCTATTCACAACTTAAGTGAAGTTCGAGATGGGCCTTTGGTTAAGTTGAATTGCGCAGCCTTACCTTCTGAACTTATTGAATCTGAACTCTTTGGACATGAAAAGGGAGCTTTTACTGGAGCGTATCAGAGTAAAAAAGGTAAGTTTGAACTGGCTAATAAGGGGACTTTATTTTTAGATGAAATTGGAGAATTAAGCCTGGAAGCTCAGGCCAAATTACTAAGGGTAATTCAGGAAGGAGAGATTCAAAGGGTTGGAGGGGAAAAAGATATTAAAGTGGATGTGCGCATTATTTGTGCTACCCATCAGCCTTTAGAAGAGTTAATTAAGGAAGGTAAATTTAGGGAGGACTTGTATTTTCGTATCAATGTATTTCCCATTTTTATTCCTCCCCTAAGAGAAAGAAGAGAAGATATTTTACCTTTAGCTGAGAATTTTTTAGAACACTATGCTCGAGAGTATAATAAAAAGATTAAAAGAATATCGACTCCAGCTATAGATTTGTTAGTGCAATATCATTGGCCAGGTAATGTTAGGGAGCTGAAAAATTGCATAGAAAGAGCTGTTTTAGTATGTAATGAGGAAGTTATAAGGACATATCATTTACCTCCTACATTGCAGACTGCAGAAAGTTCAGCTACAGACAATCAACTCCCTTTTGCTGAAGCAGTTGCTGAGTTTGAACAGGAAATTATAATTGAAGCTTTGAAAAAGGCTAAAGGAAATATGTTGCAAGCTGCTAGAGATTTAAAAGCCAGTTATAGGGTTATTAATTATAAGGTTAAGAAATACAACATAAATCCTAAAAAGTTTGTCCGTTAATGAATTATAAATTTAAAAATGTTCTTATAGCTATTAAATATGCGGATGAGTTGTCCTTGCGGGTGGCTAAGGAAATTCAGAGCTATTTAGCTACCTTAAGCGTAAAGGCTGAAATTCTCTCAAATCAAGTAAAAGGGACCTCTTTACCCGATAAGATAAAAGACAAAGATCTGATTATAGTGGCTGGTGGAGATGGAACTATTTTGAGTGTAGCCAGAAAGCTGGGCTTTCCTAAGATACCTTTTGTGGGCATCAATCTGGGTAGAGTGGGGTTTATGACTGAGGTTGAACTGGAAGAATGGCAGGAAGGTTTATTGGCGGTTTTAAGGGGAGAGTATGTTTTAAGTACTAGATTGGGCTTTGAATATGAACTGGTGGAAAGAAGGGAAAAGGGATGGGCTTTAAATGATCTGGTTTTACATAGAAGTGGGCTTGCGAGATTATTGGAAATAGAAGTGGGTTTTGCCGGGAATTTTTTTCGAGTCCGCGCTGATGGGGTAATATTTTCCACACCTACTGGAGCTACTGCTTATAATATTTCTGCGGGTGGTCCTGTGCTTCATCCTGATATTTCTGCCTTTAGTCTTACCTGGATTTGTCCTTTTTTAAATAAGGCCTATCCTTTGGTTTTACCTGCGCAAAGTGAACTAGAAGTGAGGATAGTATCTTCAGAAGCCCTGGCCATGCTTACTGTTGATGGGCAAAGGGGGATTGAATTTAGCTCTGAGGATACTTTAAGGGTAAGGAGTAAAGAAGGGTTATTTGGTTTACTTCAGAAGAGTAAAGAGAGCTATCTTGGTAAACTTAAAGAAAAAGGTTTTTATTTATGAAAGAAATTCCAGCTATAAATTCTCTGAAGGATCTCTACTATGGCAAAGATCCTGTCCTGGATGCCTGGATTTTAAATTTTATGACTGAAAATGATATAGATCCTTTAGCTAATCCAGAAGAAAATGCCTCTTATGAGCAACTACGTTTTATGGTGGATTTAGATGAAGACCAGGTTTTTGCTCCCTGTACTGATTGGTTGTTGTTGAATTTGCTTAAAGGCGAGTTAAGTAAAGATTTAAAAAAAGAATATTTAACTACCTGGAAGAGACTGGTTTTGCTTTTAAACTCATTACCCTTAGAAGATTATCTACGGAAAAAATTGGTCAATCTCTGGCGTTATAAATTTAGACATGCTATAAGAACTTGATTTTAATCCCCTCTAGATTGACCAAGCGCTTGATAACAATTTTACTTTCTCAATGTGTTGTCCACGATCCCTATGAAGTAAGGAAACAATGGTTTAACCAGCAGGTTTATAACTATATTCACTCGACTGAATTTGAAAGCCTGGTCAATGTTTGTCCTCAAAGTAGTTTTCCCTGTACCAGCCTAAAGGACTTACGCTGGCAGCTAGATATGTTTGAGCTTTCTCAACTCTTTTCCCTCTCTCTACAGGAGGAGTTGTGGAATGGAGAAAAGGAGAAAAAACAAAATTTGACTTTTTATCAGCAGGAGTTCTCTAATTTTGAACAGGCTTTACTTCAAAATATGGGGCCAAAGCGAGATCTAAGCCTAAAAATACTCTATTTGCCAGATAGTGCTGGAGCTTTTGTCTTTGACTTATTGGTTGTCAAATTATTACTTAGATTAGGTCATAAAGTTGTTTTGGCTTTAAAAGATGGATTTTATTTTGATTATCCTACTATCTGGGATATAGATTCTGATATGATTTTGCAAAAAATGTTGAAAAGTGCTTATTTTATTACTAATAAAAGAATATCTAAAAAAGAACTTTTGCAAAAAATGAAAGAGCATGACTTGGTAGTTATATCTGATGGAACTAGAGAAAGATTAAATTTGTGTAGAACAAGCGTGACCTTCTCTAGAGCCTGGAAGGAAAGTGATTTAATCATTGCTAAAGGGTATGGTAATTATAGAAGACTATGTCTTACTTCTCATGTTTTTACTAGGGATATAGTTGTCTTTTATAGAGATAAAGTAGGAAATCATCGCTGTATATTTAAAGCCAAAAGTCCAAAAGTGCGTAAAATAACTGAAAGTGAAATTATAGCCAAAGCTGAACAAATTAAAAGTGAGATGAAGAAAGCCAAGGCTCAGGGTAAAAAGGTGATGTTTTACAGTGCTATTGTGGGTAGTATACCTGGCCAGACCAAGACAGCGATTAAAATTTTAAATGCTTTCGTTAATTATTTGCGTAGTAAATTGGATAGTATTTATATCATCAATCCTGCAGAACATTTTATTCCAGGCATGGATGGTGATGATTTGATGTATATGTGGGAGATGGTGCAGCGAAGTGGGCTTATAGATATCTGGCGTTTTCAGACTGTGGAAGACATAGAAAAGAGTTTTGAGCTTTTGGGAGAAAAGGTGCCTCCAGTTTGGGCTGGCAAAGATGCTACCTTTTCCACAGGTTGCACCAAGGAAATGCAGATAGCTTTGGATGTACAGAAGAAAAATCCAGAAATGCAAATAATAGGGCCTGCTCCTGACAAGTTCTTTAGAAGAAAAGAATATGGAGTGGGTAAATATTTTGATGCCAGTTTGGTAAAATTGGTCAATTCCTAATTATGCGTGCTATTTATTATTTGTTGGGAATATTTTTTTTCTTTTTTCCTTGTGCTCCTAAGGTAGAACTGGGTTGGCAAAAACTTTCTCCTTCAGAAATAGAAAAATTAGCTACTAAATTACAAAGTGAAAGTTTATCTTTTACTCCAGCTATAAAAGTGGCCTTAGAGCGTCAGGAAGCTTTTTTAAAAAATAAAGACCCAGAAGCAGTAGCTTTAAATTTAGAACAACTAAAAGTTACCTATCAAGACTTACTCAATACTGTTGTTACCTTAAAGGAAAACCTGGAGCTTATTGAAGACAACCCTGAATATTTAGCAAAACTCTTTGATATTTATCTGCTTTCCAGTAATACCTTGCTTACTGGCTATTATGAACCATGGCTTGAAGCGAGTTATGAAAAAAAAGGAGAGTATTTCTATCCCATTTATAGGCTTCCTGCTGATTTAAAGGTTTTGGATTTAGAGCAGTTTCATCCTCGTTTTAAAGGAGAAACAATCTATTATCGAATTGAAGGAAATGAGGTATTACCTTATTATTCCAGGAAAGAAATAGACAAGGGGGCCTTGGCAGGAAAAGGATTAGAAATAGCCTGGGTTAAGGATAAGATAAAGTTATTCTTTTTACACATTCAAGGGTCAGGGCGGCTTATTTTCCCCGATGGAAAGGTAAAGCATGTGCTTTATGCAGGCAAAAATGGATTACAATATGTTTCTATTGGCAGGTTGTTAGTGGAAAAAGGTCTATTAAAAAAAGATGAAGTGAGCATGCAAAGTATTTATAGAGTATTAAAGGATAATCCCTTGCTCGTAGATGAAATACTGCAGGCCAATCCCAGCTATGTCTTTTTTAAACTGGCTGAGGAAGGACCTTTTGGCTGTATAAACCAGCCGTTGACTCCCTGGGTGAGTGTAGCTAGTGATAATAGCTTCGTACCCTGGGGTGGTGTCCTTCTGGTAGAAGGAGTTTTGCCTGGATTAGTGGGCGATAAGTTTTTTACGTCTCTTTTGGCTGTGCAGGATACAGGGGGAGCAATTAAGGGAGAGCACTTGGATCTTTTTTGTGGTTCAGGCTGGGAAGCTGAGTTTGTTGCTGGACGACTACAACATAGAGCCAGGGTGTACTTGCTGTTGAGGAAAGGAGAAAATGACTAGAGAAGAATTTAAGGAAATTTTAACTCAAGCCATATCCAGACAAGAAGAATATACTTCTAAATGGCATGAAAAGGATATTGAACTTGATTTAAGCAGAAATGAAGAAGGTTTAGATTTTTTAGAAATAGTTTTAACTGAGCATGCCTGTAATTTTAAATTATGGCATGTGGAAGATAAGGCTAGAAGAAAGGATGTAGATGATAGTGTTATAGCTAATTGTAAACGAGAAATAGACAAATTAAACCAGCTTAGAAATGATTGGATGGAAAAGATTGATTTATGGATTGTCAACAATATTGTTCCCTATTTACCTAAAGTTAAAGAGAAAAAATATAACACAGAGACTATTGGTTCTATAATGGATAGACTATCTATCTTGAGTTTAAAAATATATCATATGCAAGAACAGACCTTAAGAGATGATGTTGGATTAGAACATATAGAAACTTGTAAGCATAAACTTTCTGTATTAAAAGAGCAGCATTTTGACCTTAAAAAATCTTTAATAGAGCTTGTAGAAGATTATTTTTCAGGTTTAAAAGTGCCTAAGGTGTATTTTCAATTTAAAATGTATAATGATCCAAATTTAAATCCAGAGCTTTATAGTGCTAAATAGGGGGAATAAATGGAATTTGAGAGTGTTATTGGTTTAGAAGTACATGCTCAGCTAAAGACCAGGAGCAAAATTTTTTGTTCCTGCTCCACTTCTTTTGGCCAGGAACCCAATAAGAATACCTGTCCTGTATGTACCGGGATGCCTGGGGTATTGCCAGTTTTAAATAAAAAAGTAGTAGAATATGCAGTAAAAATGGGGTTGGCTGTCAACTGTAAGATAAATAAATACTCTATTTTTGCCCGCAAAAATTATTTTTATCCTGATTTGCCCAAGGGATATCAGATTTCTCAATATGAACTACCCATTGCTGAAAAGGGCTATCTTGTGATTCAGACTCAAAAGGGAGAAAAAAAGATAGGTATTACTAGAATTCATATGGAAGAGGATGCAGGAAAATCTATCCATGGAAGTGGGGATGGTCTTAGTTTTGTGGATTTAAATAGAACTGGAGTTCCCTTGCTGGAAATAGTTTCTGAGCCTGATTTGCGCTCTCCAGAAGAGGCAGTCGCCTATTTAAAGGCCTTGCGTTCCATTTTGCTTTATTTGGAAATCTGTGATGGCAATATGGAAGAAGGTAGTTTTAGATGCGATGCCAATATTTCCATCAGACCCAGGGGAGAGTCCAGGTTTGGCACCAGAACAGAAATAAAAAACATGAATTCCTTTAGACACGTGCAAAAGGCCTTGGAATACGAAATTGAAAGGCAAATAGATTTAGTCTTAGATGGTAAAGAGGTAGTTCAGGAAACCAGGCTCTATGACCCGCAAAAGAACATTACCAAATCCATGCGCAGTAAGGAAGAAGCCCATGACTACCGCTACTTTCCTGACCCAGATTTGGTTCCTCTGGACCTGGAGGACAGCTGGATAGAAGAAATAAGAGCTTCTCTGCCTGAACTTCCTCATGTGCGTTATAAACGCTTTTTAGCTGAATACGGTTTAAGTGAAGATGAGGCTTTGACCTTGACCAGTGAGAAAGAACTAGCTGATTTTTTTGAACAAAGTATTGCTTTGGGGGTGGAGCCTAAAAAGGCCTGTAATTGGATTTTATCAGAGGTTTTAAGGCTTTTAAATGAGAAAAAGATTGGCCTTTCTCAATCCAGGTTTACTCCAGAGTTGTTTTTTAAGCTGCTGGGATTAATTGAGAAAGGCGTTATTAGTGGTAAGATTGCCAAAAACATTTTTGAGCCAGTGTTTATGGAAGGTCTTGACCCTGAAAAATATGTAAAAGAAAAAGGCCTGATACAAATTTCCAATACTGGTGAACTGGAAGGTATTGTAGAGGCTATCCTGGCTAAATTCCCTCAAGAAGTGGAGCGTTTTCAACAGGGAGAAAAAAAGCTTCTGGGCTTTTTTGTAGGCCAGGTAATGCGTGCTACTCAAGGAAAGGCCAATCCACAACTGGTGAATTCTCTTTTATTGAAAAAAATGGGGTAAAAAGATGGAGCATATTTTCTTTAAGCCAGAAGAGCCTGTTTTGCGTTTATTAGATCAGCGCTATTTACCCGAGCGAGAAGAGTGGTTTGAAGCCAGGAACCTGGAAGATATCATTTATAGTTTACAGGAAATGGTGGTTAGGGGTGCTCCAGCTATAGGGATTACTGCGGCCTATGGCTGCTGCCTTTTGTTAAAGGAAGTAGAGGCTTATGCAGATTGGCAGGAAAAACTACTTAAGGGATTAAATCTATTAAAAGCTGCTAGACCCACAGCTGTAAATTTGACCTGGGCGGTGGATTTTATGTCTAAGAAATGGGAAGAGAAAAAAGAACTTTCTGCTTCAGAGCTTTATGGCCTTTGGGTCCAAGAAGCCCTGGCCCTTCACCGCTTGGATATAGAGATTAACCGAAAAATGGGTTCCTGGGGCGCCAAATTATTGGAAGATGGCGATGTGGTAATGACCCATTGTAATGCTGGAAGCCTGGCTACCGGAGGTTTTGGTACAGCCCTGGGCGTGATTCGAGCTGCCATTGAAGCAGGGAAAAAAATAACCGTAATTGCCAATGAAACCAGACCCTTTTTACAGGGAGCAAGGCTTACTGCCTATGAGCTACAAAAGGACAATATTGAGGTCATTGTGGCCTGTGATAATGCCTGTGGTTTTTTGATGCAGCGGGGAAAGGTAAGTAAAGTCATTGTAGGTGCAGATAGAATTACCAGTAAGGGAGATGTGGCCAATAAAATTGGCACCTATAGCGTGGCTGTTTTGGCTAAAAAACACAACATCCCCTTTTATGTTGCAGCACCCTTGTACACCATAGACCCTTATACGGTAAAAGGAGAAGACATTCCCATAGAAGAACGAAAGCAAGAAGAAGTAACCCATATCCAAGGTAAGAGAATAACTCCTGCAGGAGTAAAGGTCTTTAACTACGCCTTTGACGTTACTCCTGCTGAACTGGTCTCAGGTATAATTACTGAAGAAGGTGTGTTTTCCTATCCTTATGATTTTAGTTTTTTGAAAAATAGATAAAAAGGAGAAGAGGATGAGTTTAGACGAAAAAATTATTTCTGAAGCTATCATTAGTAAATATTTTGAAGATTTTAAGCGTTGCCTTAATCTGGATGTGGCCATTGTGGGTGGTGGTCCTTCTGGGCTTACTGCAGCTTATCATCTGCCAAAGAGGGCTTTAATGTCGCTCTTTTTGAACGCAAACTCTCCATTGGCGGTGGCATGTGGGGAGGTGGAATGACCTTTAATTATATTGTGGTACAAGAGCAAGGAAAGCAGATTTTAGAAGAAATGGATATTATCTGTGAAGAATATAAGCCTGGTTATTATGTGGTGGATGCTGTACTGGCTACTACTACTTTAGCTTCCAAGGCCTGTAAGGCTGGAGCTAAAATCTTTAATTGTATGAGTGTGGAAGATGTGGTGATTAGAGAAGAGGGTAAGGTAAAAAGGGTGGCTGGCCTGGTGGTAAATTACAGCCCAGTGGAAATAGCCGGTCTACATGTAGATCCCTTGGTTTTGGAAACCAAATTCGTTATAGAAGCCACTGGCCATGATACAGAGGTTTTGAAGACTTTGGTGCGTAAAAATGATATTAAACTTTTTACTCCTTCTGGTGGTATTGAAGGAGAAAAGTCCATGTGGGCTGAAGTGGCTGAAGAAAATACCTTAAAAAATACCAGAGAGGCTTTTCCTGGTATTTATGTCTGTGGAATGGCAGCTAATGCCTGCTTTGGTTCCTATAGAATGGGTCCTATTTTTGGCGGAATGTTGCTTTCAGGAGTTAAGGTAGCTGAGGAAATTAGTACACGTTTAAAAGAGGGAAAATAGGAAAAGTATGCTACCTTTAGTTGTAATTTTAGGGCGTCCCAATGTGGGCAAGTCCACTTTGTTTAATCGGCTTATCAGGGAAAACAAGGCCCTAACTCACGACCGGCCAGGAGTGACCAGAGATAATATCTACGGAGAAGTGAAACATGAGCAGGGTGTGTTTTCCCTGGTAGATACAGGTGGTCTTATTCTGGAAGGAGAAGAAGAACTGGAAAAAGAGGTTCTGGCTCAAGCTGAAGATGCCCTGGCAGAAGCAGATCTGGTGCTTTTTGTGGTGGATGGAAAAGATGGTCTGACCCCAGCAGATAAGGATGTTGCTAATTTGTTAAGGCAAAGTGGCAAAAATACTTTGCTAGTAGTAAATAAGGTGGATGGATTAGAGCAGGAAGATGTATTACTGGCTGACTTTTATGGCCTTGGTTTTCCTTTGATAGCTGTTTCTGCTGCGCATAGGTATAATGTTTCTAATTTATTAGAAGAGATTATCCAAAGGTTACCTTTTTTAGGTGAGAGTGAAGAGAAAAAGGAAGAAGAAGGCCTGAAGTTATGCGTTTTGGGGCGTCCTAATGTGGGGAAATCCTCTTTGATTAATTATTTTGTGGGAAGAAAAAAACAAATCGTTAGTTCTATTCCCGGAACTACTAGAGATTGTGTTGACATAAAAATAGAAAAAGATGAGCAGGTGTATATCTTTGTAGATACTCCAGGAGTAAGAAGGCGTACTAGTATAGAGGATAAGCTTGAGCGCTTTAGTGTCTTAAAAGCTCTAAAAACAATTAAAAGAGCAAATGTTGTTTTGCTATTAATAGATGCTTTAGAAGGTGTTTGTCATCAGGACAAAAAGCTTATTTCCTTTTTAGAAAGGGAAAGCATACCCTTTATAGTAGTAGTAAATAAAATAGATCTATTAGAGGAGTATGAGCTTAAGCAAAGAAAAGAAGAGATAGCTTATGAGCTCCGTTTTTGTAACTATGTGCCAGTAATATATACTTCTAATGTTACTAAAGCTGGCTTGGGTGGGCTTTTACCTTTAGTGCATAAACTCTGGTCTAAATGTGGAACCCGTATTCCCACTTCTCACTTAAACAAGTTGTTAAGGGAAGTGCACAGGCATCAGCCGCCTCTGGGAAAAGGAAGAAGGCTTAAATTTTATTATGTAACCCAGACTGGGACTAATCCTCCAGAGTTTGTCTTTTTTGTGAATGAACCTAAGGGGATAAAACCCAGTTATAAAAGGTTTCTGGAAAATAGATTGAGAAAATTATTTAATTTGGAGATGGTGCCCTTAAAGATTTATTTTAGGGCGAGGAGTTAATTTAAATAAATGGAGGCCTTATGATAAGCGCAGAAAAGATCTGGTTTGATGGGAAGTTAATTCCCTTTGCTGATGCCAAGGTGCATGTTTTAACCCATACCTTGCACTATGGAGTTGGGGTATTTGAAGGAATCAGGTGTTATAAGTGCGTGGATGGGAGTTCAGCTGTATTTAGGTTGGAAGAACATGTGGAAAGACTGTTTAATTCTGCTAAAGCTGTGGAGATGAAAATACCCTTTTCTCCTAAGGAGGTAGAAGAGGCTATTATTGAAACCCTAAAAGCCAATAAACTGGAAGAAGGTTATATTCGTCCTTTGGCCTTTATTGGTCAGGGTGGTATGGGAGTGTTTCCTGGGAAAAATCCTGTCCATTTAATCATTGCTGTGTGGCCCTGGGGAGCTTACCTGGGAGAAGAGGCCTTACAAAAGGGAATTAGAGTTAAAACCTCTTCTTTTACCAGGCATCATGTAAATATTATGATGACCAAGGCCAAAGTGTGTGGTAATTATGTCAATTCTGTGTTGGCCAAACAAGAAGCCATAGCTGATGGTTATGATGAGGCTTTAATGCTGGATCCTGAAGGGTATGTGGCTGAAGCTACCGGGGAAAATATTTTTATCGTAAAACACAGCAAAATAAAAACTCCTCCTTTGGATTCTATTTTACCTGGTATTACCAGAGATTCTTTAATTACTCTGGCCAAAGACATGGGGTATGAAGTGATAGAGCAGCGTTTTACCAGAGATGAGCTGTATGCTGCTGATGAAGCCTTTTTCTGTGGAACTGCGGCAGAAGTTACTCCTATTCGGGAAGTGGATAGGAGGCAGATTGGACAGGGGCAAGCTGGACCTATCTCTTTGTTATTGCAAGCTGAATATTTTAAGATTGTTAAGGGAGACAATTTAAAATACGCTGGTTGGCTGACCAAATTTGAAATCTAATGGCTGAACAACTAACTGCTAAATATCGTCCCCAGTGCTTTGCTGAGGTTGTTGGACAAGACCCTATAAAAAAGCGCTTTCAAGGGCTGCTCAAGAAGATAGAGTAGCCCCAGTTTATCTTTTTAGTGGCACCAGGGGAGTGGGTAAAACCACCTTGGCCAGAATTTTAGCAAGGTGGTTAATTGCACCAAGGCACCTACACCTGAACCCTGTAATGAGTGTGCCAGTTGTATGGCCATTACCAAAGGTACTTCTCCTGATGTTTTGGAGATAGATGGAGCTTCTCATTACTGGAGTAGACCATTGTGCGCAAGTTAAGGGAAGATGTTTTTTTACCGCCCTTAAACTCTCGCTATAAAGTAATTATCATTGATGAAGCTCATATGCTTTCTAATTCTGCCTTTAATGCCTTATTAAAGACCCTGGAAGAGCCACCTAAACACTGTATTTTTATTTTTGCTACTACAGAAGTGGAAAAATTTCCCATCACTATTGTTAGCAGATGCCAGCATTATACCTTTAAGTCTCTTACCCAAAGAGAAATTGAAGAGCATTTAAAAAAAGTTTTAAAAAAAGAACAAATAGAGTTTGAACCAGAAGCTGTAGAACTTATTGCTAAAAAGGGAAATGGTTCTATTCGTGATGCCATGTCTCTTTTGGGGCAGGTGTTGGTTTTTTCTGAAAAGATTCTTCAAGCCAAGGAGGTAAGACTTCTCTTAGGCCTGGCTGGAGAAGAATTTTTTGAGCAGATATTTAAAAGTATTTTTAACAGTGATTTAGAAAGGTTGCATAATATAAGTGAAGAAATTAGAGAAAGTGGCCTGGACCTTTCCTTTTTTTTAAAAGAGTTTATTAATTACTGGCGTAATTTATTTCTTCTTTCTCAGTTAGGTAAAAAAGCTAGTTCTCTTGTTCCATGGAAGGGAGACTCTCTGGAGTTCTGGTTAAAAGTAGCCCAGGCTTTTGGAGAAAGCAGGATACATTTAAGCTGGCAGATGGTTTTAGAGGAGGCAAAAAGTATTTTAAAAGGGACAGATCCCATTCTTGCTTTAGAGCTGGTACTTTTTAATTTGGCTTATTTGCCCAAACTTGTACCTGTTAGGGAAGAAAACTTATCCTTAGAGGTTGAAGCAGAAAAAAAAATGAAATAAATAATAGAACTATAGATAGACAAATAGAGAATAGAGAAAATAATACAGAAAAAAATTTTCGAGAAAAGGTAAAGTCTCATCCCTTGGTCCACAAAATTTTAGAAGAATTTGATGCTAGAATAGTGGAAATAAGAAAATTAAATGGAGGAAGTAAATGAACGATTTAATACGTCAAGCTCAGATGTTACAGAAAAAAATGCTTCAAATGCAGGAAGAACTAAAGAATAAGGTGGTAGAGGCTTCAGCTGGCGGAGGTATGGTCCAGGTAAAGGTAAGTGGAGGGCAGGAAGTTTTAGAAATTAAAATTGATCCTACAGTAGTAGATCCCAATGATGTGCAGATGCTGGAAGATTTAGTCCTGGCAGCGGTTAATGATGGTTTGAAAAAGGCCAAGGAAATGGTTCAGAGTGAAATGTCCCAGCTTACTGGGGGACTGAATATCCCGGGATTGTTTTAGCAATGCTTAAACATTTACCTGCTCCTTTACAAGAGCTTTGGAAGGTCTTTACTGGTTTTCCCGGGATTGGCCCTAAGAGCGCTTTACGGATGGTTATGGAAATCTTAACCTGGCCAGAAGAAAAGGTGCAAAATATTGGCAAAATTATTCTTACTTTTAGAGAAAAATTAAAACCTTGTGTTCATTGTGGATTGTTAAGCGAAGAAGAGGAGTGCTCTATTTGTAGAGATCCCAGTAGAGATGCTAGTTTACTTTGTGTAGTAGCAGATTTAGATTCCTATTTAGTTTTAGAAGAGGCTGGTTTTTATAGGGGAAAGTATTTTATTTTGGGTGGTCTTTATAATCCTTTAGAAGATAAGGAGTTAAAGGGCATAAACCTAGAAGGCTTACGCAAACGGCTTGCTGATCCTGAGTTAAAAGAATTGATTTTGGCTTTGGGCGCCACCGTTGAAGCTGAAAATACAGCCTCTTACATAAAAAATATGGTCAGCAGAGACTTTTCTCATTTAATTTTAAGCAGGTTAGCCCAGGGTATTCCCCTGGGAGCGGAAGTCAAGTATATGGATCAAGAAACCTTGAAACAATCTTTAAATTTTAGGCAGAAAATTTAGGAGTAGAAATGATGTTGGAGATTAGAATTCATGGACGAGGTGGGCAAGGAGGAGTAACTTCAGCTGAGCTTTTGGCCAAGGCTGCCATTGATAAAGGCAAATATGCTCAAGCATTTCCCAGTTTTGGCCCAGAAAGAAGAGGTGCTCCTGTAGAAGCCTTTGTCAGGGTTTCAGATGAGCCCATAAAGATTAGAGAGAAGATTTACGAACCAGATGTGGTTTTGGTGCTGGATCCTACTTTATTGGATGTGGTTAAAGTAGATGCTGGACTTAAGGAAAAGGGGTTGGTGGTAGTTAATACTCCAGAACAAGCTGAAAGCGTGAAGAAAAATATAGCTATCCCCGTTTAGCCCAAGTGGATGCTCTTAAAATTGCCTTAGAGACTTTGGGGGTACCCATTACTAATACTACCATGTTGGGAGCTTTGCTTAAGGCTACCAACTTACTTTCTCCTGCAGATATGGAAGGAGTTTTAATGGAAAGGTTTGGGGCTAAGTTGGGACCTAAAAATTTTGCTGCTCTGCAAAAAGCTTTTGAGAATACAGTTGTCCTTTAAGCCAGGAAGATCTTCTTCCTGGCTTTCTTTTCTATGTCTGAAGTTTCTCTTTTTTTCTGGTCCAATAATTTAAATCGTTATAGTATAAATGCTCTTTTAGGAGCACTGGAAACTTTTAAGCTACTTTCCTGGTGTAAGGTTCATTTTTTTAAAAATATAGAAGAGATAGAGTTATCTTTAGAAAAAGAAAAAATAATTTTTTGTTTCTCTTTTTCCTCTTTTAATCTTTTGACCGTAAAAAGTACAATAGATTATTTAAAGAAAAAGTTTCCCACTGCACTTTTTCTTGCTGGTGGACCTCATCCCACAGGAGATTATAAAGGTACTTTAGATTTAGGGTTTGATTATGTTTTTTTGGGTGAGGGAGAAAAAAGTTTTCCTCTTTTTATTAAAAATTTTATAGAAGATAAAGAGCTAAAAGATATTCCTGGTATAGCCTTTAAACAAAAGGGAAGATTGGTAAAAACAAAAGGAACTGAATAGATTTTAATTCTTATTTACCCTTTAGTTAAACA
>LZQN01000117.1_pt1 | contig 14939 bp, 17 predicted proteins | sample 768531 | NCBI WGS metagenome assembly LZQN01 (sample SAMN05207080, study PRJNA324506) | oil field metagenome | isolation source: sample BH-FW-7 from oil reservoir | place: India: Bombay High | collected 2015-12-02
TGTCAACGTAGTCTTACCATGGTCAATATGACCTATCGTACCAATATTTACATGCGGCTTCTTCCGCTCAAATTTCGCCTTGCCCATTACCTATACCCCTGTTTGCCTTTAAAATTTCTTCTGCCAAATTAGTTGGCACTTTTTCATAGTGATCAAACTTCATTGTATAAGTAGCTCTTCCTTGGGTTTTGGAGCGCAAATCAGTAGCATAACCAAACATATTACTCAAGGGTACATAAGCCCTGATAATTTGAATGCCCATACGAGGCTCTAAACCTAACACTCTTCCTCTGCGGCTATTAAGATCCCCCATTACCTCACCCAGATATTCCTCTGGAGTAAGCACCTCTATGTACATAATAGGTTCTAAGAGAACTGCTCCAGCTTTTTTACAGGCATCCTTAATAGCCATAGAGCCTGCAATGTAGAAAGCCTGCTCTGAGGAATCCACTTCGTGGTAAGAACCAAAAACCAGGTTCACCTTCACATCTACAACTGGATAACCAGCCAACACACCAGCCTTTAAACCATCTACAATACCTTTTTCTACAGCTGGAATATATTCCTTGGGGATCACTCCACCCACAATAGAATTTACAAATTCAAATCCGCCACCTGGCTCTAAGGGTTCTACCTCAATTACCACATGACCATACTGACCACGACCACCACTTTGTTTGATATACTTACCTTCCTGTTTTACAGCCTTTGTAATGGTCTCTCTATAGGCCACTTGAGGTTTACCCACATTAGCTTCCACTTTAAATTCCCGAATAAGGCGGTCAACAATAATCTCTAAGTGCAACTCTCCCATTCCCGCAATCAGGGTTTGCCCCGTCTCTTCGTCTGTGTACACTCTAAAGGAAGGATCTTCCTTAGCCAGTTTTTGCAGGGCATTGCTCAAACTGTCGCGATCATTTTGAGTCTTAGGCTCAATAGCTACTTGGATAACTGGTTCTGGGAATTCAATAGATTCCAGCAATACTGGTCTTTCTGGAGCGCACAAAGTATCTCCTGTAGATGTATCTTTAAGACCTACAGCAGCTACAATATCACCAGCATAAGCTTCTTTGATCTCTTCTCTTTTATTGGCGTGCATCTTAAGAAGCCTTCCAATACGCTCCTTTTTCCCAGAAGTTGCATTCAATACTGTCATTCCAGATTGAATATAACCGGAATAAATACGCAAAAAAGTCAAATGACCAACATAAGGGTCTGTAAACAGCTTAAAGGCTAAAGCACTCAGAGGTTCTTCATCCCTAGCAGCACAAACAATTTCTTCTCCTGTATTAGGATCTACTCCTTTGATAGGAGGAATATCCACAGGAGAAGGCAAATAATCTACCACCGCATCCAAAAGAGGCTGCACCCCTTTATTCTTAAAGGCTGCTCCACAAAGTACAGGACAGATATTGAGATTGATAGTTGCCTTACGAACCGCCTGCCTAATCTCCTCTGGGTTTAACTCTTCTCCACCTAAATACTTTTCCAAAAGCTCTTCATCTTCTTCCGCAATAGCCTCTACCATCACCAAACGCCACTTTTCAGCTTCTTCTTTAAGATCTTCTGGGATCTCGGTGTATTCGTACTTTTTACCCAGAGTTTGATCATCAAAAATCATAGCCTTGCCTTCAATAAGGTCCACTACACCCTTAAAACTTTCTTCTTTCCCAATGGGAATTTGCAAAGGCACAGGCTTAGCTTTGAGGCGATTTTTTATCATATCTACAACTCGATAAAAATCAGCCCCACTCTATCCATTTTGTTTACAAAGGCGATTCTAGGCACACGATAACGATCTGCCTGTCTCCACACAGTTTCTGACTGAGGCTCTACACCGCCTACAGCACAAAAAACAGCAATGGCTCCATCCAAAACCCGAAGAGCTCTTTCTACTTCTATAGTAAAATCCACATGTCCAGGAGTATCAATAATATTGATACGATGGTTTTTCCAAAAACAGGTAGTAGCAGCAGAGGTAATGGTAATACCTCGCTCTTGCTCCTGCACCATCCAGTCCATGACTGCTTCACCATCATGAACTTCACCTATTTTATGAGATACTCCTGTATAAAATAAAATTCTCTCTGTAGTGGTAGTTTTGCCCGCATCAATGTGGGCCATAATACCAATATTTCTCTGTTTTTCTATACTAACCTGTCTTCCCACCTTCTCACCTACCAACGATAATGAGCAAAAGCCTTATTAGCTTCAGCCATCTTATGAGTATCTTCTTTCTTCTTTATAGCGCCGCCGCGATTATTATAGGCATCGTAAAGCTCTGCAGCCAGTTTTTTTACCATACCCTTTTCACCCCTAGCTCTCGCATACTGCACCAACCAACGAATAGCCAAAGCCTGCTGCCTATCAGGACGAACCTCTACAGGAACCTGATAATTGGCACCACCAACTCTTCTACTCTTTACCTCCAACTGAGGCTTAACATTTTCTAAAGCTTGCTCAAAAGCCTTTAAGGGTTCTTCCCCTACTTTTTCAGCAAACTCCTGCACTGCTTGATAAAAAATCTTTTCAGCAACGCTCTTCTTTCCATCTTTCATCAAAGAATTGATAAACTTGGTTACCAACTTGCTCCCATACAAGGATCTGGTAATACTTCTCTTTTTGGAACTGGTCCTTTGCGTGGCATCAGCAACTCCCTCTTCTATTATTTAGGTCTTTTTGCACCATAACGTGACCTACTCTTTCTCCTACTATCTACCCCAGCAGTATCCAACGCACCCCTAATAATACGATAACGAATACCAGGTAAGTCCTTTACACGACCACCCTGCACTAAAACAACAGAGTGTTCCTGCAAATTGTGCCCTTCACCCGGGATATAGGTGGTAACTTCAATACCATTGGTCAACCTAACCCTGGCTACCTTTCTCAAAGCAGAGTTAGGCTTTTTGGGGGTAGTAGTGTAAACCCTTACACATACACCTCTTTTCTGAGGACACCCTTGCAAAGCTGGAGTCTTTTTTCTCTTTTCTACCTTTTGTCTTGCTTTACGCACTAACTGATTAATAGTGGGCATAATCCCTCTCTCCTTTTGTAATTCACAGAAACCTAGGATAGGTATTTAAAACTCAACCTCTTGTCAAGCTTTACTCCTTATTCCTGATAAAAAGGTTCATCTTCCAATTCTTTCAGGAATTTATCCGGATCTTCTTCTTGCTCTGGGACCACAATCTCAGACCTAAGATATTTTCTATAGCCAGAGCCTGCAGGAATAAGTCTTCCCACAATAACATTTTCCTTTAATCCTCTTAACCAGTCAACTTTACCCTGCATGGCAGCTTCAGTTAAAACCTTTGTAGTTTCCTGGAAAGAAGCTGCAGAAATAAAGGACTCTGTAGTTAAAGAAGCCTGGGTAATGCCTAAAACAGTGGGCTCAGCATAGGCTGCTTAAGGCCTTTTTTAATACAACGAGCATTTACTTCCATGAAACGGTGCTTTTCCACCTGTTCCCCTAAAAGGAACCCGGTATCACCTGGATCTGTAATTGTTACTCTCTTTAACATCTGGCGGACGATAATCTCGATATGTTTATCGTTTATATAAACACCCTGACAACGATAAACATCCTGAATTTCCTCTACTAAATACTTGGCCAGATATTTTTCACCTTTAATTTTAAGAATATCATGTAAATCAGGATTACCTTCTGTAATCTTCTCCCCAGCCTCAACAAAATCTCCTTCCTGCACAGTAATATGTTTTCCCTTGGGAATAATATACTCTTTGGGGTCACCAGCCTCTGGGGTAATAATAACTTTTCTCTTACCCTTTTGATCTGGCCCAAAGGAAACATATCCATCTACTTCAGAAATAATTGCCAAATCTTTGGGTTTTCTTACCTCAAAAAGTTCAGCAACTCGAGGTAAACCACCTACAATATCTTTGGTCTTGGAACTTTCTCTAGGTTTACGAGCAATCACATCTCCAGGTTGAACTTCATCACCTTCTCTCACCATCAAAATAGAACCTACTGGCAAAACAAAAACAGCGTCCATACTGGAACCAGGACGTTTCTTGGGATTGCCTTCTGTATCACATACAGAAATACTAGGTTTGTAATTGGTGGAACGATACTCAATAATGGTCTGAGTGGCTTTTTTGGTGGTTTCATCTACTTTTTCCTGATAGGTCTTACCTTCTATAATATCAGAAAGCCTTACATAACCACCTACATCTGTAATAAAAGGTTCATTAAAAGGATCCCATTCTGCCAGAATCTGACCCTTCTTAACCTCTTCACCCTCTTTGACCAAAAGTTTAGCTCCGGTAGGCAAGAAATACTTTTCCCTTTCTCTTCCCTGTTCATCCACAATTTTTAACTGTCCACTCTTACCCAAAACCATAAGTTCGCCCTTGCGATTAGCTACAGTACGTACCCGGGAAAAGATTACCTTACCCTTATTCTGGGCAGAAATACTGGACTGCTCGATTTCCTTGGAAGCAGTTCCACCAATGTGGAAGGTTCTCATGGTAAGCTGAGTACCAGGCTCACCAATGGACTGGGCAGCAATAATACCCACAGCCTCACCCACATTTACCAGATGTCCTCTGGCCAAATCTCGACCATAACAAAGAGCACATACGCCAAACTTGGTATTACAAGTAAGAGCAGAACGAATAGTAACCGCATTAACTCCAGCCTCATCAATCAATCTAGCCTTTTCTTCATCAATAAGTCCATTGGCAGGGACAATCACCTCTCCAGTCTCTGGATGCAACACATCATACATGGCAATACGACCTAAAATACGTTCACTCAAACGCTCACTAATCTCACCACCTTTTACCAGATGAGTAATCTCCAGGCCATCCACAGTTCCACAGTCATACTCTGTCACCACTACATCTTGCACCACATCCACCAATCTACGAGTCAGATAACCAGAGTTGGCAGTCTTTAGCGCTGTATCAGCCAGACCTTTTCTAGCACCGTGCGTAGAAGTAAAGTACTGCAACACCGTAAGACCTTCTCTAAAACAAGCGGTAATAGGAGTCTCAATAATTTCACCAGAAGGCTTGGCCATAAGACCACGCATACTGGCTAACTGTCTCATCTGGTCCTTATTACCTCTAGCTCCAGAGTTGGCCATCATAAAAATGGGGTTAAGGCTGATGTTTTCTTCTTCCCTTCCCGTCTTAGGATCTCTTCTAATTTCAGTAGATAACCCTCTCATCATTTCATTAGCTACATCCTGAGTAGCCTTTGTCCAAACATCAACCACCTTGTTGTACTTCTCCGTACGGGTAATAATACCATCTCTGTACTGGGCTTCAATCTCTTGCACAGCCTTTTGCGCTTCAGCCAAAATTTCTTCCTTTCTCTCTGGAATCTTTAAATCCTTGAGTCCAATAGTAACTCCAGCTCTGGTAGCATATTCAAAACCGAGATTTTTTAGTCTATCGCAAAGCAAGACTGTAGCTTTGGTCCCAGCAAGTCTATAGGTCTCACCAACTAAACGAGCAATATTCTTTTTACCCAGCAAACAATTAACCAGTTCAAAAGGAACCTTCTCGGGCAAAAGTTCATTGACAAGAATCCTGCCAGGAGTGGTATTAAAAAGCTTACCACCAATTCTTACCTTGATTCTGGCATGTAAACTAACACACCCAGCATCTAAAGCAGAAATCACTTCTTCTGGAGAAGAAAAGATTTTACCCTCTCCTTGCTCAAAGGAACGCTCCACAGTAAGATAGTAAAGACCCAAAACAATATCCTGAGTAGGTACAATAATAGGAGAACCATTGGCAGGAGAAAGAATATTATTGGTAGACATAATCAGGACACGACACTCTATCTGAGCTTCAATGGAAAGAGGTACGTGCACAGCCATCTGGTCTCCATCAAAGTCTGCATTATAAGCTGTACAAACCAGAGGATGAAGCTGAATGGCCTTACCTTCTACCAAAATGGGTTCAAAAGCCTGAATACCCAAACGGTGTAAGGTTGGAGCACGGTTTAGCAGTACAGGATATTCTTTAACCACTTCTTCTAAAACTTCCCACACCACCACATCCTGGCGCTCCACCATTTTCTTAGCACTCTTAATTGTTGTGGCATATCCCTTTTCTTCCAGCTTGGCATATACAAAGGGCTTAAAGAGCTCCAGGGCCATAATCTTGGGTAAACCACATTGATGTAATTTCAGTTTGGGGCCAACAACAATTACCGAACGACCAGAGTAATCTACACGCTTACCCAATAAGTTTTGTCTAAAACGCCCCTGTTTGCCCTTAATCATATCACTTAAAGACTTTAATGGCCTGCCATTGGTACCTGTAATAGCTCTTCCTCGACGGCCATTATCAAAAAGTGCATCCACTGCTTCCTGCAGCATTCTCTTCTCATTGCGAATAATAATATCTGGAGCACCCAATTCCAACAATCTACGCAAACGATTGTTACGATTAATTACCCTGCGATAAAGATCGTTTAAATCTGAAGTAGCAAACCTTCCACCCTCTAAAGGAACTAAAGGACGCAGTTCAGGAGGAATTACAGGCAAAACTTCTAAAATCATCCACTCTGGTCTATTGCCAGACTCTAAAAAGGCCTCTACGATCTTTAACTGTTTTGCAATTTTTTTCTTTTTAGTCTGTGAACCCGTATCACCTGCTTCTTGCCTTAATTCCTCACGCATCTTTTCCAAATCTAGCTCTTCCAGCAGATACTTAATAGCTTCTGCACCTATACCAACCTTAACTGCTTCATCTCCATAATGTTCCAATACCTGCCAGTACTGCTCTTCAGAAAGAAGTTGTTTTTTCTTTAAATTACTGGGACCTGGGTCTAAAACAATATAATTGTCAAAGTATATAACCTTTTCCAACTCAGCCATGGTCAAGTCTAAAAGTGTGCCAATCTTCGAAGGCAAACTTTTCACAAACCAGATGTGAGCAACAGGTGCAGCTAACTCTATGTGTCCCATCCTCTCTCGTCTAACCTTCGAGGCAATAACTTCTACACCACACTTCTCACAGACAATACCTCTGTGCTTCATGCGTTTATATTTTCCGCAATTACACTCATAGTCCTTTACAGGGCCAAAAATCTTAGCACAAAAAAGACCATCTCTTTCTGGTTTGAAAGTACGATAGTTGATAGTTTCTGGCTTTTTACTTCACCATAAGACCATTCTCGAATCTTTTCTGGAGAAGCTATCTTTATTTTAATCCCCTTTAAATCCTGGCTGGCTATTGTGGTATCTTCTTCCAAACCAACTTGGGAAAAAAGATCATCTAATGTCATATGCTATCCCTCTTTGGGTGGTTTTAGTTATATTTCTTTTTACTTTTTTTTCTTTTTTCATCCAAAATAAGCTGGATATCCAGCCCCAAAGCTCTAAGCTCTTTGACCAAAACATTAAAAGATTCTGGTAAGCCACTTTCCAAGAAATTGTCGTTCTTAACAATCTTTTCGTACATCTTTACTCTACCGGTCACATCATCAGATTTTACAGTCAGAAACTCCTGCAATAAATAAGCAGCACCATAAGCTTCTATGGCCCAGACTTCCATTTCTCCTAATCTCTGACCACCAAATTGAGCCTTACCCCCTAAGGGTTGCTGAGTAACCAAAGAGTAGGGTCCTGTGGAACGGGCATGAATCTTTTCATCCACCAAGTGGTGAAGTTTTAACATATACATATACCCAACTGTAATTCTATTGGCAAAAGGTTCACCAGTTCTGCCATCGTAAAGCACAGCCTTTCCATCTTCGCTAAGCCCAGCTTTTTCAAACCAACCCCAGAGCTCGTCTTCTTTAGCCCCATCAAAAACCGGACACTTACAAACAATTCCGTCCTTTAAGTTTCGTACTGCTTCTACCAGTTCTTCATCCGAAAGCTCATCCACTAATTTGTCTATTTCCTCAGAAGCAAAAACTTCTTTTACCTCTTGCCTCAATACTTTTAAATCCACTCGCTCCTCAACCATTTTGGCCAGTTGCTCTCCTAACTCCTTAGCTGCCCAGCCCAAATGGGTTTCCATAATCTGTCCAATATTCATACGAGAAGGTACGCCTAGAGGATTCAAGACAATATCTACAGGTGTACCATCAGCAAAAAAAGGCATATCTTCCACTGGCAGGATACAGGAAACAACACCCTTGTTTCCGTGTCTACCAGCCATCTTATCACCAACACTTAATTTTCTCTTTACAGCAATATAAACCTTTACCATTTTTAAAACACCAGGTGGCAAGTCATCCCCTTCTGTAACCTTAGCTCGCTTCTGTTCGTAAATATTTTTAATAAAGCGCACCTGGTTGTCATAGGCATTTAAAAGATCTTTTACCTCTTCGTTAATCTCTTTACTGCTGAAAACTCCATTCAACTTTTTAAGAGGAATCTTTTCCAAAACTTCAAAACTAAGGGGTTTATTGGCTTCGGCTAAAACCTCATTTTTTCTGGTCCCCTTTATAGAAACAGCCAAGTTTTTGCCTTTAACAATCTCCCAGATTCTCTCTCTCATCTGGGCAGTCAAAGCTTTTATGTGTTTGGCTTCTCTGTCATCAAGCTTTCTTAGTTGTTCGGCTTCAATAATTTTGGAACGCTCGTCCTTTTCTCCAGAACGACGATTAAACACCCGAACATTAATAACCGTTCCCTCAATTCCTGGTGGAACCTTTAGAGAAGTATTTTTTACATCCCTGGCCTTGTCTCCAAAAATGGCTCTAAGTAACCTCTCTTCTGGTGTAAGTTGCGTTTCACCTTTAGGAGTAATCTTACCTACCAAGATGTCATCAGGTTTTACATAAGCTCCAATCCTGATAATTCCACTTTCGTCCAGGTTTTTAAGCATATCTTCGCTTACATTGGGGATATCTCGGGTAATCTCCTCAGGTCCCAACTTGGTATCTCGAGCAATCACCTCAAATTCTTCAATATGCACAGAAGTATAGACATCTTCTTTAACCACTCGTTCAGAAATCAAAATGGAGTCTTCGTAGTTATAGCCACACCAGGGCATAAAAGCTACTAACAGGTTTTTACCCAGAGCTAATTCTCCATCCAAAATAGCAGGCCCATCAGCCAAGACATCTCCCTTTTTCACCTTTTGCCCGGGTAAACCCGTGGACGCTGAGTAAAACAACTATTCTGATTGGATTTATGGAATTTTTGTAGTTCATAATTAACAGTACCAGAGGTTTCAGGATATAAACTTAGGTCATTATAAGAAACCACTACTCTTTCCGCATCCACATATCTAACCACTCCATCACCTTCGGCCAACAAACACATCCCAGAATCTCTGGCCACAATGTCTTCCATTCCTGTGCCCACCAAGGGCAATTCTGGCTTTAACAAAGGTACAGCCTGGCGTTGCATGTTGGATCCCATCAAAGCACGGTTAGCGTCGTCGTGTTCCAAGAAAGGAATCAAAGAAGAAGATACGGAAACAATCTGACTGGGAGAGATGTCCATTAAGGTTACTTCCTCAGGCTTAACCATTGCAAATTCACCGTCCACACGCGCTGAAACCAAGTCATTAATAAAATAACCTTTTTCATCAGTAGGAGCATTGGCCTGAGCAATAACTTCACCTTTTTCTGCAAAGGCATCTAAATACTTAATCTCTTCCGTGACTCTTCCCTCCTTAACCACTTTATAAGGAGTTTCAATAAAACCAAATTCATTTACTCTGGCGTGAGTAGTTAAGGAAACAATAAGACCAATATTAGGACCTTCAGGTGTTTCAATGGGGCAAATACGACCGTAGTGACTGGGATGTACGTCACGCACCTCAAAACCTGCTCTATCCCTACTAAGACCACCAGGACCTAGAGCAGACAGCCTGCGCTTATGGGTAATTTCTGAAAGAGGATTGGTCTGATCCATAAACTGAGAAAGCTGAGAAGTGCCAAAAAACTCCTTTAATACTGCTGATACAGGTTTGGGATTAATGAGGTCATGGGGCATCAAGGTGGCTACTTCTTGCAAGCTCATTCTCTCTTTTATTGCCCTTTCCATGCGTACCAGTCCTATCCTGAACTGATTTTCCACCAGTTCTCCCACAGGTCTTACTCTTCTATTGCCCAGGTGATCTATATCATCTCCAGGAGCATGGGTATCTTTTAAAGTTAGAAGATGTTTAATTACCCTTAAAATGTCTTCATTGGAAAGGGTACGGTAATCCAAAGGTAAGTCCAGTCCCAATCTGGTATTTAATTTATATCTACCTACAGGAGAAAGGTCGTAATAATCAGGATTACGAAATAAATTGTCAAAAAAAGTAGCTGCTATTTCTGGAGTAGGAGGAGCACTGGGGCGCAATTTTTTGTATATCTCAATCTGGGCGTCCAGAGGGTCTTCCACTTTATCTAACATCAAGGTATCACGAATGGAAGAAGATACTTCTAATCCAGAAGTATAAAGAACTTTTACTTCCTTAATGCCAAGTTCAAAAATCTTTTCTACCAAATCATATTCTAAGGCATCTCCACAGGAAGCCAATACTTCTCCGGTTTCAGAATCTATTAAGTCACTGGCTAAATATTGATTATTTAAGAGGTTTAAATCCAGTTCTATTCTATCTATTCCACTGGCAATAATTTGTTTCCAAGCTCTTTTGGTAATGGGTCGTCCTTGCTGAACAATAACCTTTCCTTCTCTATCTACAATATCAGTAACAGCCAGTTCTTTTCTATATTTGTTTTTATCTAAGACTCTAAAGACCTTACCGTCTTCAAAAATAAGGGTTTCCTTGTCATAAAAATAATCTAAAATTTCCTGCCTAGAAAGCCCCAAGGCTTTAAGCAGTAAAGTGGCAGGCATTTTACGCCTACGGTCAATGCGCACATACAAAATATCCTTGTGGTCAAACTCAAAGTCCAGCCAAGAACCACGCATGGGAATAATTCTAGAGCTATAAAGCACTTTACCACTGGAATGTCCTTTACCACTATCGTGTTCAAAAATAACTCCAGGAGAACGTTGAAGTTGATTAACAATAACCCTTTCTGTACCATTAATAATAAAGGTAGCTCTGGGAGTCATTAAGGGCACTGTACCAAAATAAATATCTTGCTCTTTTATATCTCTAATGGTTCTGGCTTCTGTCTCTTCATCTACATCATAAACCACCAATCTTACCTTAATGCGTAAAGGCGCTTCATAGGTAAGACCTTTGGCAATGCATTCATCAACATCATATTTAGGCTTGCCCAATTCATAACTAATAAACTCTAAGGTAGCGGTTTTATTAAAATCCTCTATGGGAAAAACTGAGCGAAAAACAGCCTCTAGCCCCTTTTCTTCTCTGGCTTCTGGAGGAACATCTGCTTGTAAAAAATCCTTATAAGAGTTAAGCTGTAAGGAGAGAAGATGGGGTACAGGAAGATCACATTTAATTCTTCCAAACTTTTTTACCAATCGGACCATTTTTGCCTCGCATATATTTTTTATTTAGGAAGGTTAGTTAAAAAGAAACTAAACAAAGATAAAAAAATAAAAAGGTTTAGAGAGCGCAAAACACCTCTTGCGCTCTCTAAACAAAAAATAAAAAGTTAACAACTAATTATTTGTTTATTTAATTTCAACAACTGCACCAGCTTCTTCAAGCTGTTTCTTAGCTTCTTCTGCTTCTGCCTTGGATACACCCTCTTTAATTACAGAAGGAAGCTCATCTACTTTGGCCTTGGCTTCTTTTAATCCGAGATTGGTCAAGGCACGTACTACTTTAATAACACCAATCTTATTGCCCCCAGCTTCTTTTAAGATTACATCAAACTCAGTCTTTTCTTCAGCAGCTTCTTCTCCACCAGCAACAGCGCCAGGCATAGCAGCTACAGCAGCTACAGGAGCAGCAGCACTTACTCCAAACTTTTCTTCCAGTTCCTTGATAAATTCAGCCAATTCCAATACAGTCATATTGGAAATAAATTCAACAACTTGTTCTTTAGTAATTTCAGCCATTATTTATGTCCTCCTTAAGTTTTTTTTGGCTTTGGCTCTTAACCTTCCTGCTCCTTCTTGTCTTTAATGGCATTTAATGCATACAAGAAATTTCTGAGCAAGTTGGCAAAAAGCGAGACAAAATTTCCAGGCACAGCCTGCATTGTTCCAAGAAGTTTGGCCAGTAATTGTTCTTTGCTGGGAAGCTCTGAAAGGGCCTTTAAAGATTCTCCCTCCAAAAGCTTTCCTTCCAAAGAAGCAATCCTAGCTTCAAATTTCTTGTTCTTTTTGGCATAATCCATTATCACCTTAGCGGCCACCACTGGATCGTCAAAACCAAAGACTACAGCACAATTTTCCTTGAACTTAGGGGCCAATACTTTGTGCTGAGTCTGTTCAAAAGCAATGCGAGCTAAAGTATTTTTAACTACCTTATAGCCCACATTTTGCTCTCTTAACATGACTCTGAGTTGAGTCATTTCTTCCACAGTGAGGCCTTTAAAATCAGTGATAATAGCTATAGCACTCTTTTCCGCACGCTCTCGGATTTCTTCAATAATCTTTGCCTTTTCTTCTCTCTTCACTGCACCACCTCTTCCTTTTGAGCCAAAGCGGTCTCGACAGGATATTAAGGAGTATTTAACTCCACCTGTGGTCTTTGACTCTTATTTTTACTTAAGGATAGCTCCTTAAGCTTATTCCATAAAAGTTCTAATTGTAGCAGGATCCACTTTAATTCCAGGCCCCATGGTGGTGGAAACTGCCATCCCTCTAAAGTATACTCCCTTAGCTGAAGCAGGCTTAAGTCTAAGTAAGGTGTCTAAAAGGGCTTTAATGTTTTCAACAATCTTTTCCGCCCCAAAGGAGACTTTGCCCACTCCCACATGGACAATACCAGCTTTATCTACCTTAAATTCTACTCTACCAGCCTTCAGTTCCTTTACTGCCTGAGCAACATCAAAAGTAACTGTACCAGTCTTGGCATTGGGCATAAGCCTCTTGGACCTAAAATACGACCAATTTTACCCACAACTCCCATCATATCAGGAGTGGCCACAACCTTCTCAAATTCTAACCACCCTTCTTTAATTTTCTCGACCAAATCTTCTCCACCAACATAATCTGCACCAGCTTCCTTGGCTTCCATTTCCTTTTCACCCTTACAAAAAACCAAAACTCTTACCTGCTTTCCTGTTCCGTGAGGTAAACTAACTGCACCTCTAACCATTTGATCAGAATATTTAGGGTTTACTCCTAAACGTACAGCTACATCTACGGTCTCATCGAAATTGGCATAAGCTGTTTCCAAAGCCAGTTTAACTGCTTCCTCAGGAGTATATCTTTTGGTCGTATCAACCTTTTTCTTTGCTTCTATGTATTTCTTTCCTCTCTTGGGCATGGCTTCTTCATCCTCTTAAAAATTTATTTTACAACTTCTATTCCCATACTTCTTGCGGTCCCCATAATAGTCCGCACAGCAGCATCCATATCTTTAGCAGTAAGATCTGGCATTTTTAGTTTGGCGATCTCCTCTACCTGAGCATAGTAACCTTTCCTACTTTATTCTTATTGGGCTCGCCAGAACCTTTATCAATCTTAGCTGCCTTCATCAGTAAAACAGAAGCAGGAGGAGTTTTAGTAATAAAAGTAAAGGATCTATCCTGATAAACAGTGATAATAACAGGGATAATCATTCCCTTCTGATCTTGAGTCTTAGCATTAAAGGCTTTACAAAACTCCATTATGTTTACCCCGTGCTGACCCAAAGCAGGTCCAACAGGAGGAGATGGATTGGCAGCACCAGCAGGAATTTGAAGTTTAATTTTTGCCATTACTTTCTTGGCCATAGCTTCTTACCTCATTATCAACTTTTTGTAACTTGAACAAAATCCAACTCTACAGGAGTTGGTCTTCCAAAAATGGAAACTATTACTTTTAATTTTCCTTTGTCGTAGTTTACGTCTTCTACAACTCCATTAAAACTGGCAAAAGGCCCATCAATAACTCTAACCTCATCCCCCTTTTCAAAGTGGAACTTGGGTCTAGGCTGTTCTTGTCTCTGTTCTACGGTTTGAATGATACGCTTAGCTTCAGCATCACTTAAAGGAATAGGCCTTGTCTTGCTTCCTACAAATCCAGTTACTCTAGGAATAGACTGAACCATATACCAGGATTCATCATTAAATATCATCTTTACCAAGACATAGCCTGGAAAAAATTTACGAGTAGAGGTCTTTTTCTGACCTCTTACCAATTCAATCACCTTTTCTGTGGGCACAAGCACATCTTTGATATATCCCTTGTCCTGGCCAGTGCGCATCATCTCCTTAATAGTTTGCTCTACCCTTTGCTCATAGCCAGAATAAGTATGGACTATATACCATCTTGCTTTTGCTTCTTCCATGTGCCCTAATACATCCTTAAGATAAAATAAGTTCTACAACTTTTGCCAAGGTCACATCCACTAAACTTAAGAAAAGAGAGAGAACTACCACCAATATCACAACTGCTAAAGTTGTGACCATCGTTTCTTTTTGAGTAGGCCAAACTACTTTTTTTAACTCTCCCTGAGCCTGTTCCCAAAACTCTTTAACCTTGGCAACTGCAACCTGAACACTACCTTGTTCTTCTATTTTTTTTGCCTTTTTCTGGGCCATTTTCTTCTCTCAACAAAAAATGGCAGGCCAGGAGGGATTCGAACCCCCAACACCCGGATTTGGAGTCCGGTGCTCTAGCCGTTAGAGCTACTGGCCTGCACTTTTAAACACACCCTACTTGCTTTCCTTGTGCAGGGTGTGTTTTTTACAATGTGGACAAAACTTTTTTAACTCTAACTTACTAGGATTATTCTTTTTATTCTTTGTAGTAGAGTAATTCCGCCTTTTACAATCTGTGCAGGCTAACAATATATTTATACGCATGATGTTTATCCTACTCCAAGATTTCAGTAACTACACCAGCACCTACTGTTCTTCCACCTTCTCTTATCGCAAACCTTAATCCCTTTTCCATCGCTACAGGTGCTAT
>LZQN01000118.1_pt1 | contig 14730 bp, 13 predicted proteins | sample 768531 | NCBI WGS metagenome assembly LZQN01 (sample SAMN05207080, study PRJNA324506) | oil field metagenome | isolation source: sample BH-FW-7 from oil reservoir | place: India: Bombay High | collected 2015-12-02
TCACGACAAACAAGGAGTTTACGGCATGGGGAGAATTTTTTCACGACGAGAACGTGGCAGTCCCAATAGTGGATCGCTTGATTCATCACTCACACATTTTCATGCTAGGAGGTGAGAGCTACCGCTTGAGAGAAAAATTGGAAAACTAGGGAGTGGGCAGGTGGGTCAATTTTGTTGTCCGAAAATGGATTAAATTTTTTGGCCATTGACAGCACTCTCTGTCCTGTAGGAAGTCCACTTAAACTATCTCTGGGGATTTCCACTCCGTGTTTTATGGCATAGACTAAGATAGTTTTTTCTCTACCCTTTTGAGTGCAATCACCTTCAATTTTACCCTGGTTTTTACCTTCTAAGGTCAAATAACCTGTCATAGCCATGATTTAATGCCTCCTTTTGGTTTATTCTTTATCCAATTTACCTACTAGGGACAGAGTAAAAGATGCTCCCATGTACTTAAAGTGAGGTTGCACCATCATACTTACTCTATACCAGCCAGGTTCTCCCTCTACATCTGATACCTGGATATGGGCCTTGCGCAGGGGCCTTCTGCTTCTAACGCCTGGAGATGGATTGTCCTGGTCAGATACGTATTGACTAATCCACTTGTTTAACTCTGTTTCTAACTCACCTCTATTTTTCCAGGAGCCAATATTTTCTCTTTGAATAACCTTGAGATAATGGGCCAGTCTGCTGACAATAAAGGTATAAGGAAGTTGCGTGCCCAGCTTGTAATTTAGTTCTGCCTGCTTGCCCTCGGTTGTATTGGCAAACTTTTTGGGTTTCTGGACAGAATTGGCTGAGAAAAAGGCTGCATTGTCGCTACCTTTGCGCATAGTAAGAGCTATAAAGCCTAATTCAGCCAGTTCAAATTCCCTTCTTTCAGAGATGAGTACTTCTGTGGGAATTTTGGTTTGTAACTCTCCCATGGCTTCATATTGATAAAGAGGTAGGTCTTCTACAGTTCCACCTCCCTGGGGGCCAATGATATTGGCACACCAGCGATATTTGGCAAAGCTATCTGCAACTCTGGAAGCAAAGGCAAAAGCAGTATTGCCCCAGAGAAAATTAGAGTCTCCAGCAGACACGTCTTCGTGGTAATTAAAGTTTTTAGTAGGATTAGATTCAGGGTTATAAGGAGGTCTAAGCAAAAACCTAGGAAGGGTCAGACCTATATTTCTGGCATCTTCACTTTCTCTAAAGGCATTCCACTTAGTGTACTGGGGCATTTCAAAGATGGACTTTAAATCTTTGAGGTTAGGGAGCTCTGCAAAATTTTTGATGCCAAAAAATTCAGGACTAGCTGCGGCGATAAAGGGAGCATGAGACATGGTTGCTACGCTGGCAATGTTTTGGAGTAGCTTTATATCCCTGGGATTATGACTAAATTCAAAATTACCTACCAACAGGCCATAGGGTTGACCCCCAAATTGGCCGTATTCTTTAGTGTATACTTTTTGATACAGGCCAGACTTAACTACCTCTGGCGAGTCTTCAAAATCTTCTAAAAGCTCTTCTTTGGTCACATTTAAGATTTCCACTTTTATGTTTTCTCTAAAATCTGTCCTATCTATTAGAAACTTTAAAGAGCGCCAGGCAGATTCTAGCTTTTGAAAGTCTTTATTGTGCAAAATAGCATCCATTTGCTTACTGATTTTTTGGTCTATTTGAGCTATCATTTCATCTACCATAGGAGCAGAGATGCGTAAGTCTTCTTTTTGGGAGGTTAAAAGTTCATCCAGAAAAGCGCTTATACCTTTTTTGGTGACTTCATATCCTTCATCTTCTGGCTTTAATTTAGTGGCTTGGACAATTTCATCTAGAAGAGAGCTTTCTTGTTCAGTTGTTTGTTTTTTTTCTTCTTTTTGTTGTTGAGTAGACATATTTTATCCCCCTTATTCTTCTATACCTAATTCTTTAAATAGCCTATCTCTTTTATCTTTATCCTTTACTAATTCAGTTATTTTTTTCCTGAATTCTGGAATATTACCCAGTGGTCCCTTTACTGCCTTTAGAGCATCTCTAAGCTCTTTTAGCTTCTTTAGCTCTGGTACCTTTTCTACAATAGCATCTGGGTCAAAATCCTTAATACTTTTGAATTCTAGGCTTAAGCTCATTTCTGCATCTGGATCGTCACTTAACTCATTCTTAACCACTGTATCTAGTTTTACTTTCATTCCTGCCAATACTTCATCGAAATTGTCTTTATCTACATTGATTGCCTTTCTATTTTCCAAAGGTTCTTCACTTTCTTGTCCAGTAAAGTCTCCCATAACCATCATTTTTAAAGGAAGCTCCACTTCTTCTTTGGCGTCTCCTGTAGCTGGCTTATAAACTATGTTTACCCTTTCTTTAGGTGCAACAGATGCTTCTTTAGACATGTTAATACCTCCTTTGTTTTTTACTTATAAAAAATTTAAAACTATTGTTGGGTTAAGTAAGGATAATCTATCATAAATACTTTCTAGCATGTCTTGATGGTTATCCTTACTTGTTTGTAATACTTTAAGGCAAGCAACCAGCCCTTGTACAGCTAATTCAGGTTCCCATTCGTCTAATTTATACTTTTCTATAAAATTTAGTATCTTGTAAACATATGGAAAGCATAGCTTGTTCTGGTTTTGTTCCAAGAATAAATTTACAAGTTTTATATACCAGAATATCTTTTCCCTTTTACTTTGGGCTAAAGATATTTCCTTTTGTAATTTTAATAAAGTTTCTTGCAGTCCTTTGGATTTAATGTTTTCTTTTATTGAGGTAAAAGTTGTGTCTATTTTTTTAAAAAGTTCATCGTGATTGGTAATATCAGATAAGGGGAGTGAACTAGAGACAGGTTTATTTAAAGTTTTTAACCACTTTTGGGTATTGGTATCAGCAAAGGGAGTATTATCTGAAAAACAAAGCTGCTCTATCCCTGGTAGTTTGTTTAGAAACCACTTTACTTCCTGTTCTATGGCTTTGGCAGCTAAGTTTTGTCCGAGATTCTCTAGGGCTTCTTTAGAATAACGACTCAGATCCAGCCAGAATAAGAATTGAGGCACATAAGATTCAGCAGTTTCTAGGAGTGCTGGCCAGTCTTGATTTTGATAGAGATTTTTCAGGGCGTTTATAATAGTTAGATCTGGAGGTGGTAATAAGGTTTTTCCCTGTTCAGCCATGGGTTTATCTTCTATATTTAGCCAGCTTACAATTCTGTTTAATCTAAATAACTCTGGCCAGTAGGGTTTTTCTTTAGCTATAATAAGGCTGGCTTTATTTAAGAGAGAAAATCCTTGCTCCATTAAGGCCTGGGAGTTTTCTTCACTTGCGGCTGGTTCTGAAGCAGTGGCAGGTTCTGGTGAGGGATTTTGAGAAAAATCAGGTGGTGGAGAAGAGGGAGGTGGATTTGAAGGTGGAGAAGGCGGGGGAATAGAACTCTCTGAAGGGGCAGTAATTATTTCTTCCAGGTTTTCTTTTAAGTTGAGAAAAGAAGGACCATCTGGCAACTTATCTGCAATAAATTTATCTATATCCTCAAGGTTTTTAAAAGGGCTTTCTTTTCATTTTGTTCAATTTTATATTTTTGTTCTATTTTTAAGCGTTTTTCTATTTCTTCTTTCCACCAGTTTAAAGCATTTTTTCTTCCTTTCATTCTTTTTTTAGGAGGATAGAGCTCATCCCAAAAGTTATAAAGTATATCACGTAAAATCTTTATGCCAATAAATAGACCTTGTATTCCTTGTAGATGAAAAAGAGCAATCCCCAGGTAGGTAGTAATAATTAAATCCTTGGATTTTTCTTTTAAGATTAACTCACTTAATTTGGCGACTTTTTCCCAATCTGGAGGAGTAGTAGCTGTAGGGGAAGAAAGTTTGTCTATTTCTTGCTGGACTGCTTCGTATTCAGGTTCATAGCGAACATCTTCTCCAGCTCTTTTATCTTCACTTATGGGAAGTTGGCCTAAATTTTCCAAATCCATATTTAAGTTACTCCTCAAAGGGACACTCAATAATTGTTTGAGGTATGGTTTTTGGGGTGGAATTAAGTAAGTTTAAGATATCTTCTTGATTTTTTAATTTATAACCTATTTTTATCCATTTTATATTAGCTTTTTTTAAGTATTCTTGATTAGAAGGAAAATCTTGAGGATAAAAAGTTTTACTCCCATTTTTAAAATCCTGTAAGAACCTGGCAAAACCTAAAGAACCAGGATAGTTTTTGTGTAAACTTAAATCAGAAAAAATTATACTTAAGGTGGTATCACCGCATTTTTGGGGAGACCAGTTAAACTTTAAGGTTTGAGAATAGTTATAATTGTTGAGAGTAAAATTGGTGTCAGAGCAGTTGACTTTTAAACTTACATAATAAGGAACTACATTGGCTTTGGTATTAACCTCTATGGGTATAGTAGTTAATTCTATAGAATAATTGTCTTTTTGATTTAGACTTAGTCTGTTACTTTTTTGAAGAAGGGATAAAATTTCCTTATTAAAAGGAAGATACATCTTTCTAAAATTTGGCTTTAGTCTGTAACCATTTTCTCCACCAATAATAAAAGGAGTGAGGTAAGTATTGTAAAATTTCCAGAGAGCTCCTTCATCCTTTTTAAATAGATTTTGAGTAAGGCTATCTTCATCGCTTGCCTTAACAACACTTAATACATCCTGCTCCCATTTGTTTTCCAAGTAACAACTAGCCTTTCTTGAACTAAAGTCTAACAGAAAGTCTAGAGGGCCAAAGACTAAGTCATAGACATAGCTTGTATCAGGGTAAGGATTCATAGAAAGCTTGAAACGATAATATTTTTTATAGGCAGTAACTAACTCGCTCTTATCCAGAGCGTCTGCCAGAAAGGTCTTTTTATATTCTTCAAAGGCTTCTTGCTCTGTAGCTACACTAATACTTATGTTCAGGGATTGAAGGTAATCTAAAAAGGCTTTTGCTCTTTCAATTAATTGTAACTCTTCTTGAGCAAGTTTTTCATCTACTTCTTGAGTAACATCTTTTGTTAGATTTTGTGCTTTAGACTTTAAGGAAGCCAGGATAGAACCCTGTTTTTTTTTGGGTTAATTCTGTAGATTTTTCTTTTACTTTATATATTTTCTTTAACTCTTTTACCCAGTAGGGAGCTTTTTGGTTTCCAATATCCTTTTCCAGAGCATTAATTTCCTCAATAACTTTATCCAAAAGCAGAAAGTAAGGATTATAATTTTTAGTCATTGTCTCTGCCAGTTCTTTCCAGCTTTCTTCAGAGTTGATTCTAGATAGAGCAATATTAAAATTTTGAATAAAATTGTACCATTTTTGATAAAATTGATTTTTATACCATTTCCAGAATTGCACTTCCTTTAATTCTATATCTGTTTTTAGGTCAGTATATTGAGTGTCATTTTTTATTAACTGAATAAATTTTTTTATATTTTCTCTTCCTTGTTTAGTATAAGCAGAAGATACATATATTTAATTTTGATAAGAACCTATGTATTCTACTTGCCAGAAGTCGTTTAAATGAACTCTGGGAGAGTTAGCTATATTTTTATCTATAAGCCAAAGTAAATCTTTACCTTTTTTACTCAGGAGTTTTCTTAATAAGTTTTTATATATTGATAATTTTTCTTTAAAATAAGTTTTATCTTTATTCCAATTAAGATATGTATAATAGTTATCTATAAAAGTATAACTCAAACTGCTTATATTCTTATCATTCTTGTTTTGTTGAAACAAATCATTAGTAATATAGATAAATTCTTTAGTTAAGTAGTTATCTTTATTTTGTAAGTTGTCATTTATTATGGACATGCGTAGAGCTACGAAAGCTAAGTAATCTACAAAAATTTCAGGGGGGGGTATTTTCATCTATTTGGGATATTTTTAAATCTAGATAGCGGTCAAAGTTTTCTAAAAAGCCTTCTTTGAATAGAGAACTGTAGTGCTCTTTTAATTTTTGTTCTACAATCAGGCTTTGAGTTAGTCCAAATCTGGGGATAAGCCAGTTTTGGTTTTGTTGATCCATATCCAATATTTTTAAGCGCATTTTGTCTAAGAGGAGAAGGTTGTCTATTATTTGAGAAGTAAGGTTGGGAAGCTGGGGAAATTCTTCCTTAAAAGAAGATATGCTTTTTACATTTAGGTAAAAAGCTAAAGAGAGTAAGCTTCCTAGAGAAAGCATCAACAAAAGATAGGTAACAGTCCCTAAGTTGTTGACCAATTTTTTCCAACTTAGAAAAGAAGGTAAAGGGAAAATGAGATTCCTGTCCTGGGGTAAGATGGTTTGAAAAAAATCTTTTAGGAATATTCCCTTATTTGAAGGTAGATTGCCTGGGGTATTTTCTGGATTTAACTTGGTGGTAGTTAAAAAATCAGAGTTGGGTAGACCTTCTCTTAAGGCACTGGAAAAATAGATGCCTCTAAAAAGAGCATTTTCCTGATAGGTATTTTCCTCAAAGACACCATTCAGGAAAAAGGAAAGCTTGTTTAAAAGCTTTTCCATTTCTAAAGTAAAAGTAAAAGCGCCAGGCTTTAGAGGAGAAGTTTTATGGGCCAGGATGAGAAGTAGTTCATTTAACTTGTTTTCAATATCCTCTTTAGCCAGATCCAGTACTTCTTTAGAGGTGGCATGGAGGTTGGAATTGGTATATCCCATGGCCTGTTCAAGGGCCTTTTCAGGTAACATGCTGGTGAAGTCCGTAAAACCATACACCAGGTCCATTTTGGTAATAAGCACATAAACAGGAAACTTGGCGCCCATGGTTTGCATCATATGGTCAATTCTTTGTCTTAAACTCTGTCCTATCTCCTTTAATTCTTCAGGAGAGTTTTGAAGGAGTTTATCCGCTGCAATAACTACAATGACGCCATTTAAGGGTTCTTTTTTGCGATATTTACTTAAAAGCAGGAGAAATTCTTTCCATTCTTCTAAATCAGGACCTTCTTCAATGGGCACAGCGTATCTACCAGCAGTATCTAAAATAATAGCTTCTTTGAAAAACCACCAATCGCAGTTTCGAGTACCATAAATACCACTAGCTTTGCTTACCTCTGTTAGGGCAGAACTAAGCCTGGCATTTTTTATGGCAGAGGTCTTACCATTTCTAGACTCACCTAAAACCAAAAACCAGGGCAGCACATATAGGGGATTGCCATATTTCCTTAGATGAGAGTTTTGTAGCTTTTCTATAGATTCTTTCCAGTGGGCTTGAAGCTCTTCTAGTTTTAAGCGCTGAGGATGAGGTGAATCTTGAATAGCTGTAGTATCGTGTTCAATAATGTGTTTAATGAATTTTTTTTCTCTTTTTCGAAGAAAAAGTTTTTTCAAAAAGAAAATACCAAAAAGCAAAGCTAAGCCAAAAGTGAAAAGTATCAGACTAGACCATTGGGCCAGGACATTTTTTGGGTGATAAAGTAAGATAGGTAGCCGATTGATATTATGAAAACAAGAATAAGAAGTATTTTTAAGGTTTTAAGTAATAGTTTTATCATATGCCCTTAAAATAATTATCTATTAAGAGATTTAATTCATAAGAATAAAATAAATACAGGCCTATTAAGATTATAAGAGGAAGAATAATTATTATCCAGGTCTTCCAGGAGTTTCCTTTCCGAGGGAGTTAATGTTTCTTTTTGCCTGGCAGTTGTTTTTTCGTAAGAAGAAGTAAAAAGAGACTGGGGTAAAGATAAATTGGGGTTAGAAGTTAGTTTTTTTAAATTGGAATATTTTATGTCCTCTAACTTTCCTTCTGTTATAGAATCATAATATTTACCTTTAAAACCCAAAGCCAGGCATAATTCGTACAATATTCTTAAATCCTTTTGTTCGTCAGGGATATTTTCTAACTTTTGAAAAAACTCTTCACCCGCTTGATCAGTGTTAAAAAATGTTTTTTGTAACTTATTTTTTACCCATTTAGACTTATCTTTAAGGTTAGAGCAAAGTATTTGTTCATCAATAAAAGCAGCTATTGGAAAAAAATACTCTTTCCAATCTGTAAAATTGTTTTTTTCAGCCAATTCTTGAGAGCGAGAAATAAGCTTTTTATAGTTTTCACTTATTTCATCAAAGGAGAACTCTTCTTCTCTTGAAGTCAAGTATAGGGTATAACTTAGAAGTTCTGCATAATAATTAAAATTTTTCATAAAAAATTCTCTATAGCTTAGAAATTACTAGATCTACAGAAGCATCTTCTGGTGCATTCTCCCAATATAAGGCTAAGTCTCCACTTTCTTTAATCCTGGGCCAGATTTTGGAGTCCTTTTCTAAAACAAAAAAGTAGGTGTGTTCTTTTTTGGGTAATCCTGGTGGAGGAGAAGTGCGCTGAAAGAAGGGAAGGCCAGGTAAGGCCCGGGCAATTAAGGTTTCTAGATGGGAACTGGTAGATATCTTGGCTAAGGACTCCAAGCTGGGGATAGAGCTCTCTTCTTGGGTGGTAATTACTAAACAATAATTAAACTTATCTTGCAATAGATTAAGAGGAAGACTTACCTCAAAAAAGTCTTCTTTTCTAGTCAACCTTAAGATGTTTTCTGCACCAATGACAATAGCATCTAACAGTTCCTCCAGGAGTAAGATTAATTCTGAAAAGCTTTGGTAGAGATTGTTATGTTGATAACCAGTCAAGAGTTTTTTATTTTCAGAAGTAATACCTAAGGCATTTATTCTATCTGTAAAGGTACTTAGCTCACCTACTAATTGGCTTAAGTAAGAATATAATTTAAAGGGATGCAAGCTATTACTTTGAATAAATTGCTCCAGCAAAGGAATATTTCTATTTAGCACTAAAAGGTCCAGAAGATATCTTAAATATCCTATTTCAAAATTATTGCGTTGAGAGTCTTTGTTTAATTTATAACCCTCCAAGGTTTGTAGTTTAGAAAGGATGTGTTCTTTTAGCTGTAGTAAAAAATTAGAAAAATAAGAGAAGTTTTTTACATTAAGTAAGGGTGGAAGAAAATCAGAAGTAATAGTCCATCCCTTTTCTTCTTTTTTGACTTTAGCCAGGGGAAGGAGGTAATAGTCATTTAAAGACTCTAATTCCTCTTCAAAAAAAATATTTAGCACATATTGCAAAACCTAACCTTGGCTACAGGAGAGTCTGCTAAATAAATGTCTTTTACGTCTCTGGGATCTGGAGAGGAAACAAATCTAGTACCTATGACCCCTTCTTCTATATCTTCAGTTACATTTGAACTATCTGGCATTAATTTTTTTAAGCCAAGATAGACCAAAGTTTCTTTTGTGCCATCCAATTTTTTGAGACTGCGAGGTCTAAGAATGGCATTTTGGGGATAATCTACATAAGTTTTATCTGGAAAAAGAGCTTTTACCTTTTCTATTTCTAAAAGATTTTCTACCAGGGAAGATTTTCTAAACTTTAGTTCACTTATTCCCCAATAGTAGTTGAAGTTTTCTAGCTGGTAAGCATTTATCTTTTGGATGTATATTTCTTGCTGTTGAAAGTGTTGAGGCTGTAAAAAAGACCCTGGAACCAAAATACTGGAGAAAAATTCATTGAGTAGTCTCCTTTAACTCTTGCAGGCTATTTTCAGTAAAAATTAATTTTAAGTTGAGGTCTGGTATGATTGCTATTTTTTCTCTAGAAAAAAATCCTTTTTTCTTTAGTTTGTAAGGTATTTGAATAAACAAAGTGGTTTTGGTTGGTTCTAAATTGTAGTAAGCAGCAACTATGGCCAACCATTGCGCGTCTTTTACTCTATCTAAGACTATTTTATCCTTACTTCCTGGCTCAATAAATATCCTCTTATAAGTAAGGACATTGTTATCTTGTAAATTCTGATTTAAAATTTTTAGCAGGCCTTCTTTGTAAGAAGATAGTTTTTTGAAATTGTTGGGATCATCTAGCTGGCAGATTACTACTAGTAAAGAATGGGGGAAATTGTCATAATAGTTTAGATTGGGATTAGCTTGATATTCAATAGTTATTGCTTTTTCTTTGAAATTCCAGTTAGGAATAGGTGTAGGTGGTTTTGAACAAGCACTAAAAAAAAGCTAAAAATAAAGAAGAAATAGATACTCTTTTTTATCACCGCTTATCACCACTTCTTTACTTTTGAAGTAAACAAAAGATGCTAAAAAGTCAATTGGTTTTTAAAAACAAGCTAAAAGTTTTTAAGTGTAAACTTAAACTTAAGATATTTAAACTTTTTTGTCATAATTATTAAAAAATAAAATTTATTAGGCTAGCTGGTTGATATTGTTGCAGAAAAATATCAAGGTAAAAATAACTATTTTTGATTCTTGACTTTTTTTAAAAAAATAACTTAACTTCTGGATTTAGAAGGATTTTTAAAAAGGAGTTAATGATTTTGATTGGATATAATAAGCCAAGGGTGAGGTTAAAAAGGCTTAAACTCAGGCGCAAGGCTCCTGCCAAGAAGCTCTGGTGGCTAATGGCAGGCATTTGTGGGATTGCTGTTTTTTATTTTTATTTTTTCTTTCCTGTTAGCTCCAATATTGAAGCCAGCCTTCCTCCCAGGCCAGATTTAGAGAAAGCACATACCCTAGCTTTAAAAGAAGATACTGCTTTTAAGCCCTTGCAGGAAGTTGTAGTAAAAGAAGCAAGTATAGTTGCAGGAGATAATTTGATCTCTCTTCTGGGAGAGTATCTTGGAGTAGAAGAGATTTATGCTCTGGTAAACAGGGCCAGGCCTTATTATTCCCTGGAAGATTTAAGGGTAGGGCATAAGTATAGGTTGCTTTTTAGAGATAACACTTTGGTAGGCTTTGATTATGAAATTGATGAGAATAATGTTTTAAGTGTACTTATTTCCAGAGGAAATTTTGAGATTAGCTTAAAGAAAATTCACTATGAAGTAAAAGAAGTTTTAGTTCAGGGCACAATAGAAGATAGTTTGTTTTTGGCTGTGAAAAAGGCAGGAGAAGAGCCTGCCCTGGCCATTAATCTGGCTAATATTTTTGGCTGGGATATAGATTTTATTCGAGATATCTGGCCTGGAGATAGTTTTGTGGTTTTGGTGGAGAAAAGATACAGGCAAAACCAGTTTGCTGGTTATGGTAAAATTCTGGCAGCCAAATTTATTAATCAGGGCAAGCCTTTTTATGCTTTTTATTATAGGACAGGAAATAGAGAAGATTATTTTGACTTACAGGGTCGTTCTTTGAGAAAGGCCTTTTTAAAAGCTCCCCTTGCCTTTAGCAGGATATCTTCAGGGTATTCCTTACATAGAAAACATCCCATCTTAAAGGTGGTTAGGCCCCATCAGGGAGTGGATTATGCAGCTCCCTTAGGTACACCCATAAAAAGTGTGGGAGATGGGGTGATAGTGCAGATAGGTTGGGATAAAGCTGCTGGTAAGTTTATTAAAATCAGGCATAAAAATGGTTATGAGACCATTTATAACCATATGAGTAGATTTGCCAGGGCCATGAAAACAGGTAAAAAAGTAAAACAGGGGCAAGTTATTGGTTATGTGGGTAAGACAGGCTATGCTACAGGGCCGCATTTGGATTTTAGAGTGAAAAAAATGGTCTGTATATAAACCCCTTGACATTAAAGTCCACTCCTACCACTCCTATTTCTAAAAAGGAAATGGATTCTTATTTAAAACATATTGCTTCTTTGCAACCCCGCCTGGATTCCTTACTTACGCAGAAGTAAAAAAAAGTTGACTTTGATTACTTATTTGTGTTTATCCTTATCTCCAAAAGGAAGTTGTAGGAGGTAGGGATATGGCAAAAAGTTTACCTTTTTGATTGTATTTTGGCTGGGTCTATTTAGCGGGCTTGCTTTAAGTGCTGAGGAAAAGAAGGTGCAGGCAGGTCCCAAAGAACCTGTACACTGGATTACCGCAGATCACAGCAAGCACAAAATTTTAAACCAAGATTTTAAAACCCCGGAAGAGGTTATTGCTGCCTGTCTTTCCTGTCATAATGAAGCGGCCAAACAGATGCAAAAGACTATCCACTGGACCTGGCTTTGTCCTTATGACCCGGAGAAAAAATGGGTAAGGGGGCTGACTTTAACAATTACTGCATTTCCATTTGGAGTAATGAGCCCAGATGCACTTCCTGTCATGCTGGTTTTGGCTGGAAAGATAGGCATTTTGATTTTTCCAGGCAGGATAAAGTGGATTGCCTGGTCTGCCATGACCAGACTGGCACCTATAAAAAGTTCCCTACCTTAGCTGGTTATCCTGTATCTGAACCCAAAAAATTTGGTCAAAAGACCTTTTATCCACCTGATTATAAAACCATTGCCCAGAGTGTGGGCAGGCCTACGCGTTATAATTGTGGTACCTGTCACTTTTTTGGAGGTGGAGGTGATGGCGTAAAGCACGGAGACCTGGATTCTTCCATGTTTAACCCTTCCAGGGACCTGGATGTCCACATGAGTCCCAAGGGTGCTAACTTTACCTGTGTACGCTGCCATAGCACAGAGGCCCATAAAATTGCAGGCAGGTGTTATAAACAACCTGCTTTTAGAGAGAGAAAAAGCTTGCTGGAAGACGACCAGATTAAGCGAATTGCCTGTGAATCCTGCCATTCAGCCACTCCTCACAAAAACATGGCCAAACTAAACGATCACACGGATAAAGTTGCCTGTCAGAGTTGTCATATTCCCACTTTTGCCAGAAAATTGCCCACAAAGATGTATTGGGATTGGTCCAAGGCTGGAAAGCTAAAAAATGGTAAACCCTATTCAGTAGAAGATGAATTGGGAAAACATAAATATAACTCCTTAAAAGGAGAATTTGTCTGGAAGAAAAATGTGGTGCCTGAATACCTGTGGTTTAATGGCTCCATGGATTATATCTTGCTTACAGATAAGGTAGATCCTCAAAAACAACCTATTAAGATTAACCGGGTTATAGGCAGTAAGGATGATCCAAGTCCAGAATTTATCCCTTTAAAGTCCATAGAGGAAAGCAACCCTTTGATCCTATAAACAATACCTTTGTTGTACCTCATCTTTTTGGCTCCAAAGAATCCAAGGCCTATTGGAAAAATTTTGACTGGGGTGCAGCCATTGAAGCTGGAATGAAGTACGCTGAACTTCCCTATAGTGGAAAATACTCTTTTGTGGAGACAGAGTATTACTTTCCTACTACTCACATGGTTGCTCCTAAGGAAAAGGCTTTAAATTGTAATGAATGTCACTCCAAGAATGGCAGATTAAAGAAACTGACTGGTTTTTACATGCCAGGAAGGGATTCTCTACAGGTTTTAGATGTACTTGGTTGGAGTGGAGTGGTAGCTGCTTTGTTGGGAGTGTTGATTCATGGCTTACTTAGAATTTTTTATAAAAAGGACTAGGAGGAAGAGATGAAAATATATCTCTATACCCGTTTTGAACGTTTTTGGCACTGGGTTCAGGCCCTTTTGATTATAATTTTATTAATGACAGGCCTGGAAATACATGGAAGTTATGTCTGGCTTGGGTTTAAAAAGGCTTTTCAGGTACATAACTTTTGTGCCTGGTCTTTGTTAATCTTATATGCTTTTATTGTTTTCTGGCTTATTACCACAGGAGAGTGGAAGCAATATCTGCCCACTTACAGAAAACTTTTGGAAGTTGTACGCTATTATCTTTTTGATATTTTTAGGGGCAAGCCTCATCCTGTACCCAAAACAGAAAGTAAACACAATCCCTTGCAAAGGATTACCTATTTAATGATAGTCTCTTTTCTGGTTCCTTTTCAAATTATTACTGGATTTTTGTATTATTATTACAACAAATGGACTGAATGGAATATAAAGTTGTCTTTGGATAGTATTGCTTATCTGCATACAGCAGGGGCTTTTGCCTTTTTCATTTTTTTGATTGTACACATTTACATGACCACAACTGGAGAGACTATTTTCACCCACATTAAGGCCATGTTTACAGGGTATGAAGAGGTGGAAAAAGAAGAAGAAGTTGCCACCTGGGAAGTTAGGACAAAATAATAAAACCCTTTCAGTAAATTGTGAAAAGGAAGGTCTTTTGACCTTCCTTTTTTTATAGGTTTTGTTTCAGATAGTTTGTCTTTTTTCAAAAAATAGCACAACATCTATAAATAAACCCTATACATAGTTTAAAAATCAGGTTATATATTAACAATAAGTAGTGGGTGGTATCTTTTTTTCTTTTGATAACAGATGTTTATGTAAAATATTTATGCAGAAACTTAAGTTTCCTTCTTTTTACTTAAGATTTAAGGATTCTAAATTGGAGGAAGAGTTCCGCCAATATTATAATATAAAATATATTCGCCTGTCCCTCTTGTTGGGTGCTCTGATTTATTCTTTCTTTTTCTTGATTGATCCCATCTTAACTCCAGATATTTATCCCCTGGCCTGGTTAATCAAGGGAGTGCTTTTACTTTTTCTTTTTTTTCCAATTTTTATTTTAAGTTTTTCTGATTATTTTAAAAACTGGCTTCCTTATCTAGTTTCTTTTATTGTATTTGTGGTAGGATTTAGCATTATTTATATAACAAATATGTCTATAGACCATAAAGCCCATTTACATTTTATTGGACTTATTTTGGTCTTTATTTACTCCTATACTTTTTCTCGGATTTTGGTTGATTATGTAAACATATCTGTTTTAGCTATTTGGGGAGTTTATTTAGCTGGTTTATTTTATAATCCTCATCTTGATATTGAATATATCATTATAGATGTTTCTTTTTGATATTTTCCCTTATTTGCTCTGTATATGCTGGATTTTAATAGAAAAGTTAGATAGAAACAATTTTTTGTTATTGAGAGATCTTGATAAACAAAAAAAGAATTAG
>LZQN01000119.1_pt1 | contig 14522 bp, 17 predicted proteins | sample 768531 | NCBI WGS metagenome assembly LZQN01 (sample SAMN05207080, study PRJNA324506) | oil field metagenome | isolation source: sample BH-FW-7 from oil reservoir | place: India: Bombay High | collected 2015-12-02
TTCTGCTGACAGATGCTTAATTACTTCATAAACTCGTTTTCTTCCCATGTGTTTTTGTTGGTGTTTTTAGTATAAATAGTTTTGCTCAGGACAATAATTATGCCCTTCAAGCCTTTGCTTTCTGCAATTTCCAGCTCCCTTCTCGCTATATCTATGGCATACCTGCTGAACGACCTTATGGCAACTATAATTTCCCCTCTACCAGTTTTGCATGCCGAGTAAACTGACGTCAGTCCTGCTTTGAGCAGCAAAAGTCCCGGGCTCAGAGTTGTTCCGAAGTAACTGATAAGCTCAGTCAGCCCTTTTGCCTCCATGTTTTCAACACTCATCAATCCCGCATATTCTGGAGTGGTGCTCACACCGGCAGATTTCAGTATGACGTCGTAAATCGTGTTGGAGATTACCCCCAACGCAAAGGAGTTTTGGGGAACTGCATTACCTCCAAGAGGCTCTCCCTCGTCAGCAATAAAGATTCGGTTCGAAATAGACAGGGGTTGAGAGATGCACTCCTCAACAATCTCCATAACTCTATCAAAAAGGGACTTATCGATGAAAGCGATGTTTGTTGGAACAAGGCCGGAGAGTTTGTAGAGGTCAAAGTTCGAGAGATAAACATTGTACTCTATCCTCTCCGAGAACTCACCCAACCTCTCGAATGCACTTTTTCTTTTTAGCTCCATTTCACCTTTTTCAGTTAGTTCAGTTTTTCCATTGCTGTTTCTTCTAACCAGTCCTCTCTCCTCAAGCTTTTTCAGGTGATACCTTATGGTTCTTGCCCTTATGTTGTACCCCCTTTTTCTCAGTTCCAGCTCGATTTCTTTTGAACTCAACGCCCCCGATTCTTCCAAGACGCTGAGTATCTCGTCTTCAACCATTGAAACTTAAACTGAAATTAAAGTTTAAATCTATTTCTTTGCCTGAATAGTCTACAACAGGGCTTTGAACACTACAACGTTTCAGGTTATTTTCATTAGAAATCGAGTTAAAGTGGGGCCGCCGAGATTTGAACTCGGGTCACCGGCGCCCCAGGCCGAGAGGCTACCAGGCTACCCCACGGCCCCAGCAAAAATAAATTGAGGGATGGTTTTTAAAGGCTTTTGCTGTTTCAAAAAATTTTGAACCTTATGGGCTAATTCCGTAAATTATATATGCGTAGATGAAAAGGCACTCTAAGACGGAGGTGACTTCATGCCAGAGTTAGAGGTTAAAGGAAAGAAGCTCAGACTTGACGAGGACGGTTTTCTGCAGGATTGGGAAGAGTGGGACGAGGAGGTTGCAGAGGCTCTTGCGAAAGACACTCGCTTCAGCCCCCAGCCGATTGAGCTGACAGAGGAGCACTGGAAGATTATAAGATACCTGAGAGACTACTTTATAAAGTACGGTGTTGCCCCACCAGTCAGAATGCTTGTAAAACACTGCAAGAAAGAGGTAAAACCAGACTGCAACCTGCAGTACATCTACAAGCTCTTCCCGCAGGGACCTGCAAAGGACGCTTGTAGAATTGCCGGTCTTCCAAAGCCAACTGGCTGTGTCTAATCCTATTTTTTCTTCATTGCTTTTTTAACGAAGTTTCTGGCAATGCTCTTGTCCGAGAGAAAGTGGACATGAATGTAGCACCCAAGCGTATTTTCCTTCATTATTCCGTCCCTCTTACCGTCAATTCCAAATCCTCTCTCCACCCTGAATGCGAAATCGGCCTTCCCTGTTAGAGTGGGCTTGGAGTAGTGAAATTCGTGACCGACTATTTTCTGATTTCTCCTGGCTATTATGCAACTCCTAGTGGCTCTGTAAACTGAATAGCCCTGCGCCTGGAACCTCTCGTACATCTTTGTCTTGAGCGGAAGGAAGCCTACCATTTCAAACTCCCCTCTGAAGTTTCAAGGGACTCTCCGAGGTACATTAGCCCTCCACATTCGGCATAGACAGGTTTACCAGACTGACAGAAGTCATAAATGTCCTCTCTGAGCTTTTTGTTTTTCTCAAGCTCTTCTGCAAAGACTTCGGGAAATCCTCCCCCAATGTAGAGAGCATCCACATCAGGCAGCCTTCTATCTTCAAGAGAGTTCAGAAAGACGAGTTCCGCATACTTTGACAGCTCATCGAGGTTGTCCTGATAGTAGAACGAGAAAACCTGATCCCTGATCACTCCAATTTTCACAGGTTTCTCTTTTTTATCTTCTTCTCTCTCATCCTCAATAACAGAATCGAGCGGAGGAGCCTTTTCAGCTATTTCAAGTATTCCGTCAACATCAACATGTTTCTCCACGATCTCGGCAATATCGTCAAGCAGCTCATCCATATCCTCCCTCTCGTAAGCTGTAACGAGTCCCAGATGGCGATACGGCATTCTTACATTCTTTCTGGGAACTACACCAAGAACTCTAACCCCAGCAAGCTTCTCAACCGCTTTCCTAACCTTTCCAGCGTGCCTCTCACTACCAACCCTGTTCAAAATCGTTCCCTTCAGCATCACATCTGGATCGAAAAGCTTGTAACCGAGAATTATTGCTGCAGCAGTCCTGTTGAGTCTCTCTACATTGGCAACAAGTACAACGGGAGCCTTCAAAATCTTGCTCACCTCTGCAACACTTCCCTTTTCGCTTATGGCATCAGAAGAATCGTAAAGCCCTGTCTTTCCCTCAATGATTGCGATGTCCGCACCCCTGAAGTTTCTTACGAAGGTTTCCAGGATTGTGCTTTTGTTCAGCATGAAACTATCGAGGTTTCGCGAATACCTGCCAGTTGCGAGGTGGTGAAAACCCGGATCGATAAAATCAGGCCCAACCTTGTACGGCTGTACCTTATAACCTCTCTTAACGAGCAACCTCATCAAACCGATGGAAATCATCGTTTTTCCGACCTTACTGCTCGTTCCCGCTATTACGACTCTCGGAATGTCCATTGGCAGAAGTTTCACTTCGGTAATTTAGCTTTTACAGAAAACCTTAAATTAAGTTTTGAGGTTAAACTATAGCATGGACGAATTTGAGTATGCAATATTTGAAGATGAGGAGGAAGAAGTTGAAGGTGAGGATGACGTAAAGCTTGCTGAAATTTACAAGCTAGCATCCAAACTCCTCAAGTTGCTGGATGAAATCAAAAGCTTTGAATTGAGAGAGTCTGCCTCGCTCATGCTCATAAAGGAGATAGTGGGCGATGACAAGGTGCTTGTCGGGCTTGCAACCAAAATGCTGCAGGACATGAGCTACGGTTTCGATGATGATGAGAGCTACGTTAGCTGATTTTTAACAATCTTTGATTTTATCAGGCTGTAGTTTACGAATATTGCCCCGAAAAATATGTTAGTGTGGTAGGTTATCAACCTCCACATTCCAACGAGAATGCCGAGCACATTGGTCGGCACGAAGTTGGAATAAAGGTATGCCATGCTCACCTCAGCGATTCCGCTGCTTCCAGGAGTTAAGGGAACGAGGGAGACGATCACTATTATGAGCTGGGCGGTGTAAGAGTAAAGGAAATAAGCATCGTAACCGAGAGCAACGAGAATTGCTGAAGGGATTGCAAAACTTGCGCTCCACATAACAAGTGTAACAAAGTAAAGCACTATAATGCCAGATGGGGAGTCAGAAAGCATCTTTATCGTTGCTTCCCTGAATCTCCTGAGTTCTCTTGAAAAGATTGAGGAGTACTTTTCGGCCTTTCTTTCGTTGAACTTTCGAACGGCTTTGTAGAGAAGCTCAGCAAATCTGTCTATGCTGGACTCGTTCCTGAATATCCTGTAAAGAATGAAAAGAAAAACGATGAGGAGGGAGATGAAGATTACGGCTATCTTAAATCCGAAACTCGTCGAAAAACCTGTGATGATCAAAAAACCGGCAGGGCTGTCGAGAAATACATGGAATCGAGGATTCTCTCCGCAAGAACGATGAAAGCCGACGTGCCTACCTCTACACCTCTGTCCGAGAGCATCTTGACTCTAACAGGTTCCCCACCAGCGGAGGAGGGAGTTATGGAGGCTGTGAACATGCTCGCCATCGTTATTTCAAGAGAGTGGAAAAAAGAGATGTGATAACCGAGATAGTGTGAAAGGAGTTTCATGCGAAGTGCCCACAAAAGCCAGAAGGACACCTGGAGGAGGAAGGCTGCGAACAGCAGGAGCCAGTTAGCTCTCTTTATGGCACTCCAGGTTAGCTCCGACTCAGTGTACTTGAATATAATTGCCGTTACAACGATGCTCACGAGAATTCCTATCACTGCAGCCCTAACCGTCGAGCTCAACTTTCCCCCCGGATGCTCAATCCGGTTAACGATATAAACCATTTTCGTCCTTTGCTGATTCTACGTTGGAACTTCTGAAGTTCGGTAGGTATTCTTATGGGATAAGATAACTGAACTGTGTTATATCTCAATAAGTGGGATGGCAATTGTCCTTAATCTTTCAAGTTTTCTGGAGATGTTTACATTGGACGGGTAAAGTTAGGGTAAAGTTAAGCTTAGAGAAAACTTTTATTTTTTATCGTTTAATTTTTACATGCTCGGCGATTTGAGAATTGACCAGGTAGGTGTGGTTACGGCGGATATGGACAGAACGGTTGAATTTTTCAAAGAAAAGTTCGGCATAGACTTCGTTGTTTTTGAGACAGAGCAAGAGAGGGGAAGAATAAAGATTGGCCTGACGAATCTCGGAGAGGCGCAGCTTGAACTCATACAGCCTCTGGAAGGGGAAACAATCCACGCCCAATTTCTGAAGCGCAAGGGAGAGGGGCTGCACCATATAGGCTTCTTCGTAAAGAATCTGGATGAGAAGGTGAGGGCTGCGAGAGAAAAGGGGATGGAGGTGATAGAGCGGGGGGAGATTGCGGGAGTTAAATATGCTTACCTCGACACTGAGAAGGACATAGGCATAACCTTGGAGTTCATCGAGGTTTGATGAGTTTAAAGGTTTAAGCTCGCCGTTTTCTGCTGTAAAGCTCAGTAGCAAGCCATAGGGGGAGAAAGACAGCTCCAAGAACAGCAAGCAATGTTGCGAGAAGAACGGTGAAGAACTTTAAAATTCTCCCCTAAACACCGAGTCTGCAAGCCAGAAGGCAAGAATTGCGTAAACAAAAATTCCTAAAACGACTTTGATAGTTAGGTCTGCCTTCTCGTCTTTGCTGAACTCTGATCTATCAAGGGAGGAGGAGTATGCGATCAGCTCAGGTAAATCTTTCCAGCCGTATCCATTTTTGCGCAGCAGAACTGTGAGTGAAATGAAAACTCCAGCAAACAAAGCAAGCTCCCACGCAACAAGCTCCATTATCTTTCCTTCAAACTGGTATTTATCTGGAGAATATGAAACAACAATAGACATCAAGCCAACAACGAGCAAGAGGAAGAAGAGAAAATAAACCTGCCCAAAATGTCTTCTTGCCTCAACACTTCTCAGAGCTTTGAAGCTGTAGCCGTAGCTTTTAGCCAGAATCAGGGCAAAAAACCATGGTGAAAAGAAGTACAGTGCTGTCACAAGCATAACCCTCCCCCCAGCCACTAATGCTTCGAGGTCGAATTTCTCCTTGGGAGCTTCAGGCTTTGAGGCTTCGAGGAGGTTTCTAAAGCTGAAGGGAAAAGTGAGGGCTACTAAAAGCGTTAGAATCAGCACTTTTCTGAAGATTGGTTTCATGCTTGCCTCAACCTTTCATCCTCTATCTCTGTTCTCTTCTTTTCTCTAAACAGCAGGAGAGATGGGAAGGAAAGAAAGAGAGCAAGAATGAAGCTCAGGGGTGTGCTGAGATCGGAGTAAGTACTGAGAATTAGGAATAAGAAGGCTGCCTGAATGGCTACAGTGAGTAAAGCTCGCATACAGCATGTTGTCACGGTGACTTAAATGTTTTTGTCGGGCATGGTCTTCTGCTAACTATCAGTTAATTTTAGGAAGGTTTTACTGGAATGCCGAGTCAAGAAAAGGAAGTAGTATTATTGAAATCTCTTACTTTATCGAGCGAGCCTCCATGGCCACAGTGCCAGAATCGTATAGCAACCATGCTTGTGCGAAGTGAAGTATAAATATTTCATCACTCAAATTGATTGATATGTCACATCAACACATGGACTTCGACAACTTCCTAACTGAGTTCCCTCCAGTGTATGGTACTCGTGACAGTGCAGGCCTCGCAAAGAAGAGAATGGTTGGAACAGTTGCTATAGCCCTTACACCCGTTTTAGCAGCTCTATCTGCCTTTATCCCTGAGCACTTAGGATATAGCTCAGGACTGATCCTCGCAGTGTTCCTTCTCTGCTGCGTTGTGTTACTCGCTTCTTTGGGATACTACATAAGGTTCGATGAAGCTGTGCTTTCCCGCATAGCGAGGTTCATCACTGCCTTCAACCCCGACTCGTGGGCATGGTACGACACCCTTACAAGGTACATTGTAATGAGTAAGGGCGGCAGAGTAATCGTTTTTGTGCCCGCCTTTAATATCCCTGGCAGCGCGTATCTAAGCAGCGATTCTGCACTTTTCGTGTGTGACGAGTTCGAGGAAGGGCGAGCAAGAGTCAGGGATTGATTGCGACTCGCAATTGGGAGGTTTTTTACCATAACCAGAAAAATCGCCGAGTTTGAAGTAATTTCCCCGAAAAAAGAGAAATTCCACTTTAAAGTCTTTGTTGGAAGAGCTGTTCTCCCCCACCCATACGACCCAAGCAAAGTGATACGTGGAGACTGCTTGGTGATGTTCTGGTACTCCCGACTTTCTCATGGGGTTAACGTAGATCCGTCGAAGGTTGTTGAGATTTATCGGAGGTTTGCAAGTAAACTGCAATGAGCCGGCTATGTGAATGAATGCCTCTGGTTATCCCTTCCTTCTCACTATAGAAACTCGCTAAGCCTCACATTTAGGACTCCGAAAGCTTGGAAATAAAAATGAAAGCATCCCCAAGCTAAATCCACCCCATTAACCCACCAAAGATCACCAGAAGCACCGCATCGAATGCCAGAATCCCAAAGCTAACTGCAGCTTGCTTTTTCATGGAATCCATGTCATAGACCCAGTATGCGACGAGGAAGAATGGTAGATAACCAACGAGAAATATCAGCCAAGGCATTTTGGCGTTCCACCACCAGTATTCCCAGATGAGGGCATCGGCAGCGTTCAGAATGATTTCAACAACAACGCAAGCTGCAGCCAGCACAATTGCATAGAAAATTCTGTTGTTGATGCCAAGAATCTTTTTATTTCTGTCTTCAGGTAAGAGCTTTGTTGCAGCCACACCCATTATGGCGAACATCATGCTTATCTCGATATTCAGCCCTATCAGAATCAGAAATGCAGTTTTACCAGGAGCCATCCAAACTGCAGCGTAGTTGGTGAAGTGGAAAACGAGGGCGTTCCATATCTCGTTGAACCAGTCCATACCCCAGAAGGCAAGGCCCGCAAAAACAGCCCTGTAGTTTTTCAGTTGAATTTCGTTAGCGTAAACGTAAATCACAACGAGCAGGAGGGTTATCACATACCACTGAAACTGCGACGCATCTCTCAGTATTGCCAAAGCCTCGTTTGCTGCTTGCGTTGGCATGTCACTAATTTTATCCTTAACATTTAAAGCTTTCCTTTAATATTTCTGCGAAACAAATTTCTACCTTCCTACCAATTGATGCCATGTATTTCATAACCTCCAATGAAGGAAAGTTCAGAGAAGTTAGGGAGATGGCCTCGAAGTACGGCTTAGAAATTGAATGGCTCAGAATGGAGTACATCGAACCACAGGGAAACAGCCTGGAGGAGATAGCAAGGTTGAGTGCGGAGATGCTGGCTGAGAAGGTTGACGGAGAGTTCGTAATAGAGGACAGCGGGTTGTTCGTTGAAGCCCTGAAGGGTTTTCCCGGTCCATACTCAAGCTACGTTTTCAAAACCATCGGCAACGAGGGTATCCTGAAGCTCATGGAGGGAGTTGAGGACAGAAGAGCCTACTTCATGGCCGTTGTTGCATACTGGGATGGTAAGACAGTGAGAACTTTCACCGGCAGGGTGGATGGTGAGATTTCAAGAGAGATTAGGGGAACACAGGGCTTCGGCTACGACCCCATCTTCCTCTACGGTGACAGAACCTTTGCAGAAATGAGCACGGAGGAAAAGAACAGGTTTTCGCACAGAAGAAGAGCTTTTGAAGAGTTCTTCAAGTGGTTTAAGGAGAATAAAATTTAAAAAATTTATTATAAAATTTAAAAAATTTAATTCTTCAGAATCCTCCTCGCTGCCGCTCTCTCCTTCTGGTCCCTTCTCCTTCTCAAGTCCCTTGGCGGCAATGACGTCATCGATTCTCAGTATCATTATTGCAACCTCTGTTGCACTGGTGATTGCCTGGGTCTTGACTTTGAGCGGTTCAAGGACGCCTTTCTCCTTCATGCAGGTGACTTTTCCGCTGAAGACATCCACGCCGTAGGTCGTCTTGCCCTCCTCGTGGGCCTTTCTCAGCTCAACCAGGATGTCGATTGGGTCAAGTCCTGAGTTCTCGGCAAGGGCCCTTGGAATGACCTCCAGGGCTGACGCAAAGGCTTCTGCTGCAAGCTGCTCTCTTCCACCAAGGGTTGGTGCCCAGTCTCTGAGTTTGAGTGCAACCTCGATCTCAGGAGCTCCACCGCCAGCCACGACCTTTCCGCTCTCAAGGGCAGTCTTGACGACCTTAATGGCATCCTGCAGGCTTCTCTCAACCTCATCCACAACGTGCTCGCTGCCACCCCTGATGAGTATTGTCACAGCCTTGGGGTTCTTGCAGCCCTCAATGAACACCATCTTCTCGTCTCCGACCTTGCGCTCTTCAACAAGCTCAGCCTCTCCGAGGTCTGCTGAGCTTATCTCTCTCAGGTCAGTGATGATCTTAGCTCCGCATGCCTTTGCAATCTTCTCGATGTCGCTCTGCTTCACTCTCCTCACAGCCAGAATTCCTGCCTTTGCAAGGTAGTACTGGGCCAGGTCGTCAATGCCCTTCTGGCAGAAGACCACATTTGCCCCCGCCTCTGCAAGCCTGTCAACCATGTCCTTGAGCATCTTCTCCTCCTGCTCGATGAACTTCATTAGCTGGTCTGGGTCGGTGATTCTGATCTCAGCATCAGTCTCAGTCTCCTTGACTTCGAGAGCGGCCTTGAGAACTGCAATCTTTGCGTTCTTCACTCTCTTGGGCATTCCTGGGTGCACAACCTCCTTGTCAATGACAATACCGTTCACCAGCTTTGTGTCCGCAACACTGCCACCCTGCCTCTTCTCAAGCTTGATGTTGTCTTCATCAACCTTGTAGCGGTCATCAACCTTCTCTGCGACCCTCTTCACCGCTTCAACAACAATGCTGCTGAGGTGGTCAAGCGCATACTCTGAGTGCTTTCCAGTGATTGCAGTTGCAGCTATCTTCTTCAGCGTTTCAACGTCCTCAACGTCAATGTCCATCGCAATGCTCTCAAGAACCTCTACAGCCTTGTTTGCTGCCATTCTGTAGCCTCTGGCAATCACAGTCGGGTGAATGTCCTGGTCAAGCAGCTCCTCAGCCTTCTTGAGCAGCTCTCCAGCCAGGACTACGGCAGTTGTGGTACCATCTCCAACCTCATTGTCCTGTGTCTTGGCAACTTCAATGATCATCTTTGCTGCTGGGTGCTCAACATCCATCTCCTTGAGAATTGTAACTCCATCGTTTGTTATAACAACATCTCCAAGGCTGTCAACCAGCATCTTGTCCATGCCCTTTGGCCCAAGAGTGCTCTTTACAGCCTCTGCAATTACACGAGCGGCCATTATGTTCATTCTCTGGGCATCTCTACCAACAGTTCTCTGAGTTCCCTCCTTCAGTATCAAAACCGGAGTCCCCTGCAACGTGGCCATCCCGCTCACCTCCCCTTCTGCAGATATTGGTGGATTGGAATTTCTATATATACTTTTCGGTGAAGTTTTATCCTGTCCGCGCTCTGGATGTGCAGGATAAACTCTCCAAATTAACGAACTGGCCGAAAAAGGAAACGATGTTCCTCTCTTGATGAATTTCAGCCAGTGGCCATTGAATCCTAATCCACAAAATTTTATATAAAATAAGTCCAAATCTGAATGTGCGGTATGCAATCTTCGATGAGTCCAATCTTGAGAGCGTGCTGAAGGCTATCGGAGAAGCTACTCCGGAGTTTAAAAGATTCAGATACGTGGAACTGATGGCAAAGTCGGAAAGAGGTGTTGTTGGAAAATACAGAACGCTCTACTTTCTTTTCTCTGAGGGGCCATTTGAGCTTGACATAGAACCCATAGAGATTTTTGAAGTTGAAATAGCCAGAGATGACGGTAATTTTCACAAGTTCAGGTTTGGAAAGTACTCCATAAGAGACAAAATTCTTCTAGACTGTGATTACAGGGATGAGCTGTTTCTCGATTACCTTCCGGCCCTGCTGTGCGAAATCAGCTCTGCAAAGCTGATGATCAATGACTGCAACTTAAGGGCAAGCCATCTTGCAGAAAGGGAAAGCGAAATCGTGAGAGAAGTTACGAGAATCTCGGAGAAGGTTAAAACGCTCAGCATCGAAAAACTTGAAGAACTATCTTTTGAAGTTTTCGGCTCTAAGGGCATCTTTTTTCAGCAGCTACATGCTGTTCAAGGACGACGTTGAGGAAATTTTCTCCTCGATTGCAAGGGCAAGCAGCATCTCAAGCTTTCTCGGCGGGCTGCTCAGAGAGCAGATTGACGAGCTTAGAAATCAGCTTGAAACCATCAGCTACTTCGAATCGAGGTTTGAGCAAACCCTTTCTGGAGTGAGGGACGCATTCGATGTCGTTCATCTGCGTCTCGAAATGCTGAGAGGGAAAGAGAACCTTGAGCTTCAGAAGAGAACCTCAGCCCTGCAGGCTGCAGCGGCAATAATAGAGTTTGTGGCAGTATTTTACTACTCAATGAAAATCTGGGAGGCTTTTCTTCCCGTCAAGGAAATGCCCCACTGGCTCTCATTTTCTCTGCTTACCGCATTCACGTTTACAGTAGTTATGTACACGGAAGCACTGGGAGAGTACATTAGGGAGAGAAGGTTTTCGACAAAGTTCGTTCTGCTGACGCTAACCTTAACCGCCCTAATAATCCTGATGGCCACACTCCCTACTCTTTTTCAGCAGCCTCACCACTTTCAGGCGGTCATTGAGGAGTTTTATATGCTCTCTCTCTTGAGAAATGAGAAAATCAAGCAATTCAGCAGTTTCCTGGTCAGCATCTTTTTTCATTTCTAGGTAAGTCTCAATTGCCTCTCTCTCCATCTCAATGGCCTTTTCCAGAATTTCTTCGGGGCTCATGGAGTTTGTGGTTTGAGAAAAATAAAAACTTCACGCCTTCTCAACAATCACCTTTTCCCCATCCGCAACGCCTTTGAGATCTTTTATGTTGCCGACAATCTTACCAATAACGTTAACAGCACTTGCCGGCCTTATTTTATCGTCGCTTATTGGTGTTTTTCCGAAAAACAGGCATATTGCATTTCCAGGAATCCAGTATGCCACATCGCCAAGCTCGACAACATCCTTCGAGTTCTCCTCCTTCTCAACCACAACTTGCGTGGTGAAATAAATCTCATCACCCCATCTGCTGGCAGTGGATTTTATTGGCAAAGCGCTGACTATTGCCTTGACAGTCTCAGGTGCCCACTCCTCGTAAAGCTCCACCTCACACTCCGCGCTTTCAAATATGACCCTCAACCTCATCCCAACACCTCGTTCACCCACTTCACAACCCTCTCCACCCTCTCCTTGGCTGTGCCAGATAATTTTCAGGCTTCAGAATCTCTCTCAACTCATCCTCTCTGAAATATTTCATTACTCTCTCATCTTTCAGAAGCTCATCAAGAAGCGACGAGTTGTTCTCGTAAGCTCTCATCGCCGCCTGTCTCAGAATCTCGTGGGCTTCCTGCTTCCCACACCTCTTTTCGTCATCTCTATCATGACAGCCTCACTCAAGTTGAGCCCCCTCTGCATCTCCAGATTCCTCCTGATGTTCTCAAGGTTGAGGCTCACACTGGAAACAACCTTTATCATCTTTGTCAGAATGTGATCGGCAAGAACTGTTGCCTCAACGAGCGTTATCCTCTCCGCCGAAGAATTCGTTAAGTCCCTCTCCTCCCACAGAATTGCAGACTGGTGCTGAGGTTCTACAAATCCCCTCACCACTCTGGCAAGGCCGCACACATTTTCGCAGTCTATGGGGTTCCTTTTGTGGGGCATGGTGGAGCTTCCGACTTGCTTGGCCTCGAATTTTTCCATCACCTCTCCAACTTCAGCCCTCTGGAGGAGTCTGAAGTTAAGAGCTATCTTTTCGAGTGTTGTGGCAAGATTCGCAAGGAACTCGATGTACTCGCAGTAGGAGTCTCTCGGTATTATCTGGCTTGAGATAATAGCTGGCTTCAGGTTTAGCAGCCTCATAACCTCCTCTTCTATCTCAAAGCCGTCGTTGCCAAAAGCGGCCTGAGTCCCCACAGCTCCGCTCATCTGGCCTACAAGCAGCCTGTCCTTCAGCTGCTGCATCCTTATGTAGTGCCTCGCAACCTCAGCCGCCCACAGAGCGAATCTGAAGCCGTAGGTTGTGGGCAATGCCGCCTGACCGTGAGTTCTGCCGAGGCAAACTACACCCCTGTATTCGAGGGCCTTCTCTGCGAGAATTCTCGCAAGTCTCTTGATTTTAACTTCAAGTATTTTCAAACTGTCCCTTAGCTGCAGGGCTGTTGCGGTGTCTATTATGTCGTTTGATGTCGCACCAAAGTGAACCCACCTGCAGCCAGTTGCCTCGGTAATGGCCCTCACCAGCGCCATTATGTCGTGCTTTATTTCTGCCTCGATTTCCTTTACCCTCTCAGGTGTGACGCTGTAGGCTTTCTTTTTAGCCTCTTTAGCTTCCTCTTCATTGAGATATCCTTTTTTGGCAAGAGCGCGCAGAAGAGCCATTTCAACCCTTACCATTCTCTTAATCTTGCTTTCCTCACTCCATATTCTTTTCATCTCGGGAGTTCCGTAACGGTAATCGATAGGGTGAACTATCATGAGCTTAAGTTAACAGGTGGCGATAAAAGGTTACCCTTTCAGCTTTTCAGTAAAAAAGAGTTAGATGTACGGGTTCTCGATGATGGTTGCTCCACCCTGTCCGCCCGCACCGCAGAGGGTGGCACAGCCATACTTCGCTTCCTGAACGAGAAGAATTCTCGCGAGTGTACCGAGAACCCTTCCACCGCTCGCTCCAAGTGGGTGTCCGATGGCAATAGCGCCTCCTTTGATGTTTACAGTCTCAGGGTCGAGTCCAAGCTTCTTTATCGTGTAGAGCGGGACAACCGAGAAGGCCTCGTTGATTTCCCAGTAGTCGATGTCCTTCGCCTCAAGGCCAGCTTTCTGCAACGCTTTCAGGCTTGCTGGAACAGGGCTCGCACCCATGATGCTCGGGTCGATTGACGCCCAGCCCATTGAAACGATTTTTGCCATTGGTTCGAGGCCATACTCCTTCATTTTCTTCTTGCTCATCAGCATTAGAGCTGTAGCTCCTGCGTTGAGTGGTGAGGAGTTTCCGGCAGTGATTACTCCACCCGGCTTGAAGGCTGGCGGGAGTTTCTCCACCTGCTCAAGTGTCGTGTCTGGGCGGATTGACTGGTCAACATCGATGACTTTCTTGCTTCCATCTGCCTGCTCCACTTCAATTGGGAGAATCTCTCCCTTCCACTTCATTGGGTATCCCTCTCCTTCAAGGAACCAGCCCTCTTTGACGGCCTGTGCGGCGAGCTTGTGACTCCTTACACCCCATTCATCCAGGTCTCTCTTCGTCCAGCCCATCTCGTCCTTCGCAACCTCGAACAGCTTCTCGGCAGTCAGACCCATGCTCATAGCGGTCATCAAATCGTACTTCTGTATCAAATCCGTGCGGGACATCAGTGTTGGCGAGACGCGAGGTGTGGATTTAGGTCCATCTGCATTGGCAGATGGGTCATGTGCTCGAAACCGCAAGCAATGACGATGTCAGAGTAACCAAGCATGATTTCCATTGTTCCGTGGTGAACTGCAGTGGTGGATGAGTTGCAAACCCTCTCAACACCGTGCGCAGGCACCTCTACTGGCAGCTCAGCGAGAAGCGGAACAACCTTACCACCGTAAAGCCAGTTCTCCTTCATCTGCATTGTGCAGCCTGTAATGACGTCTCCAATCTCCTTTGGGTCAATTCCAGTTCTGTTGACCATCTCCTTGATTAGCATTGCAGCAACTGCTGGCATGTCTATCTTGTTGAAGACATCCTTCTCAGGCTGCTTCGGTCTGCTTCTTGAGAATGCAGACCTCAGAAAGTCTACAATATATACCTCCTCCATTTCTATCACCCTGCAAACATCTTTATTAAAAAAATTAGATTACTGCAAAGGATGCTTTCTCACAACCCCGAGTCTTGAGGGTATCTTTCCGAGCAAAGACCTCGCTATAACCTCCATTTCGATTTCCCTTGTACCCTCATAGATTTCGAGGATTCTAACATCCCTGTACATCCTGCTTATGTGCTGCTCTCCCATGAAGCCATAACCTCCGTGGATTTGCAGAGCCTCATTCACGATG
>LZQN01000120.1_pt1 | contig 14246 bp, 19 predicted proteins | sample 768531 | NCBI WGS metagenome assembly LZQN01 (sample SAMN05207080, study PRJNA324506) | oil field metagenome | isolation source: sample BH-FW-7 from oil reservoir | place: India: Bombay High | collected 2015-12-02
CGAGGGAGGCTGCAGAAACTGGGCTGAGGTGCTGGCAGTAGCCTGTCCATTCTGCATGATAATGCTTGAGGATGGTGTTAAGGCTGTGGGGGCTGACAAGCAGATGGCAGTGATGGATGTCATAGAGCTTGTGTACGAAGCAGTGTATGGTGAGGAGTGACTTATTGTTATCATAATTTTTATGAGATTGACCAATAAATTTTTTAAGTATGAGAATTAGTTTGATTGATGGTTGGTAAAACGGAGGCGGTAATTCTCTACATGATTTCGGAAGGTGTGAGCACCATTGAGGAGCTGAAAGCAGTTCTCCCCGTCTCGGATAGCGAGATTGAAGGTATTATCGGAAGTCTTGAGCAGGAGGGTTACTTGGAAAGCTCGAATGGGTTAAAGCTCACAAAGAAGGGTTTTGAGACTTTAATGCAGGAAGAAGTCGTGAACATGGTCAGCGAGGTTAGGAAGCACATCGAGACACTCGCTTCGGATGAACTCGGCGATGCAGAGGAGGTAAGAGATGAGATTGAGAGGCTCATTACCGATGAGGATGTAGTTGGTAAGGTTGGAGAAGCCAAGCTATTTTTGCAGAGGCTGGCTCATGAAGAGGAGCGCAATGCTGAACTTTTAAAACCAGAGGAATTGGGAAAGACCGAGATAGTTATTCTCTACCTTATATCAGAGGGCGTAAGCCATTCTGTTGACATTAAAACTCTCCTCCCCATTTCAAGCAGCGAGCTGGACAGAGTACTTGAAGACCTTGAGATGGAAGGCTACATTGAAAACGCAGACGGTTTCAAGCTCACCAAGAAAGGTTTCGATGCTTTGCTTGAGAACTCCAGGGAGGTAAGGGATTATGTGGAGGATTATCTGAACAAGAAGGCTCAGAAGGTAAGCGAAGTGAGGAGACTGATAGAAAAACTGACTTCAGGCGAGGTGGAGGTCAAGAGCGGAATCAGTTATTACCTCTCTCCTGAAGAGAAGGTTATATCGCAGTGCAAGGACAGCTTAACAGGATATGAGTTTTATGCAACCAATATAAGGATCCTGAAATACAAGGCAACGACAAAGGGAGAGGAATTTGAGGATATTCCCTACTCAGAGTTGGAGGGAGTAGTCCTCTCGACTGGCAGGGATGTCAGGCTGCTGGCAGGGGGTGGAGCAATAATAGCTCTGGGAGTTCTTCTTGGTCTTGGTGTCATCGTCCTTTGCTCGGCCTTGGTGCTATTGGTCTTTATCTCTACAGAACCAGCGTCTTTTACGAATTTACACTGCTTGAAGGCAAGAAATCATTCAAAAAATGGAGAATATTCGATACGGAGTCAAATGAAGTTCGTGAGTTTGTGAGATGTGTCAGGGAAGAGATTTCAAAAAGGAAACTAAAGAGAAACCAATATAACTCATTTTAAAATCCTTCGTTCATGAGGAAGAGTGTTCCGGTAATCGCCCTACTCCTCACTGCCGCCCTGATAAGGCTTTACAACCTCACTCTGCCCCCACTCTTCTTCGATGAAAGCATTCACGCAACAATTCTGAAGTCCCTCTTTCATGGAACCTACAAGTACGATCCCGCCTATCACGGCCCCTTGCTTTACTACTTGCTTTACATTCCCGTCCAGTTGCTTGGGGAAAGCGAGTTCTCATTGCGCATCCTTCCTGCGATCACAGGAGTGGCTGTGGCACTGACTCCTTTTCTCTACAAGAGGTTTGTTGGGAGCCAGGCTGCGCTCATGGCTTCAGTTCTGGTTACGATTTCAGCAGTAATTGTGAACTACTCCAGGTTCTGCAGAGCAGACATCTTCCAGCTCCTTTTCACAGCTTTGTTCGTTTACTTCATTTTCAGGTACCTTGAAAGGGAAAAGAGGTTGTCCGAATTCAAATTGGATCTGGACACGCTGCTGCTGGCAGTAGCCTTTACCTTCCTCGCACTCTTCGCCACACTGAAGGAGACATTTTACCCGATAGCGGCAATCTTCCTGCTGTACTTCATCTTCGACATCAGAAAATTCAGACTCTCCGACTTAGCAATCTCCGTTGCAGTTTTCCTTTTCATATACTCTGCCCTTTACACCAACCTATTTACCTACACTGCCCCTCTCACCAATTTCTCGGAGTTTCCGGCTGTGAAGGCAGTAAGCTACTGGAAGTACCAGCACGACATAGCGAGAATCGCAGGGCCTTGGTACTACTACCTTGAGCTCACCCTACTCTACGATTTTCCGGCTTTTCTTGTTGCAATCTTTGCGGTGTATGCCATAATAAAAAAGAGAAGCAACTTCGAAGGTTTTACCGCCTACTGGTTCCTGAGCTCCCTGATCTTCTTCTCCTACATGCAGGAAAAGGTTCCCTGGCTCAACGTCCACATCCTCTTTCCGATGTACATCCTGGCCGGAATCGGATTGAGCAAGCTTTCCTCTCAGGTGGACAGGAGGAAGGTTACCGCACTTGCTGCGCTGTGCATTCTCTTCTCAGCCTACGGCTCCATCCATACTAACCACATCAACCCGGTAAACCCCGCAGAGCCGGCTCTTTACCTACCCACCCAGTACGATGTCAGAGATTTCGCAGAAAAAACGAAAAACAAAACCGTCTACGTGTTCACGAGCGTCGGGGAGTACTGGCCTCTCGCCTGGTACCTCAGAGAACACAAGGCTTACTTCATAACCACCGGTGTGGAGGGGAGGAGCTTTAAGGAAGGGGAGTACATTGTTGTCAACGCAACCAACGACCTGAGGCTGGACAAAGCTAATCTGGAGTTCGTTGAAACCATGGTGGTCAGGTGCTGGACTTTCTGGACCACACCTCAATTGGAAAGACTTCCAGAATTTCTTGTGTTCAGAAAGCCCCTCACTGACGTCTCCTGCATGAATTTCAGCGTTTACAAAGCCAAGTAGTGATTTGATAAACCTTTTAAAGTCCCTTTTCCTATGGGGTTCGTGAGACTCTCGATTAGCGACTTCGAGGAGTGGTTGAGGGAGAGGGGATACGATTTGATGATGGGTGAGCAGAATTTCAGGCTCTACCTCGACCTTGGCTTTTCGGCACTGCTCTTCTACAACAGCAACCTTCTTTTCAGCTTCATTCTGGACAAATTCGGTCTGAAGAGTGCCGATGAGAGAGTGCCGGACAGGTTGAGGTTTGAGATTGCGAAGAGGTTAAAGAGGATTGAGGCCACAAAGGATGAAATTGAGATAGAGCTACTCTGAAACAACTCTCTTTCCCCTCTCGCTGGGGATCACTTTAATTTTTGCATCATCGAAGCTGAGGTCGAAGACTTTGTTGAGAACTCTGTCGAGAAAGACTGCAAGTGCAGCAACCTCGCTGTGAGGTTGAGTGCCGATTGAAATGTTCAGGTGGCAAAGCTCATAAACTTCCGGTGGGACCTTTTCCGCTCCAACCACCACGAGAACCTTCTCAGCTTTCTTTATTTCATCAAGCTTTTGAGGCAGGGGAATTCCGTACATCGTTAAATGGACTTTCAGCCCATCAAACTCTCTGAGCAGTCTTCTCCAGTTCACAGCCTCAATGAAAAAGTCTCCACCCCACCTCTCCACAACATCCCTCACGCTGTCGAAGACTGATCTGTCCTCAACGTCGAAGTATATTCCCTTTGCACCGAAAGCTCTCGCTGTCAGAGCAACGTGAGTCGAAACTCGCTTATCCCTCTCGGGTCTGTGTCCAAGTCTCAGGACATAGACTTCCATACCGCATCCCCTTAACTTTCTCTCTTCAGCGTAATTTCTAGGCTTTAATTATCCCCTCAACGATCGGAAACTTCTCGCAGTCATCCTATGATTAAAGGGACCACCAATCAGTTCTCTCTGCGAGGCTCCAGCAGCACCGGCAATGCTCATCTGCTTTCCTCACCCCTCCTCTTTTAAAGGTTTCAGAACCTTCACGACACTGTCCCTTATCACCACCTCAACCTCTCCAGCACCTATTGGATTGCCGTCGCACGAAACGACCTCCTCAGCATCTATTTTGACCACTTCATCATCAAAACTGATGGTGGTCGTGACAATTGGCTCTATCCTCCTCAGGTCATCTTTAGTGTAGGTCGATACAACAATTCCCTCGCTCACGCAGGCAACAACACCCTTAAAGCCGAGGAAGGCAGAAAGAGAAGCCCCACCAGCAATGCCCTTGCCGAGGAATCTTCTGTCAGTCATGGCCACGAATATGTTGCCGAAAACGCCATCAACAACCCTCTCCCCCACCTCCACCCTCGCTCTGAACTTTCTTGGCTTGGCTATGACCTTCTCACCCATCATGAATCTGCGCGCATCTACCTGGACCTTTTTTCCGTTAACAGTTGAAAGTATTGTGGAGCCAACAACAACGTCGTTAAAAGCCACCCTCTCCTCCCCGCCAAATTTAACCACCAGCCCCCTCATCTCAACCTCTTTCAGCTTATCAAAGTCCGGCGGACAAAGCGCAGGACCGACATTGGTTGTGCCGATACCGATGCAGAGAAGAGGCGTTTCAGGCCTTGCCGAGGCGGCATCGCTTACTGTTCCGTCTCCTCCAAAGACGGCTATCACATCAACCTTACCGTCCAACATCCTTACCAGTTTTACCGTGTCAAGCCTTGTGTTCGTTTCCTCCAGATTTACGATCTCAGCTTCTATGCCGAGCATTTCAGCAATCTTTTTGGTGGTAACAAACCCTCCGTCAAGCTTTTTCAAAACCTCAATTACCGTTTTCCTCTTCAAGTCATCAAAGCCTCCCCCCGCGTATGGATTGAGCACAACTCCGATCTTCACAATCAGAGTTGCCAAGAACTTTTAAAAATCTCCCCATACTTGTGTCATGCGAGTAGCCTTCACGAAAATGCACGGTAACGGTAACGACTTCGTCCTGATTGACGAGTTCAACGGAGTAATAGTGGAGGAAGAAGAAAAGCCAAGATTTGTGAGAGCGGTGTGCCATAGAAACTTTGCTGTTGGTGCTGATGGTGTCCTCTTCGTTCAGCCATCAGAGAGAGCAGATGTCAGGTTCAGATACTTCAACAGTGATGGGAGTGAAGCTGCGATGTGCGGCAACGGCATACGGTGCTTCTCCCGCTACGTTGTGGAGGAGGGCTACGCGGGAGAGAGGCTGAGGGTTGAAACCCTCGCGGGAATTCTTGAGCTTGAAGTGAAGAGAGAAGATGGATGGTGGGTAAAAGTCGACATGGGAAAGCCAAAGTTCGAAAAGGAGGCGATTCCCGCAAAAACCGACGTGTGGGGATACGAGGTGGAGCATGAAGGCAGGAGATACAAGATTTACGCTGCAAACACAGGAGTGCCACATGTTGCTGTTTTTGTGGACGATCTTGACTTTGACATTATCCCTCTCGCGAGAAAAATCCGCTACGCTGAGATTTTTCCCGAAGGAACCAACGTGAACTTTGCGAAGGTGGATGGAAACACCATTACGGTTAGAACCTATGAGAGGGGTGTTGAGGGGGAAACGCTAAGCTGCGGAACTGGAAGCGTTGCCGTTGCTGCCATAGCAAACAAACTGGGTCTGACTGGAAAGAAGGTTGATGTTGTGACAAAGGGTGGTTTGCTCAGGATAGAGCTAACAGAGAAAACAGCCTACATGACAGGGGGAGCGAGCAGAGTTTTTGATGGAATTTTGAAGCTCAACGAGCTCAGATATGATGTTTGAAAACCGCTTAGTTCTCTCTGCCATGGCCGGAATAAACGATGCAGAGTTCTGCAGAGATCAGAAAGCAGCGCTGGTAGTGCTTGGAGGGTTCAATGCCGATAAAAAGGCCATTGGGGCTGCAGAGAAAGCAGTTAGGAGAGGGAGAAGGGAGTTCCTGTTCGGAATAGAAGGGATCGAGGGAGAGATAAAAAAGCTTGGAAGGAGGAAATTTGCTGTAAACGTCAGGTCATCGTCTCTGGAAGGCTACATAGAGGTTGCAGAGCTTGTTGATGACTATGGAGGCATAATCGAGATAAATGCTCACTGCAGACAGCCAGAATTCGTCGAGATCGGTTGCGGAGAGTGGCTGCTTTTCAACCACGAGAAGCTGGTGGAGATAGTCTCCAGAACTTCCAGAGTTGCACCTACGTTTGTAAAGATAAGGGGAGGACACAGACTGGACTATGAAAAGCTCGCTCAAAACCTCTTCAATGCCGGTTGCTTGGCTGTTCATATTGACGCGATGATTCCGGGTGGTGGGTGCGATTTTGCCTTGATAGAGAGAATTTCAAGAATAGGGAACGTTATAGGAAACAACTCCTTCGTTGACATCGAGAGCGGGGAGAGAATCATAATGGCAGGAGCAAAGATGGTCTCGGCAGCAAGAGCAGTTTTGAAGGTCAGAATTTCTTCGAAAAGATGCTGAAGAGCCCCCTTCTCTCACAGCCCGTCGAGCTTAATTATGGGCGATCCCGATGAGGTCGGAGATTGTGCAGTTTCTTGCCCTCGTAAAGGCTATCAGACTCTCTTTCAGGCTGTAGAAAATTCTTCGACTGTAGTAAACTGCAGAGCCTATCTGCACAGCCTTTGCACCGGCCATTATGAACTCAAGAACGTCTTCGAAGCTCGTTATTCCTCCACAGCCTATTATCGGAACCTCGACTTCTTTGTAGAGGTCGTAAACGCATTTCAGGGCTATGGGCTTGATTGCTGGCCCGCTTACACCACCCGAAATATTGCTCAGTACAGGCTTTCCAGACATTATGTCAATCTTCATTCCTCTGAGAGTATTTGAAATCGTGATTCCATCAACTCCTGCATCTTCGAGGACTTTTGAGAGTTTTAGGTAGTCATGCATCGCTGAGAGCTTTGCAAAAACGGGATTTCTCGTTTTTCTTTTCAGCTCTTCAACTATTGCTGCTGAGAGCTCAAAATCCGATCCCAGGTCAAAGCCGGCCCCCTTCACGTGGGGGCAGCTGAGATTGAGCTCATAACCGTGAGGGTAGGGGAGTGCGGAGTCAAAAATGTCAACTAGCTCAGAAAACTCTTCTACGGAGTACCCGTAGAGGCTCACAACGAGAGGTGCCTCATTCGTGTAGTCCTTCAACTCCTCAGCAAACTCTCTGGCTGCAGGAGATGCTAGACCGACGGCATTTATAAGGCCGCATTTCCAGTTTATAACGGTCGGATTCCTGTATCCATCCCTCTCCTCTATTCCTACCGACTTTGCGACAACCCCTCCGGCATCCCTTGCGATGAGGTTGAGGGAGTGAACCTTGCTGCCCATAATTCCGCTTGCAAGCATGAGTGGATTTTTCATCCTTAAACCACCGATCTCCGTTTCCAGTGGATTCATTGTGTTTATTTTGTGTGGACATTAAAAAAGGTTTGGTGGTCGAGAAAAAATTAAATCCTCAACCAAGGAATTTAATTGTGGAAAAAATCCTCAAACTCTTGGAGAGGGGAGAGGGAGAGAACGTAGAGTTCAAGGAGTTTTTGAACTCCTTTCACCTTAGAGAAGGCAGGTTCAGGCAGCTTGCCTGCCAGATGAACCACAGAATTATAATGGGCAAAGGTGTGGCTCTTTATGTAATAGGTGTTTCTGACAGCGGTGAGATTAAGGGTATAGATGATGGCAAATTTTCCGAAACAATCGAAGTTCTGCGGAAGCTTGCCACCGAAATTGAGGCTGAGGTAAGCTCTGTTGAGAGGTACGAAGTTAATGGAGGTTACGTAGGGCTGGTGGAGGTCAGGAAGGCAAAGGCAAAGGAACACATACTTGTTGGAACCGCGGGGCACGTTGATCACGGGAAATCAACACTTGTCGGCTGCCTTATCACAGGAAAACCCGATGATGGGGACGGGGCGACGAGGGTCTACCTCGATGTTTTGAAGCACGAGATAGAGAGGGGGTTGAGTGCAGAAATCAGCTTTGCCGTTTTCGGCTACAGAAACGGGGAAGTTATGAGGATGAAAAATCCGATGAGCAAGGCGGAGAAGGCGATGGTTGTTGAAACTGCCGACAAGCTGGTGAGCTTCGTTGACACTGTTGGCCATGAACCGTGGCTCAGGACGACCATAAGAGGTCTGCTGGGCCAGAAGGTCGATTATGGCCTTCTCGTGGTTGCTGCAAACGACGGTGTGATGAGAACGACAAAAGAGCACCTTGGAATCATGCTCGCGATGGATTTGCCGGTCATTGTAGCTGTAACGAAGGTTGATATGGTCGATGATGCGAGACTGAGCGAGGTCTTGCAGGAGATATCAACGACTCTCAGAAGAGTTGGAAGGGTTCCAACCATTTTGAAGTCAAAGATAGATGCCAAAAAAGCTGCTGAGATGCTAAAAAGCAACAAACTTCTCGTTCCGGTCGTCATAACTTCTGCCGTTACACTGGAAGGATACGACATTCTGGAGGAAATTTTCCTGCACTTACCAAAACGCTATACCTCGGATGCTGACTTTCTCATGTACATAGACAAGATTTACAGGGTTACAGGAGTTGGAACAGTTGTAAGCGGGAGCGTGAAGAGTGGAGAACTTGCAGAGGGCGAGGAGGTTTACATAGGGCCCTTTCAGGATGGTAGCTTCAGGAAAGTTAGGGTTCAGAGCATAGAGATGCACCATTACAGGATTGACAGAGCAAAGGCGGGAGATATAATCGGAGCGGCAGTCAAAGGAGTCAGATACGACGAGTTGAGGAGAGGAATGGTTATAAGTAAGAAAAAGCCAAAGGCTGTGTGGGAGTTCGAGGCTGAGGTTTACGTCTTCACACACCCAACACTTATCAGCGTCGGTTATGAGCCTGTTATGCACGTGGAAACCATTTCAGAGACTGTGACGTTTGTGGAAATGGACAGAGAGTATCTCAAGCCTGGAGACAGGGGCGTTGTGAGAATGAAGTTTAAATACCATCCCCATTTCGTTTACGAAGGGCAGAAGTTCATATTCAGGGAGGGAAGGAGCAAGGGGATGGGGGAGATAAGGAGGGTTTTTGATCTCTAGCTTTAACGAATTTTTCATGAAAAATTTTAAATAATTTGTTGTCTGTCATAACTGGTTAAAACCTAGCTGAGGGTATAAAAATGAGTTGGGACGATTGGGTTTTTGGGATATTAACAGGTGGACTGTATAATATTGGCAAGACAGCTTACAAGGCGAGTAAAGCCGCCGATGCTGCCGGAGATGCGGTGGAGGAAATAGCCGAGAGTGCGGGAGCAACTCTCGCAATTCTCGGAGATACTGTAGCCAGACTTGGAGGTGATCTCGAGTCCTTCATCAACGAGCTTGAGGAACTTGTAACGATAAAAAGAGCGACTCCTCGCGACGAGGAGGATTTGTGGGATGAGGAGGTGGAGAGACTCAACGCGTTGAGGCAGAGAGAGGCCGAACTTCTTCATGAACTCGAGCAGCTTGGCGCCTCTGACCGGGAGGATTTTTCCTGGCACGACATCTTTTGGGGTGCACTCATAGGAGAGCTTGAAGAGTTCTTTGAGGAGTTCAGAATTCGCAGCAAACTGGCAGTTGTTAGAGCCGCAATAAGAGAAATACTCTACGAGGAACCGGGAGTCATTCCAACAAGCATTTACCACTTCAAGGAGATTCTGGAGCGCTTTAACACACTGGAGCAGCCCAGAATAGAGGAAATAATGGATTCCGGACAGGACAACCTGGAGGAGATTTACGAAATTCTGCAGGAGGTGAAAAGACTCTTCGTGGTGAAAACGTGGAGACCGGTTCCGGATGAGGAGCTAACTCCAGAGAAAAGGGATAGACTCAGGAAACTTGAAAGTATGCTAGAGACTTACAATGAACTGATTGAAAGGAATCTGAAGATAACTGAGGAGCTGAGAAAGGTGATTGTCAACGTTCAGCCTTCGGATTTGGTAGTTAAACCACTGGGCACGGCTAAAGTTAAGGGCGTTTCAGAGAAAATGTCTCTGGAAATGGCAAAACCTGCCGTGGAGCATTCGATGAATTTAGCAAGAACACAACCAGTTGGGATTAAGGTGGCCACCCTTCTCAAGCGTAACGAAGTTACTGGGATTTTGGGGAACTACAACTTTGCCAAAGGTGTTGCGAAATATTACGAAAGAGAGCGGCTGAAAATCGAAAAGGAGATATTCAGAATAAAGTGGGTTGCCGTCGAAGAGCCGGGTTTGATCCCCAAAATTCTGGACGAGGTAAGGCAGACAGTTGGACACGTTAGATCGGAGGAATTGCCCCGCGTTGACAATGTTCTTGACAGCGTAAATCTCACCGTGCTGGAGATGAAGGGTGTTCTGCAGAACCTGAATAAATCCGCGGAGAGTTCACAGGCTTAATCGATTTCATCTCTGCAAACAGCTTTTACATTAAGCTGGGCATTGGGATTCTGGGCGCGCTGATATTTGCCAATCTAATTGCAGGACTCGTGGTTCTAATTAAACTCGCCGTGAATCTTTAAATTTTATTTAACCAGTATTTCGTAATCATCGTGAAGGAATACTTTTTTATAAATTTCTGAAAGAAGTTATGCATGGAAGAGGGGATTACAAGAATTGGTGTAAGCCTGCCGAAAAACCTGCTCGATGAGTTTGACCGCATAATATCAACCAGAGGTTACTCTTCAAGGAGTGAGGCCATCAGAGATGCCATAAGAACATATATAACTGAGTACAGGTGGCTTGAGAGCGAAAAAGGAGAGATTGTGGGTGTTCTTGTGGTGCTCTACGACCATCATGTGAAGGGTGTCAGCGACCTGCTGATTGACTTGCAGCATGACTTCCATGAAATTATAACCTCAAGCACGCACATTCACCTCAACGAGGATCAGTGCCTTGAGATGATACTGGTTAAAGGGAAAATGGAGAGAATAAAAGTGCTTGTTGACAGAATCTCAGCCGCAAGAGGTGTAATGAACGTCAAACTGATTTCAGCAGTCAAAAAGGTTTAGGATTCGTAACTTGCAACACCTCTGCACATGAGAAATACCGCTGCATACTCCGGGAGCCTGACCCTTCCAGGATAAATCTTCCCGCTGAAGTCCCCTATGCTCAGATTCATCTTCTTCGTAACCTTTACCACGACCTCTTCATCACCAAAGGCCAGAGCATCTTTAAGGGGGTTGAAGCTGTCAATGTCCTCCACTTCAGTCACTCTCAGCCCGGTTTTGCCGTGAAGACTTCCAGGGAGCCTTATCAGCCTTTTAATGTCTGCAGTGACTGGTGCGTCGATGTGGATGCTGAGGGGTGTGTAGTCGAACCTCTCAATGGCACGGATAACTTTTTTGGTCAGCTTCTCTTTTTTTAAGTCTGCAGGTGAGATTTTGAGCTTACTCGCTAGCCTCTTATCCTCCTCAAGCTTTTTTCTGAGATAATTTAGAATTCTCCTCGCTGCGTTTGAATTTGCAATCGTGTCTCCAACAACAATCTTAGGTGAGTTGAGACGGAGGTAATCCACAATCTCTCTCCTTTCTGCACTTCCGAGAGAGAGGAACTCCTCATCATGGACGTGAACATGATACCCCCTCCCCCCTGAAAAGTAAGTCTTCATGTCCCTTATCCCGAAATCTGCGCGGAGGACGCCTGTAAGCTTTTTTATCTCCCTCTTTGCCAATTCAAAAGACATTTCGAAAGATTGCGTTTTTACGGGCAGGTGGTCTGCGTCAACGTCAAAGATGAGGTCCGCACCCAACCATCCCTTATCTTCCATCCTGTCCTCGTCCGGTCTTTCGTAGTAGGCTGAGGAGAAGTATATGTGAGCCGGAACGTTGGATAGCACGTATGCTCTGAAGTCAATCTCAGACCTGAAGGAGATGTGCCTGTGCATCACAAAATCCGGCAGCGCTTCGAGAGGAACGAACGCAAATTCTCTTCTCTTAAACTCCCTTGGAAGCTCTATATCATTCTTGGAGTAGTACTCCTCAAATTTCTTTTTAAGGAAAAGCTTTGTCAGCATGACTTCAGAATCTGCAGAACCACTCTTCTTTTCCTTCTTCTTGTGTCGAAGTTAATCACCACAACCTGCTGCCACGTTCCCAGAATTAGCCTGGAGTTGTGGAAGGGGATCAGGACGGATGGTCCGATTATGCTCGCCTTAACGTGTCCTGAGCCGTTGTCATCCCCCCACGTTTTGTGATGCTCGTAGTTGTCCCCATAGGGAGCGATCTTCTCCATGATCCTTGGAAGGTCTTTCTTCAGGCCCGGTTCGTATTCGATAGTTGTTATTGCCCCCGTACTCCCAACGCTGAAGACGAGAACAGCTCCGCTTTCCACACCACTCTCCCTGACAAAGTTTTCAACCTCGCGAGTTATGTCAGCCATATCTCCAAAACCGTCCAGCTCAATCTCGATTTCCTTAATCATATCTTTCCCTCCTTATGAGGTAAAAATGCACACCTTTGTAGTTTACAATTTTTTCCTCCATGTAGTCCCCGTAGAGAGGTTTTATTATGCAGTCAGCACCCACTTTACGTGAAACCTCGACTATTGCAGGAAAAAGCTCAGGTGGTGGTCGAATCGAGTAAATTAGGGAAGCACCACTGTAAATTTTGAGGTCAGGCTTTGTCACATCGTCAACATAAAATCTGCATCCGTCAGGAGCGTCCAGCTCAACGATGTCGGTCGCAAAAACCTCAAAACCCCTCCTTACCAGAAGCTCAGCTACTGCAGTGAACCTTCCTATGCCAACTTCCACAACCTTGCCACTGTAGGTCTCTGCGATGTAGTCGGCGATCTGCAGCATGAACAATTTTTATATCTCAGGGAGACAATTAAGTTTTGTGCAGACAGTGATAATTAGGGACTACACTCACAAGGACTTCAAGGAAGTTCTGGAGATAGACAGGGAAGCCTTCTCTCCTCGCAATCCGGCTTATGACGTTTACGTTTACATAACTTACGGCACCGACCTGCTTGTTGCGGACATTGGGTCAAAGTTGGCCGGATACATCGTCACGATGGATGTTGATGAGTTCACGGGCAAGATAATTGCCTTTGCTGTGAGAAAAGAATTCAGGGGGATGGGTATAGGAAAGATGCTTTTATCAGAGGCGATTAAGAGGCTTGAGGGGAGAGGGAAAAGGAGGATAACGCTGGAAGTGAGGGTTTCAAACGTTCAGGCTCAAAAATTGTATAAAAAATTTGGATTTGAAATCATCGATGTAATCCAAGGCTACTACAGTGACGGAGAGGATGCGTACCTCATGGCTCGCACAGCTCAGGTGCAATAGATTCGATAACGAATTTCAGATTCTCGCTCTCCATAAGATCCTCGGGGCTGCGCTCTCTAAAAATCTCCGAAATCCCCTTACAGAGCAGGGAAATAGCCTTTTTGTGTTCAGTTTTGCTTTTGTGAATGTGCACGGGCTGAACGCCCAGCTCGTCATAGGCCTTGAAGTGGCCGTTAGCAATGCCGGCATTTTCGAAAAGCTTTTTAATGTTGTAGAGAGTCAGGTGCAGCAATATTATTTCTTCCTTGTGCATGGGACATCACTCCCTCAAAGCGTGTAATCAACATCATTTATAAGTTTTTCTGCTGTATTTTGCTTTAAATACTTTTATAACGTTTTATTCTTTACATTTCGGCACGGAAATTTTAATTTAGAAAAAATATTTAAAATTAACCTCCAGAAATCACTCTCACGACCTTTACTTCCCCGCCCTCCGCCACCTCGTCAATTGGAACGGGGATGTTGTCCTTGACCACCACAACAGTTTCGGGATTAATGCCAAGGGACTCAAGTATGTCTGAGTACTTCTGCCCGTTAGCGTCAACTTCAACTTCCTTAAGGTCAAAACCGACAAACTTAATCTTCAGCTTCATTCTTCAGGCAGGACTTCTTTGGAGATTTCCTTTATGCTTCCACCACTGCTTGCGGTCTTTATATCGCCAACGTTGCTCTCAAGGAGCTTTTCATCTTTGCTAAAAAGCTTTTTCATACCCTTTCTTCTGAACTTGCGCCAGTTGAACCGCCTCATCGGATCACCAATCATATTTATTGTAAAAGGAGGTAGAAATAGTTTTTGTTTCAGTTCTGTGAGTTAGGTGTAATTCAGGCTCAGCTGGTCTTCAGCAATATCACCGAAAATTGGCAGCTTAAACGCTTCTCCTCTGCTTGCTTTGACAATGCAGAAAGCCCAGAGGATTATGCTGAATGCCATGACTATTCTGGAAAGCACTGCACCACCAGGCACTATAGGAAGCAGAATAACCAGCGCAGTAATCGTTGAGAAGGTTAGGGTGGATTGGACCGCATGAAACCTCACGAATGGGCTTCTGTCAAACAGCAAAAACAAAACTCCTGTTACAAATCCTAAGAGTGTAGCACATGGCTGCCCTGATATTTCGTTACTAGCTCATAA